>Ga0222650_1001415_pt1 | contig 12053 bp, 25 predicted proteins | sample AntAcemetagen367_FD_179820 | JGI IMG/M metagenome (GOLD analysis project Ga0222650, IMG submission 179820) | Saline water microbial communities from Ace Lake, Antarctica - #367 | ecosystem: Environmental > Aquatic > Non-marine Saline and Alkaline > Saline | place: Antarctica: Ace Lake...
GGCGATGTACGCAACACATTCTTTAACAATTGTGATGTTTCTGCCACCTCTTTATACTCACCATAGCGCTTACCGCGTGTATCTAATGTTTCTTGTATGTCGTTCATCTGTTCCACATCTCTTTCATTTTAAGTTCATGCTCTGCTAACTCTCGCTTGCGTTCCTCTTCATCTATCCGTATGTCGAATATCTTGTCAGCTAACAACGCCCTCTCTAGCTGTGTTAGCGGTGGATATCGTGTCTTATCAGTCACACAGGTTCCCCTGTAGGTTTTGTTGCATACTCATAGACCAAACAAAGGCTGTCCTCGGTTAATACGAAGGCCGCTACGTTTCCTGTCTCCTTATTACGATACTCTACCAGCCATGTGTAACCAATACCATACACGTGTACCTGCTGTGATCGAACAATGACAGTATACTCCATCTTGGAAAGACGTTCCGCACTATCGTCATACAACTCACACCTTAAAGGTAGAGTTATCGCTGAAGCTGACAAACTAGCCAGCAGCAATGCCACGGTTACTATTACTTTTTTCATGTGTTATTCTCCTTAGCTTTAACTAAATGATAGAATTTAACTAACTCTTTGTCATACTTACAAGCCCAGTCTACCACCTCACCCTCCGGCTTGTAACTCTCATCTCGCCACATACAAAACCCAGCATCTTCAGCCAAGTCTCTAATCTCCTCTGTGAATTCCCAGTCATAATCAGGCGCTAGATACTTAGCTTCACCAATACCTGCCTTTATTGCAGTGAGTATACCTAACCGCGTCAAGGCCGCTAGTGCCTCTGGTGGAAAGTCAAATTGATAAACAGCGCTGCCGTCTTCGTTTTCTTTTAACAGTACTACGTTTGATGTCCCATTAATATCATTCATGCTAGTTCCCCAAAATATTCTAACGTTAATTTAAAGTTAACAATTCTTTTTTCTATTTCAATAAGGTCTGCTGCTTGGTCTAACTCAAATACAGCACAACCTTCACTTCTTTTTCTCCTCTTTAGTTGAGATTTTAAGTCCTTTGTTAATTCTTTGAGTACAGCCACGACAATCTTATCTGCATCATCATCACATATTGTTACTCTAAAGTCCATAAGTCACCTTCGCCTTTGCACCAGACAGCTTTGCCATCTTTGTTAATAAATCATTCAACGGCTCCAACATCATAACCCTACAACAGCTAAGTGTGATGGGGCTGAACTCAGTACCGCTATCACTCTCTTCCACTCTGTTTAAATACTTATCAAAGAACTCTTTAACAAGCCCTTGCAGTATTAAAGCATCCTTTTCATTACGCATCTCAGCGCCTATTTGCTCATAGTCCATCACCTCACCACTCACTTTCATCAGCAACATTGACAGTCATCGTAGTACAGAGACCATTGTATACTGTCAGCCAACTCATTGTTATGATAGACCCGATACCTGAGCTGCTATCACATTCAATGGTTATTGAAGTGACGATGTTGTTTAGTTCTACAACCTCGTTAATCTTTTCTACAGCACTAGGTAACAGTGTTATTTTACTCATAATTCTTCTCCTTTAACTTAGCCTCAACTACCTCAGCAACACCCTTGCCGCTACACCAGAATTGGTAGCCTTCAGCGTTATGCGTGTTTCCATTAACAATCTGCTCCACCTCCTCCTCGGTTAATCCAACCCAAGGCTTCTGTGTTTCCGGCGGGGCACCTTTATACACATCTTTGACGGAAACGTGGTTTTCACTCATGTGTTACTCCTCATCTTGGAAAAACTCAGCTTGCTCATCGGCAGACATCTGAGCAAATGTTTGAAAGTGGTTCTCACCACAGCAGTGAAACCGCACCTTCTCTTGTCCGCAGTAACAGCAGTACTGCGTGTCGTCTGCCATTAGTTCTTTTCGTGTCAAAATAACGCCTCCTCTGTGCACTCAATTAACAAACCCATCCTGATTTGCCTAGCCCTATTGATAACCCACAAGGGGCGTGCACCAAAAGGGTTTAAGCATTTACCAGTCTTCGAGCAATAGCCATACTTTTCTAATTTCATAATGGTTCATCCGATAATAATGTTGTTTCACTCAGTATACCATTCTTTTGGTCATATAGCAAGCCAAATTTCATACCTGTTGCACGCCCTGTAAATCTATCCTTAAGCACCCTGAACGTTGTTGTCTGCCTCTTTATAGGGTCTTCTTCTTGCTTGTTACGTTCTAAGCCAAACATGTAGTGGCTCCACCTAGCAATAGACCTACTGCCCGTAAAATGCTTCTCCATTACCCGACCCCCTTCTTCATGTGGCTTACCATCAGGCGTGGTTAAGTGACTAATGAAGTGAATGATAACACCCAGCTCCTGCGCCAACCCTGCCATATCCGCCATGATACCGTCTAGTGCCCTACGCTCGTCCTGTTCGTTCGCTGACAAGGCCGTTAGGTGGTCTAAATAGATATGCTCGATGTCATATGCTTTGTTAAAGTATTTGATGATGCCCTTGATGGTCTTCCAATCCATCGTACCGAAGTGCTCCATCATGTACAGCTGATCTCGTTCCTCTAATGTATCAATCGATTTAACATACTGATCTCTAGTCCACGCACCATCTGGTATGTGATATAGCTTCTTATCCAGCTTACCCATCACACGTTGCGCGGTTTCGACCACGTTCTGCTCTAAATAGATAACACCTACCTTCAACCCTAACACATCAATGTCATATGCTATTTGCTGTGTGAAGATGTCTGTCTTACCTACCCCGACACCAGCACCGAAGCCAAACAACTCACCCTTACGCCGCCCATAGGTCAACTCAGTCAGTGTAGGAAAGCACCACGGCACACCCGCAATAGGAGGCATCAGGAGGCGGTCGCGAATGTCCGCCATAGTAACGATACCTTCAGGCTTGTAACGCTCACTCTCGTACCACGCTGCAACAAAGTCAGCTTCACGCCTTCCAACCAACCAATCGCACGCATCTTTGAACCCGTTGCCATGCTTCATTACACGTGCTTTACTTCCGAATAACTCAGCCACCTCCGCTGCCGCTTTCCGACCTGCCTCATCCGCATCGAAGCTAATCACTACCGTCTCAAATGAATCTAACCATTTGAAATGTTGTTTGCAATCTGACAGTGCGCTTTGCGCTCCGGTTCGAACTGACACAACCGGCGTATTAAGCATTTGGTATGCAGCCATCGCATCGAACTCTCCTTCAGTGATTGTAATTACTTTGCCTTCTTTAGAAAATAACTGCTGACCGAATAAAAGTACGCTTTCTTTCTCACCTTCAAACCACATCTTCTTCTCAGGTGTCCTTATCTTCTGTGCCGCCACATCTCCGTCCAAGTTGTAGTAAGGGTAGATAGTCAAAGTACTTGTTTGAGTAACATTATACTTATCTGCCGTAGCTAACGATAACCTTCTATCCTTAAACCCCCCCACAAAGGCATCAGGACGCTCCTTGTTGGGCTTGGCTACCTTAGTTGAGGGGGTAGGTAGGGTAACGCTGTTTAAATCGTTAGAAGGCCTCGCATAGGCTCCGCATTTAAAGCACTTGGTCGAGCCATCTAAGTTAACTGCAAGGGCATCACTGCTATTGCACGCCTCACAGGGTTGATGTATCTTGTCGTAATTCATAACCTATGCCTCATAGTTGTCTGTTAAAACCTGCATGGCCTCTAGCTCAGTGATCGTTAAAGACCTAGCTTGCTTGCCGGTAGCGTAAAGCTCGACTAGGAAGTCCCCAAAACCAAACATCTCAATTGCTTGTTTTGCGTCTGCCATGTAAGAGTAATGTAAGTACTCAGCGTCTAGTAATTCATCGTTCATAGTTTACTTAGTCCTATTGGGTTTATGGGGAACTCTAACGTCCAGACTAGGGAGTCTAACAACTTAATCATAACTAGTCTCTATATAGTCAGCAAAATCTGTGCCAGTTTCTGCCGCTAAGTCTTCGCGGATAAGAACAGGGATGTCTTCTTGCACAGTTGAATAGCACTTTAGACACATGTCAGTGTAGTCATCAGTACTAATTGACTTCATGGTGGATTCCATTGGTGTTAGAATCACATTGCAACAAATGCAGCGCATAGTGTAGTCCTTTGATGTATAGGTTTATTAAAAGCCCCTCGTAATGCTTGCTGCTACTACGAAGGCTACAATCAGTATAACATAGGTTAAGATTATTTTCAAGATTTTACCTTGACAATTACGAAGATGTCGGGGTCGTTATTAAGGTCTAACCAATCACGACACATCATACGTTCAAGACTGCGGTAGACAACAAGCCTACTCCAACGACATTGGATTTCATACATGGTGCACGCCTCCTGTAGTTACACTCAAAATAGTGGAACGGTTAATGGAGCGATACGCTTGTTTTTGCATATCGAATATAGTGATATAGGTTTCTGGATTGAGCGTGCTCTTGCCCCCTTTGAGGTAGGAGGTTACGCCTAAGCGCCCTACTATCTTGCGTGTCGTGCCGTCCTTCTTGACGAACTCACACGACACAATACGCCCACAGCTTTGCAAAATTAGTTCATCCAACATTTTGAATCTCCATCATAGTAGTTTCGTGCTTAATTAATTGCGGGGTTATGTAAGCACGTTTTTCGTTTTCAATAATACGCTGGACATCATGAAACAGCGTGACAGCCGCGTGACCCTCAACGTTTCCTGACATGCTAGTGTAGTCACCACGCTCGATTGTAAGTCGCACACCATTCATGTCTGGGTTATGTTTCAAAGCCCAGTCAATGTGTTGTTGCACTTTCTTAAGCACACGGCTGTTTGCATCATATTCAATAGTTAAAATCATATCATTCCCCTGGTCAAAGGCAACAGCGCCCAGACAAGCCCACACGACATAGGCTTGGCTTGGTGTTGTTAGAAGTTGTCTTGTAGCTCCTCTGTTAAGTAGTCAACCACGTGGTCAGCAAGTAGTTCTGATATGTCCTGCGTGCTACCTACAATGTATATACCCGATATGTCTACCGCACCCCTGAACCCTATTTCATTCTCTGGCTGCTGCACGTCATAGAATATTTGGAAATCTACGCCCTCATAAGTCAGTATCGCTTTCATTGTGTAACCCTTTGGAATATAGCAAAACTTAGAATTGCATTAAATAATATAGGTGCGCCATAATATATAGCGACCACCGTTCCCATGAAGCCTATGATTATTTTCATTTTACAGCCTCAATAATTGTGTCCGTTGTATCGTGCGAGTAACAAAGCTGACAATCGATACAGCGTTGTCCCGTACAGTTTTGCGCTTCAACCATGACACCCTTGCTCACGTTGTTGAAGCTGCGTTGAAAACCCTCTGGTGGCTTTGCTAATACTTTATCAATAGTTGGGTTACTGTAGATCAAGATCATATTGTCAGGCTTGGTCATAGTAGCTAAGACTTTTTTAACTATATCTTTGCGCTTGGTCCACAGACTGAAAGTACATCCATCGTTCAAAGCTGCAATACGGAATAGGTTAACCAAATGAGTTGTATTGACTAACTCACCATGAGCGCTGAAGCGAAATATGCGCTCATTAATAAATGGTATCTCGCGATCAGTTAACTCACGTATGGGCAACAAGTCACTGTTACGCTGTAATGCTGGTGCGGTATTCTTACGAAAAGTTGACAGCATATTGACGCTGTAACACATAGTGCAAATGTTATCCGCTTTGCCACTTGAATTTTGCTTAATACAAAATGGGTTGGTCAGTGTGTTTGTACTGATCGCACGCAAGCCTTTGAGCTTGCCTGACATGGTACTTATGTGAATCACTTGTTGCATAACATTCCTATTCTAGGACAGTGGCAATATCGCCAAGGAAACCCTCACATTGTAAGGGCTTCGTTGGTCACATTACTCTGCTGCGCTAATAACATACTTACGTATTCTCTGAATATCATCCCAAGTTAGAATCCCGCATTGGGTATATATGTCGCGCATGGTGTCGTACTTAGCCTCTGCCCTAATGTGGTCGTATTGGTCTGTGTCCCAATCCACATAAATTGTCCAAGCCACTTGGGCTTGTAACTTAGCTATTGTGAGGTTCGCGATCGCTTGTTCTTTGGTGACTGACATGATGTGTTTCCTTGGGGTTGGTAGGCTTGCTTAGTTGCTTGCCTTGTATCTATTATATAGAATGTATTGCATGCTTGTGTAAACATATTATTTGTAGGGGTATTAAGTTGTGGTGTCAATACAACAGTTGTTCCACGTGAAACATAGGCTATATAGGCTGCCACATCACCTCACATGCCTACCACAACTACAAAGACCATGCTAGGGGGAGGGTTATAAAGGGACGGGGGAGGGGGAACACGGTTATGTACCGGTAAGAGTACCCGCCCAGATACAAAATAGGGTCAATATAGGGTTTAATTAGGGACAGATCAGATAACCCCTATATAGACAGAGTAGGTTGATAACACACGATAAAACCCCTGCTGTGGATAACCTGTGAATAACTAGTATTGCTGAGGACTAACCTATCACCAGTCGAGATCGTTGACTAGTAAGTTGAGTTGTTGACGGTTGCGTCTGGACGTTAGAGTCCCCCAAAAAAACAAACTAAAAACTAAGGTGTCGCATAGGTGACGATATCGACCTCTACCTGTGGTAAATAAGCCACAGAAAAGTGAAGATAACGCTTGACATTTTAGCAAAAGTGTGGTATAATGTCTACTTAGAGTTTGTACTATATAGGTATGAAACTTTTAATTGGTTTCTTGGGGACCTCTAAAGTCAAACGACTTCATTGTGTATATAACCCCTAGAACCTCTATATAGACAACGAGTCCTCAAGTGGTTTAGGACTACCAAGACTATATAGTAACACAAAACACAAGGAACCAGAAATGGACAAACCTGCTAAGAGAGGCCCCGGTCGTCCCACTAAGAACGAACTAGCGGCAGTTAAGAAAAGATCAGTTGGTCGTCCTAAAGGGGATGCGGCGGCGGTCGAAGAGTTTAAGGCTAGGTTATTGGCTTCCCCTAAGAGTAAGAGGGTTATTGACTCCATCCTAGATGCGGCACTAGATGACGAACATAAGAACCAAGCAGCGGCGTGGAAACTCCTCGTGGATAGGATGTTACCGATGTCCTATTTTGAGAAGGACAAAGCTGGTGGTGGTCGCCCTTCTGTTAACATCACTATTAATGGCATCGGTGGAGATGCTACCATCATCGAAGACGTTTCAGACGCAGAGGACATTAACAATGAGTAATACAACAAAACGAGTTGCAGCTTTACGCGCTGATATGAATGCAGCCAATATACCTTTAAAAAAACAAGCGTTACTTCTTGGGCAGTTTAAAAAAGAAACAGGGAATTTTGCTTTTCTTTCTGAGTTAGGTAATAAAGATTACTTTAAAAAATACGATATTACCTCCAACCCTAAAAAGGCAAAGGAGCTTGGGAACACTACTGCTGGAGACGGGTACAAATACCGAGGTCGTGGTTTTGTTCAATTAACGGGTAAAGCTAATTATGCTAAGTACTCTCAAAAAGTTTATGGTGATGACCGTTTAGTTACAAATCCAGAACTACTTGAAACTCCTGCGGTTGCTAGTAAAGTGTCATTAGCTTATATTAACGATCGCGCTGGTAATTTTGAAACAGCTGATGACCTTACAAAAGCAATCAACCCCGGGTTGTTTAGTTCAGGGCTTTCTAAAGAAAAACGCGCTAAGTATGATGCCGACATTGCCACTAGGCGTGAAAATTCTGAAATATTTGAAAAACAATTTACCTTAGAAAAACTTGACGATTCTTTTCAAGTAGATGGTGATTGGGGTAAAAACTCAAAAGAGCGATGGTCAGCCTACGAAACTGTAAACGCTGAAGGTAATAAAGCTCGTGCTGCTTTTGCCCAAACCGACCCACGCCGCGTAGACTTACCTGAAACTGGGGGTACTATACCTGTTCGTGAGTATGCTCAAGAGACGCGATCACAACCTAGGACAGAAGCCTTAAATCCTATTCGCAATTATGCCGCTGAAGATATGACACAACAAGGTATGGGTCGTGCTCGTATTGTTGAACCTATTCGCCCTTTGGAGCGTACATACGATTTTAACACAATGGAAGATTTACTTATGTCCAAAGGCTTAATGCCAAATCCTCTTCTTTAATAGATGGCAGATTTAAACATAAACCTACTCCCTTGGCAACAGGTTGTTTGGAATGACCCTACTCGATTTAAGGTTGTTGCAGCAGGTCGCCGTACAGGAAAAAGTAAGTTCGCAGCCTATAGGTTAATCGTTAGAGCACTAGAAGCCTCAAGAGGTCAGGTGTTCTACGTTGCTCCTACACAGGGTCAAGCTCGTGACATTATGTGGCAGTCTCTATTGGAGATTGGACATAGTGTTATTACAGGCGCACACGTCAACAACCTTCAAATAAAACTTGTCAATGGCTCCTCAATCAGCTTAAAGGGCGCTGACCGACCAGAGACAATGCGTGGAGTATCCTTAGCCTATTTGGTTATGGATGAATACGCCGACATGAAACCAGAGGTCTGGGAGCAAATCCTTCGACCTGCACTAGCCGACTTGAAAGGTGATGCACTCTTTATTGGTACGCCAATGGGACGTAATCACTTCTATGATTTGTATCAACATGGATTATCTGGTGAAGATGACACATTTAAGTCCTTTCACTTTACCTCCTTTGATAACCCCCTACTCGACCCTGACGAGATTAACGCTGCTAAGAAAAGCATGTCGTCATTCGCTTTCCGTCAAGAGTTTATGGCTTCCTTTGAGGCTGGCGGTGGTGAGTTGTTCAAAGAGAAGTGGATTAAGTTTGACGAAGAAGCACCTAAAGATGGCGACTACTACATAGCGGTTGACTTGGCTGGCTTTGAAGAAGAAGGCAGTAAAGGTGTTAAGAATAAGAGGTTAGACAGTACAGCTATTGCGATTGCTAAGGCAAACGAAAAAGGTTGGTATGTTGAGGACATCATTTACGGGCGATGGGATGTAAAGGAGACAGCGAAGAAGATATTCGATGCTGTTAAGAAGTACGAGCCTGTGGCAGTTGGCATAGAAAAGGGAATTGCGCGACAAGCTGTCATGCCCTATCTGTCCGACATTATGAAGAGGACACAGACATTCTTCAGAGTAGATGAACTAAGTCACGGTAATAAGAAAAAGACAGATCGTATTGTTTGGTCGTTACAAGGTCGTTTTGAAAACGGAGCTATAACACTAAACAAAGGCGATTGGAACAATGAGTTCTTAGACCAGCTTTTTCAATTCCCTAACCGACAGGTGCATGACGACTTGATTGACGCACTCTCTTACATCGAGCAACTTGCTAAAGTGTCATATGCTTTCGATTTTGAAGAAGATGATTACGAACCTATGGATGCCTTCTCAGGCTATTAAGGAATAATATGGATAATGATAAGAAGTATTTGAAGGTTAAAGCTGAAGACTGGGTTATGGATAAGACCGAGCGGTGGCGTGACCACTACGAGGCTAACTACCAGCAGAAGTTTGACGAGTACTACCGTCTATGGCGTGGTATCTGGGACGCGGGTGACAAACTTCGTGATAGTGAGCGCTCAAAGTTAATCTCTCCAGCCCTCCAGCAAGCCGTTGAAAGCTCAGTTGCTGAAGTTGAAGAGGCTACATTTGGTCGTGGTAAGTGGTTTGACATCAAAGACGACCGTAACGATAAGGACAACAAGGATGTTGTCTATTTGCGTGAACAGTTATCGGAAGATTTCGTCTTTACTAAGACCCGTAAAGCTGTAGGTGAGGTGTTAATTAACGCTGCTGTCTATGGTACAGGTATGGCTGAGCTAGTTATCGAAGAAGTTAACGAAATGAAGCCAGCAAGCCAGCCTGTAATGGACGGTGCGATGCAAGCTGTGGGTGTAACAGTAGAAACTCGCGTAATTGTTAAGTTACGCCCTATCCAGCCCCAGAACTTCTTGATTGACCCCACTGCTTCTAGCATTGAAGACGCTTTAGGTGTCATTATTGATGAGTTTGTACCCCGTCACCAAGTTGAATTAGGTATTGAAAGTGGTATCTACAACGATGTTGACCTAGAAGACGCTGATTCAGACCGTGACCTAGAAGCTGACAAAGATATTACAGCTTACGATGACGACAAAGTACGTTTAACCAAATATTATGGCTTGATTCCCCGTCACATCTACAATACTGCAATCTTAGAAGGTGATGATGACGAGTTAGAAGATGAGTTAAATAAGAACAAGGCTAAAGACGAGGACGAGGACGAAGTAAAAGAAAAAGGATACATTGAAGTCATTATTGTTATTGCAAACGGTGCTCATCTACTAAAAATAGAAGAAAACCCGTACATGATGCAAGACCGACCTATCGTGGCTTTTCCTTGGGACGTTGTACCCGGTCGTTTCTGGGGTCGTGGAGTTTGTGAGAAGGGCTACAACAGTCAGAAAGCATTAGATGCTGAGCTACGTGCCCGTATCGATGCTTTGGCGCTTACAGTCCATCCTATGATGGCTATGGACGCTACTCGTATGCCTCGTGGTGCTAAGTTAGAGATTCGTCCCGGCAAGACCATCCTGACTAACGGGAACCCCGCTGAAATCCTGCAACCATTCAAGTTTGGTAACTTAGATCAAGTAACCTTTGCTCAAGCGGCTGAATTGCAGAAGATGGTTCAGATGGCTACAGGCGCTATTGACGCTGCTGGTATTCCCGGCTCTATCAATGGTGAAGCTGCTGCCGGTGCTGTGTCTATGTCTCTGGGTGCAATCATTAAACGCCACAAGCGTACATTGGTTAACTTCCAAGAGAGCTTCTTAATCCCTATGATTGAGAAGACAGCGTGGCGTTACATGCAATTTGACCCTGACAACTATCCTGTCTCTGATTACAAGTTTGTACCTTCATCTTCGCTTGGTGTTATCGCCCGTGAGTATGAAGTAACTCAATTGGTGCAGTTGTTGCAGACATTAGGTCAGAATAGTCCTATGTACCCAATGTTGGTATCTAGTGTAATTGATAACATGGGGCTTACAAACCGTGAAGACTTAATTGCTAAGCTAGAAGAGATGAATCAGCCTAATCCTGAAGAGCAACAGATGCAACAAGCTCAACAGCAGTTACAGATGCAGACTATGGAAGCGCAGTTACAAGTCCTACAAGCCCAAGCAGCTAAGTACAGTGCAGAAGCTCAGCAGACACTTGTAGAGACGCAGTTAGAGCCACAAGTTGTGCAAGCTAAGTTAGTTGCTGCTTTATCTACTAACTTACAAGATGGAACTGGTGATGACGTTGAATTCGAACGCCGTGCTAAGATTGCTGAACTCCTTTTAAAGGAAGAGGACATCGTAAGTAACGAGCGTATTGCTGCAATGCAAATGCAGAGTAAAATTAGACAGCCTTAGGGCCGTTAGCACTCCGGGGGTAGTGTGTCGAAAACCCCCAACTTATTTAGAAAACACTTGACAAAATAGTCAAAGTGTGGTATAATAACAACATCTCTCCTAACAATGAAAGGAAAAAGAGATGGACAAAGACTTACAAGATTATTACGAAAATTTACTGGACTTGTTTACGACTCCGGGATGGAAGCAATTTGTAGAAGATATTTCTGACAATATGGAAATGCTTCAGGATATTACTACCATCCAAGATGAAAAACAATTCTGGCATAGGCGCGGACAACTCGAAGCGGTATCACGTATCATTCAATACGAATCTTCAATTAAAAACAGCTACGAAGATTTTGAGAAAGATGCCAATGACTAAACGCATATACGAGTTTATCTGCGCTGACGATCACATTACAGAATCTTACATTGACTCCGACTTTCGGACAAGCAATTGTAAGGTATGTGGTCAACCTGCTATTCGTATCATTAGCAAACCAATGGTCAAACTTGAGGGCGTGACCGGCGACTTTCCCGGAGCAGCGATGCAATGGGAACGAAAGCGAAATGAGAAGATTCAAGCAGAGCAAAAGCACAACGCCGGTTAAACACCATAAGCGTTATTTTAATTTCCACAATACATTCTATGTACGGAGAACAGATGGCAACATTTATAGACGAGAG
>Ga0222650_1001420_pt1 | contig 12020 bp, 7 predicted proteins | sample AntAcemetagen367_FD_179820 | JGI IMG/M metagenome (GOLD analysis project Ga0222650, IMG submission 179820) | Saline water microbial communities from Ace Lake, Antarctica - #367 | ecosystem: Environmental > Aquatic > Non-marine Saline and Alkaline > Saline | place: Antarctica: Ace Lake | collected...
CTCTTCTCAAAATAGTTAAGGCTTATTAGTTAATCTGAATCTTGCGAGTAACTTTTCCTTCTACAGTATTAATTTGTAGTAGGTAAGTTCCTGAAGCAACATTCAAGTTCAACTCCTCACGGAAGTTTCCGTTCATGTTTACACCTTGGGTGTATATCTGACGACCGGCAACATCCATAACTGTAATCTGTGCATCTCCTTCAACACCATCAACTTCAATTACAAACTGACCGTTAGATGGGTTAGGGTAAACAGCAATAGCATCTACAGACAAGTTGTCTGAAATACCTGTGCAAACATCTACTGTGATTGGTGCTCCAGTTACATCCAAAGCTGCGCAGACAGAACCATCACCAATGGCATCAACAACAACCGTTGCCGACTGACCTACGAAAGGTGCAAGGTCTGGAACCGCAACTGCGTCATACACAAACGTGTGAATGATGTAACTACCTCCGGCATTTACCGTGAAATCTCCTGTTGCATTTGCATCAAGAATCTCCAAGCCGTTGTCAGCGTCCGTCAGAACATAAACCAAGCTATATCCTGTTGGAACAACCTCATTTCCGTCAGACTCTGCACCTATATCTGCAGAACCTCCCACAAGACAAACTGGTGTTGCATCAGCTACAGTGGCACCAACTTCTGGGGCGTTTACTGTAATTGGCGCTCCAGTTACATCCAAAGCTGCGCAAATGTCATTTGTTCCAACAATATCGAGAACATCTTGCGCTGCGGTAGTACCAAATACAACTACACTTAAATCTAAGGTAGCTGGGTTGTACACCAATGTATGAATGGTGTATTCGCCTCCTGCAGTTACCGTGAATTCTGGAGTAGCATTTACTGCTTCAATAATCAACCCTGGGTTTGATGTAAGCACATAAAGTACTGAGTAACCTGCTGGTACAACTGGCGCAGTGGCCTCTGTAGCAGAAATATCTGCAGAACCACTACTTAGGCAAACTGGTGTTGCATCTGCTGTAAGTGTTCCTCCTTCTGCAGGACAGGTACATGTTACACTTAAATCAAATAAACCATTGGTAACGGTAGAAGTACTACTCCACCATGATACGTAAACGTAATAGTCAGTACCAACTACACTTGTAAATGTAACGGTAGACTGTACACCACAATCATCATCGCTGTTATCTACACATGTAAGCAAACCACAATCCCCCTCTAATACTGTAATTTCAGTATCAGTAGTGCTACCACAAGTAGCAACTGTTACCTCATCTCCAGTACCAGCATACACGTACCAAACTCCTTGACCATAGCTATTTCCACAATCATTTGTTGGAAGGTCAGTAGTAGCGTTTGTGAAGTCGCCTGAAACAACATCGCCACAGGCAATTGTCTCTGCATCTGCGCACAAATCGTTATCCGGACAAACAACTACAGTAAATGTTGCACCAGCAACGTCTAATGATCCGCAAAGCGCACCTCCATTTTCCTCAAATAGCGCAGCAACTGCAGCACCACCGTTTGGAACTTCTGCCAAAATTGTTCCTTGATCTGCAGGATCAATAACCATTGCGTGAATCGTGTATGTACCGGCTACTGTTGGCGTGTATGTAGGAGTAGAAAGCGGACCAGCAACAACTGTTAAGTTAGGATCTTGTGTTACTACGTAAACAAGAGCATAACCAACTGGCACAACTGGAGCATTGTCTTCTACTGCTTCTATCGCTGCTGCAAGGCATACTTGTGCATCAACAGGGGTAAGTGTTCCTGCCTCTGCCAAACATGCGGCTCCTAAAAATTGAACCGTAGTTAGGTGACTACCAGTAGCGTCAACATCACAAAATTCATCAACCGTCCAGTGAACATAAAGGTCGTCTGTTGTAACCGCAGCTACTTGAAGTGGAGAAAATCCTGCACCAAGTACTGGACCATCAACAGCTCCAACTCTTACAGTAATGTAAGAACCAGCAGCGTGAGTAAACTCGTAGTTTGAACTTGCTTGTACACCAGTAATAACCGAGTACTCTGAACCGACATATTGGTCTGTCGTAATAGTAGTTACTGCTCCTCCCGCGTCAGGGGTGATTGGCGAAGCCGGGTACAAACTAAAAGCAAGTGGAGAATTATCACATGGTGGAACACCAAGGTCCTGAACGGTTGTAGCGAATGAACCAGTACTGGTTGCAGTACAAGCAGCATCTTCAGTCCAGTGCACGTACAAATCAGCCGTACTGTTTGCTTGAACCATTAATGGAGAAGCACCAGAACCTAAAAGTGGACCATCAGCAGCACCAACTCTAACTGTAATGTAAGAACCGTTTGCATGCGCAAACTCATATTCGTGTGCATTTAAAACACCAGTGATTACAGAGAATTCCCCGCTACTGTAGCTATTTGTTGAAATGCTTGTAACAGCACCACCCGCATCTGCGGTAATAGAACCAAAGGGCCACTGACCACTTTCAGAGGTCATATCACATGGAGGAAGACCAAAATCTTGAATAGATGTAGCGTATGAACCAGCACTGGTTGCAGTACAAGCAGCATCTTCAGTCCAGTGTACATACAAATCTGAAGCGCTTGAAGCTGTAAACGCAACTGGTGAGAAACCATTTGCAATAGCAGGTCCATCAACAGCACCTTCGCGTACTGTGATGTACGAACCATTTGCATGTTCTATTTGGTAGTAATTACCACTTACCAAAGCTGTAATAATAGAAAACTCTCCACTACCGTAGCTGTTAGTAGCAATTGTAGTAGTAACACCAGCACCTACAGTAACAGTAGTAGTAGGCCACTGCCCACCTACAGAAGTCATATCGCATGGGGGCAGACCAACCGTAGTAATATCTGTAGCAAAAGAACCTGTGGCATCTTGCGTGCAAGTCGCATCAACATTCCAATGCACGTAAATATCAGACGCACTTACTGCACTGAAAGTAAGTGGAGAAAAGCCTGAACTCACTACTGCTCCATCTACTGCTCCTTCGCGCACGGTTACGTAAGACCCAGCTGCATGCGTAAGAATGTATTCATAGCCCGCAACAATTCCATCAATAGTTGAATACTCAGACCCAGCGTAAGCATTTGTAACAATATTTACATTAGCACCAAATACTGCGCTAGCAGCGACTGACGTAAATGGATATTGGGATGTGTTCTCACAAGGCCCTTGGGCATTGGCTGTTGTTGTGCCGAATACCAGCAGGCAACATAAGAGTGCCATCGGAAACCCGGTAAGCACTTTTGTTTTCGTAAAAAGTTTTTTCATGATACTGTAGATTAGTTAAGGTTCGATTTTTATTCAGTCGAAAGCGCAAGGTAGGTATTTCATGCAATGGTGCAATATTCCGTATAGTAGAGTGGCGGGTTTTTGTATTCTTAAATACAACAGGTGCTAAGTGAAGGAATGGGTTTGAACTGCGACAGCATGTTTGGTTGAACTTCGGAATGAGTTGGGGCCTTAAAAGGTGGGCTGCAACGTATTTACAAAAAAGAACGCCCAGCAAATGCCGGGCGTTCTAAATAAATCAGATTCTGTGTTTGTTATTACTCAACCACAATACGGTTTACTTGTGTTCCGCTATCAGAATTAATCTGAAGCAAGTATGAACCAGCATTTACATTGAGGTTCAATACTTCTCTAAGTGTTCCGCTACCGAGTACTGTTTGAGAGTAAACTTCTCTACCAGCAACATCCATAACTACGAATTGAGCAAAGGCTTTTACATCAGCAATTTCTACTGTGAATGTGCCATTTGAAGGGTTTGGATAAACGTTAACCTGTCCAATCTCGTTTTCTTCAACTCCAACAGTAATACACTGCGGGTCTGCAGATGTAAGGAAGTTTACGGTGAATGAAGCTGTAGAATCACAGTCTTCACCTAATGCATCAACCACAATAACCTTTACTTCCCAAGAACCGGCAAGCGGAGGTAGAGAGTTGAAACTTAAAACACCATTAATGTCTTCGTCCACCGCTAATGGGAAATCTCCTTGAGCATATCCAGTAATAGAAACGGGTGCTTCAGTACCACCAGTACCAAGAGTTGTAGAATTATCGAAGAATAAGGTGTAAGAACCAGGAGTACTGTTTCCACTTAAAGCAACGTCAAACGATTCTCCAGGACAAATATCTTGAACTGCAGGAGAAGTAAGTGTGCCCACTTCACAAACAGGGCACGGTGCCGGGTTTGTACCACAAAGAACTGTTGGATTTCCGTTATCTGTTGCAAAAGATGTGGTGCAATCAACTTGCCCAGGTGCATCTCCGTTAGCTGTTCCTAGCTCATTAATAATGATGCTATAAGTACCACTTTGTGTAGCGGTCCACTCCAAAGAACAATTATTTGCATGAGTCAAAGTAGATCCTGTTGCAGGCTCAACGTTGGTTGCGTCAATTGTTGTTCCATCAGGAGCAAGAATAACAATCTCAGGAATCCAGCTACCAGCGCCAACTCCAGTACATACATCAAACACATAATCGTATGTTGCCTGTACATTTGTTAACGTATATGTTTCAGAGCCATATATGCCAAAAGTGGTATAACCAGCATCTGCTGGTACGCAAGCACCATCTAAACAAGGAGCAGCTCCAAGGTCTCCCCAGGTATCAGCCGAAAGCAAGCAAGGGTCTCCTTGCACAGCAGGACAAATAATGCTGAAGGTCTGAGTTTCAGAGGTGGCAAACTCATTGTCAAGCAAGAAAATGTACTCTGTTCCTGCGTTAAGGTTGAGTGGGAAGTTTCCAGTAGCATTTGCATCAACAATACATATCCAACCAAGTGTATCACAGCCAGTTGATGCTTCTTTCCACATGTAGTCTATCCAGCTATTTGCGGTAGCACTTGTTATTGATAAAGTGTGCGCTCCAGTAGTGGTTGGAGTGAAGCTATAAAGCTGTTCTGCTCCAGGTACGTCCCATCCACATGCACTTTCAAAATCGAAATCAACAATACCAGCACCAGCAAGCGTAACCGTTTGAGGAGCACCACAAGATGGAATGGTTACAATATCATCACACGGATTGTTGTAACCAGCAATTATGACATTGTCAATCGCTACTCCTGATCCTTGGCCACCATCATCACCGTGGTAAAATGCAAATACCATCTCATCGCTGAAGGTGCCATCTACTGATGTGTACGGAAACGTTACTCCGACTCCCGCAACCCAAGCGGGGTTAGTAGGAAGTGCTATACTCAACCAATTCGCACCACCATCATAAGAGATAAGAAAAAGGCCGATTGAACCATCTGTTCCATCGTAGAAATAATCGAAAATTACATCAACAGAATCGAATCCAGTAAGATCTAAAACAGGGCTTGCCAAGCCGTCAAATGAACGGTCTTGGTCAGCTACGTGATCATTAGAGATTGCAAACCCACCGTCTGCGGCAGGAACGGCCCAACCTGTACCTGCATAACTAGTTTCTCCAAATACCCAACCACCTGATGGCGTGGTGGAAGTTGCTCCTGCGGGTGGTGTTGTGCTTTCAAAAGCAACCCAACCAGCAGGAATAGTTGCTGTCTCAAAGTCTTCAAAAGCAAGTATTGCGAAGTTATTCTGTGCCACTATGGTCTGAGACCCAATAGCACTCAGAAACAAAAATGTAAATATTCTTTTCATATCAGTTTTTTAAGGGGATTAGGTGTAATAACCTTGGCCAACTAGCCGAAGTGATTAAACACAATTTATTTTTCGATTTTAACCGGAGCTTTCTCTAACGTTTTGGTGGTGTTTTCCTTAACAGGCGTGCCTGTGATTGCATTAGTACGAAGAGTGCCTTTTGAGGTCTGTGAATCAATACGAATCATATTAGCTCGTTTGCTCTTAAAGGTTGCTGCATCAATCTTTTTTGGTTGAACCTGTGCTTTTGTAAGAGCCTCTTTAGATTCTACTTTAGTGACTGTTTCCGTCTTTGCTGCGGTTTTGTTTTGTGCGGTTGCCATTCCAAAAGAAAAGCAAACCAAAACACTGAGTGTAAATAGTTTTTTCATTGAATTGTTAATTAAGGTTAATTAGGTAGTTCAAAGTTAACATTTGAGCCATCAGAAACTAATACAGCGTGGATGAAAACCTATAGCAATTGTTCCAAAGAGTTTTTTACCGAATCCAACTCAGAAATGAGTTGTTTAAAATCTGGTTTAGACGCTTCGCTTAGCGGGTCTGAAGCAGGAAGTTCTTGTTTGCGGTGGTTTACTTGTTTCCCGTTTTCCCAAAACCGGTAACAAACGTGTGGCCCAGTGGCCAAACCTGTGCTGCCAACGTAGCCAATTACATCGCCTTGGCTTACACGAACACCTGGTTTAATTCCACTCTTAATTTTAGACATGTGCAGGTACTGCGTTTCGTAAACGCTATTGTGCCGCATTTTCACGTAGTTTCCGTTGTTGGCTTTGTATCGAGCTTCAGATATAACGCCATCTCCAACAGCTACAATGGGCGTTCCTGTGGGTGCGGCATAATCGGTTCCGAGGTGTGCCTTAAAACGTTTTTGAACTGGATGAAACCTTCTACTGGAATAACCAGAACTAATTCTAGAGAACTTTACGGGAGCTTTTAAAAATGCCTTTTTGAGGTTTCTTCCCTTCTCATCAAAAAAACCTTTTTCGTTTTCGCCTTCAAAATAAAATGCTTGAAATGGTTTGCTAGAGTGTGTGAACGTGCTGGACAAAATTCTATCAACTCCAATTGATTGTCCTCCTACAAAGTTTTCGGTGTACAGAATTTCAAACGCATCTCCTTTCTGAATTCGATAAAAGTCAATTGTCCAAGCATAAATTTCTGAAAGTTCGATGGCCAGAACTGGGTCTGCTCCTTGCTTTTTCAGATCAACATAAAGGGAGGAGTTTACCGTGCCTTTGACATACTTAGTGCGCTTTTCAATTTCCTTTTGGCCTGTGTAAATATCAAGGCTATCTCGTAGATTGAATACCACATAATCGCGTGCATTGGGTTCGTAAATAAAACACATGGCATAACCAGTAGAGTCTTTTCTGCAAAAAATAGTGTAGGGTTTGCCAACTCTAAGTTTCCTAACATCAAAGATTTCTTTTGAAGCTCTTGCAATTTTATCGATGCTGGCGTAAGGAACGCCATAAGGCAACAGAATCTCAGAGAGATTTTGGTTTTTTCGCACTCTGTCTTTTATCACAAGAAAAGAGTCGGTAGCAAAGCCGTATTCTTCGTTTATTTCTTCAACAAGAATTTCTGAATCTTGAGTACCCTCTGGCTGATATGTTCCGCAGGCGAAAAACAGAGATAGCGCTCCTACAATAAACCTTAAAATCAATTTCTGCATTACAACTAATCTGTACAAATCTATCTAAGCAATGTAACGGCACCTTGTTCCGGATAGCTATTGCCATCTATTCCTTTGAGGTCGAGGATGTAGTAATACGTTCCGGCATCAGCTTCAGGCCCGCCATTCACCGTTCCATCCCAACCCCAAAGATCGGCAGGCGGAATTGCACCATCATAGCTGAAAACGGGTCTTCCCCAGCGGTTAAAAACCTGCATGCTTGCCGTTAGCATCGAAAACGTTTCAGGTTGAAACCGTTCGTTAAATTCATCTCCATTTGGTGTGAAGACATTTGGTGTTTCATATTCTGGAATTGGTTCGATGTAAACAGAGTCTTCAAAAATGTCTGAGCAACCATTTCCGTTGGTTACAATCAGCGTTACATCATACCAACCACTGTCAGGAAATGTGTAGTTGAACGGGTTTATTCCCGGATTACTTGTGCCTAAAACAACCCATTCCGCTTCTTCATCACCCTCTAGTTCGGCAGTAAATGTGCCGTCAAAACCAACTGTAGATATTGTAGCTGAAGCTGTTGGATTGGAAAACACGTTCACTATGCTTGTAATGGTATCTACACATCCGTCTGTTGTTTCTACAGCAAGTTCTACCTCATAACTTCCAGCATTGGTGTATGTGTTAGATGCAGAACTCCCTGTTTCGGTTGAAGTATCACCGAAATTCCAATCCCAATCGTTTACCGAACCAATAGATGTGCTTTGAAAATCTGTTTCCTCGCCTTCGCAAATTTCGGTAGCGGTAAAGTCGGCAACAGGGTTTGGGTTGATTACAATTTGTAAACTATCTGAAGCTTCACAACCCTGAATGTCCGTAACGGTTTGCGTAACCCAGTAGCTTCCAGCTTGTGTAAATTCTATTTCCCCTGGTACTTGTTCGGTAGATGATTGGCCATCTCCAAAATTCCAATCCCATCCAACAATACCTCCTAACGCACTGTATGAGTCATCGCTGAAATTAATCGTTTGTCCCTCACAAATATTAAAATTGCTGGACGAGAGCCCTCCCGGAATGATAGAAAAGCAAAACTGCTGCAGATTAGTGAATGCGCCTGTAGCACCAGTAAATCCCCAGTAAACTAATGGGTCTCCGCTAAAAATATCGGTAATGATGTCTCCTGTGTAAGTTGTGCGAAGCACCCCGTCTATGTAAAAATTAATTACCTGCGTTACTGGATCCCAACTAACTCGCATCACATGCCACAATCCATCCTCAATGTTCAGCCCGCCTACAAGTGCTTCAACCGGGCCAGCCAAATTGCCTGCACTGGTGTGGTTTGTTGCGCCATCAGCCATGATTGATACATGATCTTCATCGATATCTATATCAAAGCTGCCGTTGTCGAAAGTATCTATTGTCATGGCTAGAGATGGTGAGATACCACTATAGCCCATCCCTCCACCAGAGGTAAAAGCATTTGTTCCAATAGGCTGCAGTACAAAGGCAATACCGTCTGCACCATCTTGGTTTCCTGGTATCTCGTCTTCTCCTAAATAAACATCAAAAGTGTAATCGAAAGGCGTGTTAAGATCAATTTTCTCGTCACTCCATACAAACCCTCCTTGAAACTGCTCTCCAGCTTCGGTAAGTCGGTAGCAGTTGCAACTTAAAGAATCGGCATCGCCATAGTAGCCTTGGGCAACCGAGTGCTGAGTACCAATACAAATGATACATAGAACCGCAAAAACGGAAATAGATAACCTGTTCATGAAACATTCAAATTTTGAATTTGCAAAGTAAATATCCCTCAGAAACCTGAAGAATAACTTCAAGACGAATTTAACTTTAACGGTTGCTACAGGACAATAGGGCTCTTACTTGTTTTGAACAAGATCTTCAACCCAACTCTTTCCCCAGTTTTCTTTTTCTTGATTAGACCAAAGATCTGGGAAGAAAATACGTTTCATGAAACGCGGAGGAAGGTATTTCTGCCAATTGGTGCCGCCAGTTGCGGGTACGCCATCCGAATCTTTCAGCAAATAGCGCGCGGCTGTTTTGTAATGCTGAAGCGGCCAATTAACGTTTATGTTGGCGTCAAGCATTTTCATTTGAGCAATCAATTCTGGATCATTCTGTTCTTCCTTACTTAAAGAAAGGTATTTAGACCACAGGTTACCATTGCTATATGTAATGGCAAGGTCAATCAATTCTTCCGAATATTTCTGCTCAAATTGTTTAAGCGTGAGTGTTTTCTTTCCGGTTTCTAAATCGGTGGCACCCGTTTTCCAGTATATGAACTGAAACATTTCGCGAATACCAGCCTCATCAGAAACGGTGTTTGCAAACTTCTCGCGATGGTTAATGTGAACCAGATTATTCATCTGCGTTGAGCAAATCTCAATCTTCCGGTATTGTGCGCTTTGGAAGCCACTTGCAGGCAACAAAGCCATTCTGAAACGAAGAAACTGCTCCTTGTCCATTCCAAATTCCATTACACTATAGCTGGTAGTTAGTGCTCGAAAATATTCGTTGATCCTACGGACACGCTCTTTAAAAAAACCAGGTTGGAGCTCATCATTCCAGCCTTTGTCTTCACCGTTTGGTAAAATGGTACGGCCATTATTGGCAATTTGCTCGTATTCATGAAGTGATAATCGGAAGTAAAGCTCTGTAATTTGATGATAGACGATGAAAATTAGTTCATCCGGAAAGTCTGTTTTCGGTTGTTGCAAAGTCATCAATGTGTCCAGCCGCGCATAATCCCAATAAGGCAAGTAATTGGAAAGTAAAAGACCATCCAAATAAGAGTTCATATCCTGACCCATTGCTTCATACTTCTCGCGAAGCTTCTTCAACTGGTCTGGTAAAAGCGTGTCATCCATTGATTTTGTTTAAGCTCCGAATTTAGTTAAAACCGCATCCCTAAAACTGATTGCTATCATCGAGCGGCTTGTTGTGTGGTTTGGATAGGAAAGTAGCCTTCGATTTTCTCTTACATTTGCGCGGAATTTTTGAACTTGATTTAGCACGTGCTAGAATTACTTAAGAAGTACGAAGAGAAGAGCCCTGAGATTGTTTTTGAATGGAACGATCCAGAGACAGAAGCACAAGGCTGGGTTGTAATAAACTCGCTTCGCGGAGGAGCTGCTGGTGGTGGTACCAGAATGCGAATTGGTCTTGATAAGAACGAGGTAATGTCTCTTGCCAAAACCATGGAAATCAAATTCACGGTTAGCGGACCAGCTATTGGCGGAGCTAAATCGGGAATTAATTTCGACCCCAAAGACCCACGTAAAAAAGGTGTTCTGGAACGCTGGTATAAAGCAGTTGCACCACTTTTAAAGAACTACTACGGCACTGGAGGCGACATGAATGTTGACCAAAAGGCCGAGGTTATTCCAATTACCGAATCGTACGGGATTTGGCATCCGCAGGAAGGCGTGGTAAATGGTCATTTTAACCCGACCGAAGCCGAGAAGATTAGAAAAATTGGACAATTAAGAAACGGTGTTTCCAAGATTTTGGAAGACCCGAATTACTGTCCAGATGGCCCAGTGAAATACCGCGTAGCAGATATGATTACTGGTTTTGGAGTTAGCGAATCAGTAAAACATTTCTACTCCATTTTCAAGAATGAAACGCTCGTAGGAAAGCGCGTAATTGTGCAAGGTTGGGGAAATGTAGCTTCGGCAGCGGCTATGGAATTAGCACATGCAGGAGCTAAAATTGTAGCCATTATCGATAAAAATGGTGGCCTTATCAATGAAGAAGGATACGGCTTGGAGGAAGTGAAAAACCTCTTCATCAACCACAAAAAAGGCAATGCTCTGGAGATTGACGGGATGTTGTCATCAGAAGAAATCGGCTCGAAGGTTTGGGATGTGAGCGCAGACATTTTTATTCCAGCGGCAGCTTCGCGGTTGGTTACTGCCGATCAGTTAGCTAGAATGGTGAAGGCTGGTCTGCAAACCATTTCTAGCGGAGCAAATGTTCCGTTTGCTGATAAGGAGATTTTCTATGGCCCAATAATGAGCGATGCTGATGACCAAGTAAGTCTCATTCCTGATTTTATTGCCAATTGTGGAATGGCCAGAGTGTTTGCGTTTCTCATGAGTTCTGAAAATGAGGAAATGACAGACGAAGCCATTTTCAGCGATACATCGCAAACAATACACGGTGCGCTGAAAAAAGTGCACGACAAGAATTCTTCCCTTAAAAATGTAAGTCAAACAGCTTTCCAAATTGCATTGGAAGAGCTGATGGTAAAACCTAAACTTCAAACAACAAACTAATGCTTGAGATTGTATTACTCGTAATTTTTGTGGTCGGATATGTTTCCATTACGATGGAACACACGTTCAAAATTGATAAACTGATTCCTGCCGTTGCCATGATGGCATTTTTGTGGGCCGTTATCGCGCTTGCGCACATTCCGGTGTTTAAGATTGATGGTGTGTTGGGTCTTGTAGAATCTCACATGGATGAGGTGTTGCTTCATCACCTTGGTAAAACAGCTGAGATTCTAGTGTTCTTGATGGGCGCCATGACCATTGTTGAAATCACCGACCACTTCAATGGTTTTGGAGCCATCAAAGAATTTGTAAAAACAAAAGAGAAGAAGGTTCTCCTTTGGATTATGGGCGGATTGGCATTCATCCTTTCTGCAATTATCGACAACCTTACAGCAACAATTGTACTTGTAACTATCCTCAAGAAATTGGTGGACAGCCGCGAAGACCGCCTTTGGTTTGCTGGTCTAATTGTAATTGGAGCAAATGCAGGTGGCGCTTGG
>Ga0222650_1001426_pt1 | contig 11966 bp, 9 predicted proteins | sample AntAcemetagen367_FD_179820 | JGI IMG/M metagenome (GOLD analysis project Ga0222650, IMG submission 179820) | Saline water microbial communities from Ace Lake, Antarctica - #367 | ecosystem: Environmental > Aquatic > Non-marine Saline and Alkaline > Saline | place: Antarctica: Ace Lake | collected...
CTTGAATCCCGTCTGCGGGATGGGCGTGAGTCATTTCTCTTCTGTATCAATTTCATTCGACGCTGCTTATGACATTTTTAAGAAGGTTTGATCCTTAGCTGTTAATAATGGTAGCGCTGAGTGGCTCACTCAGCACGTTTACAAATGGTGGCTCAGCAGGAGGTGGGTGAGGCTTCGGAGGGCTGAGGGTTGAAACCTGAGACTTGAGACCTGAAACCTGAGGAGGTAGCTTGGGCTGACGCTGACGTTGTAGCGACTGGGGACAGTCGCCCTCCCGCTGCTTTTTCGTCGTTTGCTATTGGGGAGGGCGATGGGGGCAGTCGCTACATTTTAACGCAGACCGCGGGAGACGTGATTGGCATCAGTAATGTCCTGCGTGTCTAGCAGTTCTAAGTAAGACGCTGGGGACAGCGTCCCTCCCTCACTTTCACCTTCACTTTGCGCGAAGCGCGGTCGCTTCCGCCCTTGGTCGTTCGGGGATTTTCCGAGACTTTCTGGCGGCTACGCTGCGATGACTTATGACTGTGGACTGTGGGCTAATAGCGGGAAGCTTTAGCGGTGGGTGCAGACTAAATGATGTCTGCGGGCGGTTCTTCTTTGGAAAAGGCTTGGACGCCACTGAGGACGGTGAGTATTACGGGGAGGAGCTTGCGGACACGGGCTTGCCAGGTCTTTAAGGTATTGAGGCGGGCGGCGGCGTGGGCGCGCTGAGGGGCGGCGGCGATGGCGGCGACCTGATCCTCAATGGCGGCGAGGCGCTGCTGGCTGGACTCGAGGTGGGGGGTGAATTGATCTTTGAGGAAGCCACGCACGAGGCGCTCCATTGAGAGTTCGGCGATATAGTGGTCGATACGGATGCCGGGCAGGTAATGCGTGCGGACGGCACCGATTTGGCGTAGCGTTTTGAGGCCTTGGCTGACGGAGCCTCGGCTGATGCCGAGACGCTCGACGATCTGCTCGAAGTTGATGGGCTCGGCACTGCAGTAAACGACACCGTAAATCTCACCGATCGAGCGCGGTAAGCCGATCAAGGAAGCGGCGCGCACGAAGCTATCGATGATCGAAATCTCCCAAGGCTCAAGTGACGTGGACTGTGTGGTGGACAGCATGTGATTGCTGAGGTTATGACCTTAAATTCAGTTATTTCAAGTTTTTTTGAAATAAATAAAAGGGAGGAAAAACGAAAGTATAAGTGGATGTGGAAGCGTTGAGGATCTGGGATGCTCGGGATCGAAATGGCTTCGCCAGTCCGCTACGAGGGACACGCTGGAAGCACCCGAGGGGCTCGGGATCGAAATGGCTTCGCCAGTCCGCTACGAGGGATACGCTGGAAGCACCCGAGGGGCTCACTCAGCACGTTTACAAATGGTGGCTCAGCAGGAGGTGGGTGAAGGGTGCGGGGGCTTATTCTCGGTGACGGATGCGGTGTGGGCCACACCGCGCTACCTGTTTAAAGCTTTTTTGAACTGGACTAAGAAGCATCGCCGTTGGGCTTATTTACAACCGCTTCGCTAGAGAGGGGAGTTTGGGAGGGGCAGCTCGGTTTTTTAGAAGGATTGGTGAGAGGATTAAATACGCAATGGCATTGGCATTGGAAGGTAGCTTGGGCTTCCAACTTTTAACGCTCAACTTCCAACTCCCAACTTTCAACTTTCAACTTCCAACTTTCAACTTTCAACGCTCAACTTCCAACTTCCAACTTTTAACGCTCAACTTCCAACTTCCAACTCCCAACTCTCAACTTTCAACTTTCAATTCTCAAGCCTGTGCTACGTTTGCCTGTGACTGTTAATCTGTGAATAGATCAAAGGTAATGTGGCCTATGGTGCTGCCTTTTTTGTAGGTTATTGCGCTCTGTTTGCGCTGATCGCGGCGTGCTGAGAGGGGGACGGCTTGGCTGGTTCGGAGCTTGTCGTTCAATTTGAGGGGTATGCGGAGCTTGCCGGTGGCGAGGGTGTCGCCGTCGAGGTCTAGGCCGCCGGAGGCGATGAACGCGGGCGCTGTCCCTGCAATGGCATCGGCGAGCGCTTCGCTGGCCTCGTCCAGCACATCACCGAATGGCGAATTGCGCAGCAGCAATGACGTGAAGAGATCGCTGGACGACTCGATGCCAGTGGCAACGAGCTGGCGGGCAAATTTGGCCAGTTCGGGGTGCTGGAGTGGCCGGGTGATGCTGACTTTAATGCCAAAAGAGCCGTCGACTCTTTCTTTGAGCAGGGCTTTTTTGTAAAAGGGTTCGCGGGCGAGGGAGCGTTTGCCCTTGGAGACGCGAAATTCTTTGAGGGCGGCTCGGCGCGCGATGCCGTTGCGGGGGAGGAGGAGCTCGGCCAAGATGAGGCATTCGCCGGTCTGATCGAGGGGCGATTCGAGTTGAATGGAGTTTAGGCTTAGTATCATGGAAATACGCGGTGGGTGGCCAGCGTAACAGCCGCGAAGCGGCTGTTACGCTGAAGGGTGAAGGGGATGCCTTTGGAGGGCTGAGACCTTTGGAGGGCTGAGACCTTTGGAGGGCTGAGACTTGAGACCTGAGACTTGAGACCTGAGACTTGAGACTTGAGACCTGAGACCTTTGGAGACCTGAGACTTGAGGCCTGAGGAGGGAGACAGATAGGGTCAGAGGGGAAGGTTTGAAGGTAATCTGCTACGGAGATTTTGACTCTGTGCGTCGCCCGGCTTCTAGCTGGAGCAGCTTAGTGGCGGTGGCGAGTAAGCCTAGCAAGGCCATCCAATAGGCGGGGCTGTTAAAGATAAAATCGAGGAAGGCATGGGCGAAGGCTTGGCCTGCGCCGACGAGCAGTATCAGGACGGCAAAAGTTTGTGTGCCGCTATGGTAGAGGGCTTGCAAGAGGAGCAGGACGATTCCGCCAAAGATTAAACTGCTGCCGACGACTCCATACTCAGCGACAAATTGCACGATGTCGTTATGGGCGTAGCGATATGCTTTGCGGCCTGTCCACTCTTGTTTTCGCTGATGATATCTCTGATAAAATATCTCAGGATAGTTTCGTTGATACATGGGAAAGATGTAACGGAAGGAACCAGCACCCCACCCTACGAGCAAGCGATCTTGCGCCATATCCCATGTGGCGCGTGTTGAAATAGCGCGGGCGTCTTGATCGGCGGTCTCTAAGGTGGCCTCAATATCGCCGAAGCGCGTTTCGATGGCATCGAGATCGATGTAGGTGATTACGGTGTATGCACCTATGCCGAGACAGAGGACGGTGAGTGCCGTCAGAACGATAGAACGTAGATGGAAAAGACTTTGAATACCAAAAACGATCAGCAGTGTAATAAAAGCGAGGCTCAGAATGAGGCCGAAGAGGATGCCGCCGCGCGAGAGTGCTAGCCCGATCGAGGTGGCGGTGGCGAAAAATAAGAAAAAACACAGGAAGTGCGGGCCGCCGCTGCGAAAGTGTTGCCGTGTCTTGACTGCGTGATAGAAAAATAGAAAAGCGGCAGCAACTAGGATCAAGTTGAGATAGGCGGCTCCTTGATTGCGGTAGAAGAAACTTCCCCAGAAATTGAGATTACTGGAGGGAAATGTCCAGAGGACGTCTTTGGCCTCGGTTAAATGTTGAAGTATCGCGACCAGCGCCATACCGCTGCCACTGAGCAATAAGGCCCAGAGCACGAGCAGGACGGGGTTGCGCCGAGTGAGGCCCGCCCACAGTCCCCAGATGAGGGTGAATACGCCGGTGAAGTTGACTACAACGCGCCAAGCATTCATGGGCTGGTAGTCGGACTGGACAGAGGTGGGTAACCAGATGGCGAGCGGGGGCTGGATGGCTTCGACCCACCAGCCGCGCTGGTCGCGGACAACTTCGGCGGCGGGGTTGAGTGCGCCGATCAGCAGATAAATGAGAAAGAGAAAACTACACCAAAAGAAGGGCCAGCGCAACAGGCGGCGTAGCGAAGCGGCTGTTACGCTGAAGGGTGAGAGGTGAAGGGTGGAGGGTGAGTTGGCTGACTCTGACTTGGCGACACGCTTTGCGTGTGATGGCGAAGAACGGAGGGTGGAGGACGGAGCCGCGCGCCGCTGCCGGCTGCGCGGCCAAGGCGCGAGCGCTAGGGTGAAAGTCAGCACGCCGCCTGCTAGCAGCACGTGCAGGCTCCATGTTTGGACGCCGCCTAAGCCCCATGCGGTGAAGGCGAGCGTAAGGCCGCCGGAAGCGGCCACTAGCCATTCGCGGGCGACGCTCCGCGCTGAGTTGCGTGGGACGTGGTTTGCACGAGTTGAGCCTTTCCCCTCTACGCTCTTTGAGCTTCGAGGGGCGGAAAGTGGGGACTTGCTGGACATGTGAGGCATGTGGAGCCGACAACACGCTGTGCGTGTGAGGACGGAGGGACTGGGGGAGGAGGACGTAAGAAAGCGACAGGAGTGTCGCTTCTACGATTTTCCGAGCCGCTCCAATTTATAGGAGCCCGATAAAATATCTTTCCACCAAGATTGGTTATCGAGATACCACTGGACGGTTTTACGGAAGCCGCTTGCGAAATCTTCTTTGGGCTCCCAGCCGAGTTCGTCGCGGATCTTAGTTGGATCAATGGCGTAGCGCATGTCGTGGCCGGGGCGATCGGTTACGAAAGTAATGAGGGACTCATACTTCGGTTGGACAGTTGTCGGTTGTTTAGTTTTCAGTTGCTCTGGAGGCGACTCCGCCCGGCGCTCTCCGAGCTTCGGAGGACGGGGAAGCGCGCCGCTGCTTTTGATCTCTTCATCAAGAATCGCGCAGATCTGTTTAATCAAATCGAGATTGGTCTGCTCGTTGTTACCACCGATGTTGTAGGTCTCGCCGATGCGACCTTTGGTCAGGACAGTGTAGAGTGCTTCGGCGTGATCGGTGACGTAAAGCCAGTCGCGGACGTTTTCGCCTTTGCCGTAGACGGGGATCGGTTCACCGCGTAGGCATTTGAGAATGACGACGGGGATGAGCTTTTCGGGGAATTGGTAAGGGCCGTAGTTATTGGAACAATTGGTCACCAAAACTGGTAAGCCATAGGTATCGGCCCACGCGCGTGCTAGGTGGTCGGAAGCAGCCTTGGAAGCGGAATACGGGGAGTGTGGATCGTAAGGCGTGATCTCCGAAAAACCGGGTGCGTCGGGTGCGAGAGAGCCGTAAACTTCGTCGGTGGAGACGTGGAGAAAACGGAAGCTTTCTTTAGTGGGGTAGCGTAGAAGCGACACTCCTGTCGCTTTCTTATCCACCTCTGAAGCGACAAGAGTGTCGCTTCTACTTGGTCCTCCTGCTTCCGGCAAGCCCCTCCAATATTGGAGACTTGCTTGCAGCAGGTTAAAGGTGCCGACCACGTTCGTCTGGATGAACTCGCCGGGGCCGTCGATGGAGCGGTCGACGTGGCTCTCGGCGGCGAGGTGCATGACGGCGTCGGGCTGATACTCTTCAAAAATCGATTGAAGCGATTTTTGATCCCCTTCCCACTTTTCCACATTCTCACCTTCGCACCTTTTGAGCGGATCGGCTGCCAAGTCGATCTGTTCAAAATGGTAGTTTGGATCACCTTCGAGGTCGGCTAGCGATTCGGAGTTGCCGGCGTAAGTCAGCTTATCGAGATTAATGACCGTGCAGCCCTTTTCTTTAATAAGCAGGCGAACGAGGTTGGAGCCGATAAAGCCGGAACCTCCTGTGACTAAAATTTTATGCACACTGTTTAAGGTTCAATAGGTTGGACGGTAGAGATTTCTCGATTTTTGCTGGCGGTAATTGCTGGCTTCGCTGGCTTTGGAATGGAAGCCTAGGGGGTTGCCATTGACTTCTTTCCAGCGCACGGATGCTTTCGACCAAGCCTCGGCAGCTACATCGGAAATGATGGCAAACTGCCTTTCTGAAAAGTTTTCTTTTTCGGCATATAACTGAAGTTCGGCTTCGGCGCCCATTTGGTGAGTCTCCTGATGCAGCGAGCTGGGGTCGTCGTACGGGGTATCTGGCTGAAAGAAGGTGCGCTCGGTGCCGCTAATCGTGAGTTCGGCACGGCAAAAGCCCATTTTCTTTAAAACGAAGCGATAGTCGGCCCACAGGTGGTTGCCAGTATCTGCACGCTCTGCTTCTACCACCAACCAATCACGTAAATAGAGGGCGTTGCGGGTGTCTTGCCGCGCTTGGTAGGATTCTGTGACTATGTTGCGCACAAATCCCACAGTAATCTTCTGTCCACGCAGGGTGAATAGGATAATGACAAAACCGAAGCCAAAAAAGATCGCCAAATAGCGTCCTTGTGAAGCGAAGGCCAGCAGGCCACCGACTAATGCGAACAATGAAATACAGTAAAGAAACAGAACAGTCTTTTTGCGGGAAAGGCCAGCGCGAATGAGGCGGTGGTGAATGTGCCCCTGATCCGGACGGAAGATGGGTAGGCCTTTAACTCCCCGCCGCAGCAAGGCGTAGGTGACGTCTGCAATAGGAAGGGCCAGCGCTAAGACCGGCGCGATCAGGGCGGCCAAGATGGTTCCTTTTTCTGAGTTGATGAGCGAGAGTGCCGCGATGACAAAACCAATTAGATACGCTCCGGAATCCCCCATATAAACTTTTGCGGGTGGGAAGTTGTGAAACAGGAAACCAAGGATCGCACCGACCATGCCGAGCGAAAGGATCAACGAAATCGCTATGCCGCCTTGGTAGGATAAATAGGCTAACAAGACCATCAGCATCAAGCCAATCCCTCCCGCGAGACCGTCTAGGCCGTCGATCAAGTTGATCAGATTCATGATGGCGACGATCCAGATCACGGTGAATCCCATGCTAAAGAAGCCCAAATTGATAATTACATCTGTGAGTGGGATGGTTATCCGCTCAATGGTGATGCCGCACTCATGCGCCAGCACCGCGATGATGATTTGCGCGAGTAGCTTAACCTTCGCTCCGAGCGGACGGAAGTCATCGATCAAGCCCAGTAAAAACGCGCAGGTAGCGCCGACAAAGATGCCGTAGTGAATAAGCGACTGATTATCGGTATGGTCGAGAAAGAAGAAACACAGCAGATATGTGAGCGCAAACCCGAGCACGATGCCTACGCCACCGATGCGCGGGATCACGCCCGTATGGGTGTGGTGGTGCTGCGGCTGGGCGTCGCCCCCCTGCCCGATCCTAGCAAGCAGGGATAGATGAATCACCAACCAGGAGGTCAGGCAACCGAGCAGGAGGAAAAATAAGGCAGGGAATAACATTTCTGAAAAGCTAAGGATTGAATCAATTAGAGAGCTGGCCTGCAAATGATTTTTTTCGACCTTGAAAACGATGATTACTGAAATTTTAGCGCTTTGAAACACACTTCCGCCCTTGGTCGTTCGGGAAAAATCCGAGACTTTCTGGCGGGGCGGTTAGACCGACGGTGACTTTTGGGTGATTGCTCATAGCAAATCTATATGTTGCGGCGAAGCCGGAGGACTGAGATTGAGTATAAGCGATGCGCACTAGAGAGTTAAATAATATTATCGCCATCTAAGGTTTTTTTAAAATTGGTAACGCCTAGGACGGCCATCATGATCGGCATAAGCTTGCGGGTGCACTACAGGCACTGTGTATGCGGGATAAGATGGGGAACCAAGAGCTAGATTAAAAGGCTAGAATGAAGCTAAGAAATTCAGTCAAACCGTTAACCAGATCAATCCCCTTTAATTTACTGACTTAAATCGCTGTTAAACATAGGTTTATGAAAGATATTTAAATTTTAGCTAATTTAAATTAAATTAATAACCTAGTGGCCAATCTTGTAATCAAACCTACGCTGTAACGATCACTGATTATGCAGACAAAGAAAAACCACATTATCGGGGGGATCACAGGTGGGATTGGTTCCGCTTTGGCCAAATCACTTCATGGGAACGGGCACACCGTTGCCGGCTTTGCGCGTGACGCAAGTCGACTTGAGGCGCTCCAACCGCTTACCAACGCCCGCACGCTTTCCTGCGATGCGACCGATCCGGAGGCGCTTGCCCAGACCATCGAATCACTCCACGCAGAGCTTGGGACGATTGATTGCTACACACACGCCATCGGCTCGATTTTCTTAAAACCCGCGCACCTGACTTCCACCCAAGATTGGCTCAACACCATTCAGACCAATCTGAGCAGCGCCTTTTACGCCCTCCGTATCATAGCTAAGATCATGGCGAAGCAAGGCCACGGCAGCTGCCTTTTTTACAGCACAGCGGCGGCCCAAGCAGGCATCGCCAACCACGAGGCCATTGCGGCTGCCAAGGGTGGCATCGAAGCCATGGTGCGCTCGGCGGCGGCCAGTTATTGCTCGCGCGGTGTGCGCATCAATGCAGTCGCCCCCAGCCTGACCGACACACCGCTCGGCCAAACTATCGTCGGCAACAGCCAAGCCTTGGAAATGTCTAAACGGATGCACCCGCTCAACGCCATCGCGGAGGCACCTGACGTGGCCAGCCTATCCGAATGGCTACACTCCGATGCGGCTAAATTCGCCACTGGCCAAATCTATGTCCTTGATGGCGGCATCTCCACTATCGTGCCCAAGCCTAGCGCGAAGCGCTGATGGCTTTTCACTGATACTCTTATGAAGCAGGCATTTAATTTCTTTACTATGGCTATTCTTAGTATGGCTGGCACGCACAATACCAGTGCCCGTGCACCGGAGCCATCTTTCCCAAATACCATCCAAGCAGAATCAGGTGCTCCCAGCTTAATCAAGCTCGGTGAGTATCGTTATGTTTACCGGGTATTCTTTAAACTATACGATGCCGCGCTTTATGCCCCTGCCGGTACGGAGCCAGAAGACGTCCTTACCGCCCGCACCAGCTACCGGCTGCAATTTCGCTATTTGCGCGAGCTTAGTAAATCCATCATCCTAGAATCTTCAGCTAAAATGCTGGAAAGGAATCTTAGCGCACAGGAACTGGCGCAAATCGCAAATCGCGTCGCGCGCCTCAATGCAGCCTACACCACCGTCAAAGAGGGCGATCAATCCTCCCTCACTTATCAGCCTGAGGTAGGCACCACCTTGCGGATCAATGGAAAACCAGTCGCCACCATCGAAGGCGACGACTTCGCGCGGCTCTATTTCCAGATCTGGCTCGGCGAACGACCGATTTCGGAAAGTCTGCGAGAGAGCTTGCTGGGGCGGCGGTAGCGGATGTCGGCAAGTTTAATTAGCTCCTTATTTATTCACGAATTACTTTTCGTGCTTTTTACTTCGTTACTCTGTCCCACTTTCTAGCTTTTAGCCTTGTCATCGTGTAAGTCTGTGCGAACCTACCCCACTTACACTTATGGCCACAACCAAAAAGAAAACAGCTAAACCCGCCAAGAAATCGACTTCCAAGTCTACAGACTCCGCGTCTAAAGACTTCGCGACGGCTCCGATTAATAAGTCGCTCTCTAAGGAAGAGAAGATCGACCTTTACCGGACGATCGTCGGCATTCGCCGTTTTGAAGAGCGTTCCCTGCGCGCCTACAACCAAGGCCAGATCGGCGGCTTTTTGCACCTCTACATCGGGCAAGAAGCCGTGGCAGCTGGCATCGTTTCGCTGATGGAGGAGAACGACCACATCATCACCGCCTACCGCGACCACGGCCACGCGCTGGCAGTCGGCATGTCGATGAATGAGTGTATGGCCGAGATGTATGGCAAGCACACCGGTTGCTCCAAGGGCAAAGGTGGCTCGATGCACTTTTTCGCTCCCGACAAGAACTACTGGGGTGGCCACGGCATCGTAGCCGGCCAGACACCGCTCGGCGCCGGGCTCGCTTTTGCGCTCAAGTATAAAGGCCTGAAAGGTTGCGCCATGTGTTTCCTCGGAGACGGCGCGGTCAATCAAGGCTCATTTATGGAGACGCTCAACCTCGCTTCCCTTTGGAACATCCCCGTGGTATTCGTCATTGAAAACAACGGCTATTCGATGGGCACCAGCCTCGCGCGCTCCTCCGCCGGAGAAAACCTCGCCCACCGCGCCGATGGTTTCGACATGGCGTGGGAAGTTTGCGACGGCCACGACGTTTTTGAAGTGCGCGAAGTCGCCAACCGCGCGATGACTCGCGCTCGCGAAGAGCATAAGCCCTTCCTGCTAGAGGTTCGCACCTATCGCTACCGCGGCCACTCCGTCGCCGACGCCAACCACGAAAAATATCGCACCAAGGAAGAGATCGAAGAGTATAAGCGCACCAAAGATCCGGTCAACGTGATCAAGCAGCAACTCCTCAGCGATGGCACGCTGACTGAAGACGAAGCCAAGCGCATCGACCAAGAGAAGAAAGACGAAGCGGAAGCCTCCACCAAGTTTGCCGAGGAAAGCCCCATCGCGCCGCGCAGCGAGATTCAGACCGACGTTTACTGGGAGGTCGATAACGACACCGAAGGGAAACTCAAAGGCACCTACTTTTTTAACGACTAAACAACATGCCACTCATCACATACCGCGAAGCGATCAAGCAAGCACTCGACGAGGAAATCCAGCGCGACGAAAACGTCTGCATCATGGGTGAAGAAGTCGCCCAGTACAACGGAGCCTATAAAGTCACCGAAGGCCTCTGGGAAAAACACGGCGACAAGCGCCTGATCGACACCCCCATCTCTGAAGCCGCCTTCTCTGGACTCGCCATCGGTGCGTCCATGCTCGGCATTCGCCCCGTTATCGAAATGATGTTCATGTCGTTCAGCTACGTGGCGATCGACCAGCTCTTTAACAACGCCTCCTTCTGCCGCTACATGTCCGGCGGTTTAATGAATGTCCCGATCGTGGTGCGTGGCCCGGCCAACGGCGGCACCAGCGTCGGCGCGACTCACTCGCACACTCCCGAGAACATGGTGGCCAACCACCCCGGCCTAAAAGTGGTCTGCCCCTCCAACGCCTACGATGCCAAAGGGCTGATGAAAGCCGCTATCCGCGATAACGACCCCGTCTTCGTCATGGAAAACACCCTCCTCTACGGCGAGAAGTGGGAAGTGCCCGAAGAAGAATACATCGTCGAACTCGGCGTGGCCAACATCCTCAAAGAAGGCACCGACCTGACCATCGTTTCCCATGGTCGCTGCGCCATGCTCTCGCTGAAAGCCGCCAAGACGCTGGAAGAAAAACACGGCATCAATGCGGAAGTCGTCGATCTCCGCTCCATTCGCCCACTCGATGAAGAGACGATTCTCAACTCTGTCAAAAAGACTCACCGTGCGCTACTTGTCGAAGAAAACAAACCCTACTGCGGCGTCGACGCGCAGATCTCGCACATTATACAGCTAAAGGCCTTCGACTATCTCGACGCCCCGATCCACCGCGTCTCCGCAATCGACGCGCCGAATTTCTACTCAAAAGAACTCGAAGACTGGCAAATTCCAAACGAAGAGCGCATCATCGAGATGGCACTCAGAGTTATGAGATAACTTTGAGTGCGATGACCGCCTAAAGGCGGGACTCCAACCCTCTCAAACTACATGACGCGGCGAAGGCCACTAACACACAAGCGATGACCGCCTAAAGGCGGGACTCCAACCCTCTCAACAACTTTACAAAAAATGGCTACACTCATCGAAATGCCCAAACTCAGCGACACCATGACAGTGGGCACGCTGGTCAAATGGTTAAAAAACGAAGGCGACGCGGTCGCTAACGGTGACATGATCGCCGAAGTCGAAACCGACAAAGCCACGATGGAGGTCGAGTGCTTTGACGACGGCACCTTGCTTAAGCAATACTGCGGCGTCGGCGACGAGGTCGCCGTCGGCGGAGCCATCGCAGCCATCGGCGAAAAAGGCGAAGCCGCCCCCGAAGTGGGCAGTAGTGCGCCCAAAGCCGAAGAACCCAAAGCCGAAGAGTCACAATCAGAAGAGCCCAAATCGGAGCCAGCGCCCGCAGCCGAACCCGTCTCTGCCGCCGCGCCAGAGCCCGCGCCAGCGCCCGCATCGACACCCGCTGCCCCCGCAGCAGGTGAAGCTAGTGAGCGCGTCAGAGCCTCGCCACTTGCCAAAAAGATCGCCGCCGACAAGGGCATCGATCT
>Ga0222650_1001435_pt1 | contig 11893 bp, 13 predicted proteins | sample AntAcemetagen367_FD_179820 | JGI IMG/M metagenome (GOLD analysis project Ga0222650, IMG submission 179820) | Saline water microbial communities from Ace Lake, Antarctica - #367 | ecosystem: Environmental > Aquatic > Non-marine Saline and Alkaline > Saline | place: Antarctica: Ace Lake...
CTTAAGTTCTTGATCAAACCTTGTAACATCGTTTTCATAGAAATTTTTCTTTTGTTCTAAAAATTCAATTTTGTTTTCTACAACCGATAACCCTGCATAAGTTTGTTGGTAAGCAGCGCTTAGAAAACCATAGATACCCATGCTGGTAATTAACACAAGCACCGTTGATGCTATAATTAAATACGTTCTAAGCCATTTATTTAACGTATCCCAATATTGATAAAGTAGTGAAACGATTACAAGTTTAGCTATCTCTAAGGAGGAAGCCATTATAATTACTTCAAGGGATGCCCCCGCAAAAAGTTTGCTAAGGCCACTAACAGAATAGAAAGCGGCCGAAACAGAAACTGATAATGCCGAGAATGCTATGATAAAAGGAAATATACCTTTTTTAAGAGAGGTTAGAAAGTTCTTCATTAGTGAAAAATTGGTTTAAGTTGGGGCTAAAGTAATTGATATTTTTCATTACTTTTAAGTCCCTACTACGATACACAATATACATATCACCTACTTTAGTGTAATGACATGGCTCACCTTGCTCCTGCTCACGATAGTACATAGTTTCTTCAGCCTCCTCTTCAGTTTTACAAGCTTTAGACATATTTGATGCTTGTACTTCAGCGTAAGCAGGCATTATTTTGTCTTTAAGTCCGTGAAGTAAAACTCCATTTCCTAAGGAAACATATGTAATGTCACATAGAGCATCTAAAATCTCGACAATATCTCCATTTTCGCATGCCTCTTTATACTCTTCGAGTTCTTCAAGAATAAAATTGTAAACAAATTCCCATTCTTTTCTTGCTGGTATAGTGGGTTTGTAATTGTTTGGTTTGCCCATTGTAGCGTTAAAGGTTTCAACCTCATTTACAAATGGTACGTCAGTACCTAACCCCATGCTAGGATCCATTCCAGGTTCAAGGTTTTCAAATAGTGATAATTGTTTACTCATAACTTTTTTATTTAGGTAAATATAATAATTTATTGTGGGCTATCCACGTATTTTTTAATTCCTTCTAATAGTTCTTCTTTAGAATATTGTTTACCTAAATAAAGTGATTTGAAAGGGCGTATTGTAGTATCTTGGGTTTTTTCATGCCATACTAATTTTGCAGCTCCTATAGCAGTACCCGCATCATTAGCAATAGGTTCAAAATAAAATTCTACATCAGGGAAGCGTTTTATTAGATAATAATTTGTTACGCAATTTAAAAAATACCCCCCTGCACAACAAATTTGTTTTATGTTGGTTTTTTGTATAGCCTCTTCAATATAATCCCCCACTAATTGTTGGGTATCATTTTGAACTTTCCATGCTAAATCCATTTCTAGATTTGTTATTTTAGATTCATCGTAATGCCACTCCTTAGGATTTATGGGAAGCTTTAATTGGGGGTTGGTTTTTTCATCTATAATAATATTATGTTTATTTTTAGATTCCTTTTTTATATCAAGAATTCGATAAAAGACTTTAGGATTTCCTGTATTACCAATAAAAAAAGGAGGGATTTGGGAGTTTTGTTTACCGTAGGGAGAAAGCCCCATAGTTTTCCCTGATTCATTTATGCTCCAACCTAGATATTTAGTTATAGTTTCATAAACTTGGGCTAAATTTATGTTTTTTCTTTTGTAATTATAAATATTTCTCTGTAAAACCCTAAAATTAGAAGGATAAGAACATTCAAACATTGTTTCAGTTTCTTGACCAATAGGTTCTTCTTTATTAAAAGTATTTCCTAGTATATTAGAACCCATCCCATCAATAATAAGAGAGAGGGATGTTTTAAATCCTGAATTGTAGAAACTGTGGGCTGCATGACAATAATGGTGATGGGTAGAAAGATTTGTTGTTGTAGATTTATTATTATAAGTATTTGATATAAAACCCCAATAAGATCTATAATCTAGATGGGATAGGGTATATTCGGCTGAAGGAGCTCCCCAGGAGATATTATCTATTCTATATTCTTCTAATAGATTTAAAAAGGATCTAAAAGGATAAGGGGTGTGTTTTCGTTTAGTTATCCTTTCTTCTTGGATAAAAAACTTAAGTTCTCCATCTTCTAATAAACAGACTGATCCGTGATGTGAAGGGTTAAAACCTAGTATATTCATATTATTTCTTTTCTAATAACATTTCTAATTCAGGTACGTACATATATTTCATATCGCTTTTTAACATAGTTTCTAAAGCGTCTTCGATTGTTTCTACAAGTGGATCACCTGCTAAGTTAAATGAAGTATTAAATAAAATAGGAACACCTGTTATTTTCTCAAATTCTTGAATTAATTTGTAATAGTGTGGATTTTGTTCTTTAGTTACAGTTTGAATTCTACAAGTGCCATCTACGTGTGTTATTGCTTTTATTTGATCCTGTTTATCTGGCCAAACATCCATAGCATACATCATAAATGGAGATTCTTCTAACCCTGCCATATCAAACCACTCATGAGATTTTTCTTGTAAAACCGACCCTGCAAAGGGTCTAAACCATTCTCTATTTTTAACTTTATTTACATAATCTTTTCCATTTGGGTCTGTTGGATCATATAATATAGATCTATTACCTAAAGCACGAGGCCCCGCTTCTGAACGTCCTTGGAATATTGTAACTATATTTCGTTCTGAAATTAATTTTGCTACTTGTTCGGGTGTAATTTTGTATTGATTAAACATTATATTATAACTTTTAAGGGTAATTAAATATTGGTTTGTTGTATATTGTGGTCCGTAGTATATTGAGGTTTGTCTGTTAAATTTAGTTTGGGGAGAATAATTTTTCCAACCTAAATAAGCAGCTCCGATTGCAGTTCCTCCATCATGGGATATTGCTTCATGGTAAATTTCTAAATCAGGAAAGCGTTTTTTAAGCCAATAATTGGTTACACAATTTAAACCATAACCACCCGCTATACAAATTTGTTTATTACCTGTTAATTCTACAGACTTTTCAATTAGTTTTGCTACTTCTTCTTGGGTATCATTTTGGATTTGCCATGCTAAATCTGCCTCTATTTCTGTTAATTTAGAGGGATCTGCATGCCATTCTTGAGGATTATGGTTACGTTGAAAAATAGGGTTGTTTTTTAGATCTATATAAGCACAGGAGGGGTAGCTAGGAATAAAGACATCTTTGTTTCCTCTACCCTTTTTAAATAATTTAGGGATGTTTATGTTTTGTTTGCCATAAGGGGCCAACCCCATAGTTTTACCTCCTTCTATCCCTTCCCATCCTAAATATTGAGTTACAGCTTCATATGCTTTTGTAATCGTAACTAAATTATTAAGATTATAAGTATCTGAGGTGTAAGTATCAGGGGACCATAGTGATTTATATAAATAATATAATTGGGTTTGATTACCCTCTCCTATAGTTTCACACTCAAAGCCCCCAATTTTGTTGATATACTGGTATGAACCCGCGCCATCTATTATTAATATTGATGCTTTATTAAAACCCGAATTATAAAAAGCTATTGAAGCATGTAAGTAGTGGTGCTCATAATTCATGTTAGTTACTTTAACTTTAGGATTAAATTTTCTAACTAAAGCTTTATAGGAAGTTTCTAAAGTCCAAGGTAACTCTTCGGTTTCTCTTGGATCTCCTGTTCCACCTATTATTAGCTCATCTATTTTATATTTAGAACAGATATCTATCATAGCTCTAAAGGGATTTCCATCTCTTTTCATCCTAGATAGTCTTTCTTCTTCTAAGTAATAAACTAATTTCCCATCTGATACTACAGCCGCTGAGCTATTGTGTCCGGGGTGAATACCTAATATATTGTAAGCCATTTATAGTTTTTTGATTGTATTATTCTTATAATAAAAAGGGATATCATTATACAAGGGGTGTTCCTTATATATAGTTAAAACAGTCCCCACGTTTAATGTTGTAGCTCCTATTCCGGGTAATGTACAATTTATTTCTTGGAGAACCTCGTAGTTTCCAATAGTTTCGTCTAGAGGAGCAGTATTAATATGAGGGGGTTCTTCAGGAAAACCTTTAGTTGTATAGGGGTACCAATCATTAACAATATGGCGCCTTTCATCACACCCACAATCTTCAGCACCTGCTGCTTGAGCTAAAATTTCTGCTAATTTATCTAAACCCGTGGCGTGTGTAAATTTAGCAATTGTATCCCCTAAACCTTTTGAAGGTGCTTTAGGGTTGAATTCTTTCATATTCTTGTGATTTATAGTCTTGTATAGGTTTTGAATTTGATTTTTCGAAGGGGAAAACTATCCACTCATCACCTACTTCTTCTCCATAAATATCAGGTTGGTGAGGGGCTTTGGGTTTAGTATATAATGTAGCAATACGAATTTTTGGGTAATTTCCTCTTAGTTCTGCTACCGTTTTACCTGAATCACAAATATCGTCTATTACCAGGATATGAGATAAATCTGCGGATTTTGAAATATGGGCAGCATTTAAATGTTGATAGGGAATTCCAGTTTTATGGGATAACATAACTGCCGGGATTAATCCACCACGAGGTATGCCATACAAATAGAATGGTTTTTTATCTAATTTGTTTATTTTTTCTGCTAGGCTGTCTGTAATTTGTTCCAGGTCATCCCAACTCAAAAATATTTTATTATTTATTTTTAATGCCATAGTGTTAATTATAAGGTCCTAATAATTCCTCGGGTGGGGTATTTTGTAAATAATTATTTCCTAAAATATCAGTTAAGGCATTACCCTGTAGTTGGGCTGCTTCAGGGTTTCTCCGAATAAAACTATTGATACTATATCTAGTACCCTTAGTTACTTTAGTAACTTCATGAACCCAAAAATGATCTGCGGGGAATATTAAAGCATCCCCCTTACCTAATAATATGGTATGGTTTCCATTAAAAAATTTAAATTCTCCTCCTTCATAACCTTCATTTAAATTAAAACTTATACTACCATAAGTACCAGGTTCATGATCGGAATGGGGGTGAATTTCTGAGCCTGTCTCGTATTTCATTACCCTATAATTATGAGAAAAGTTTAATTGGGATTTTAAGACATGGGTAAAAAAATATTTAGGTTGATCTAAATAATTTAACCAAATATCTATAGCTAATTTAGTCCTATTTTTAATAAAATTAAAATTATCTGTATAAGGGTTTAAGGAAACTACTTTAAAACTAGATTCTTTACGCTTATTAGTTTTATAATTTATACTATTTTCTAAAAAAGATTCTTCTTGTCTCTGTTCAAACTCCTCAATTAATCTGTCACATTCCTCATGTGTAAGAAAATTTGGGATTTTTAATGCCAATTTAGTTATATCAAACATATTATATGTTATGTTGTCCGTTATTAATTTTTAAGCTATCAAAAAACTCTTTACGAGCTAGATTGTTGTTGTCTTTAAACACACCACATGCTTTAGTTGTAACCATAGCAGCTCCTTGGTGTTTTACACCCCTACACGAAACGCAATTATGTGTTCCAACAATAGTAACAATAACTCCTAAGTTGCCATCTGTAATTTTGTTTACAGCGTTGTGGATAGCAGATGTTAATTGTTCTTGGATTGCTCCTCTTCTACCAAATAATTCTACAATACGATTTAGTTTAGATAAACCAATTACTTGACCATCAGCTCCAGCAATATACCCAATATGAACTACGCCTCCAATTGTTTGGTGGTGGTGGGAACACATTGAAGTTAACGGTATATTACGCTCGATAACAATGCCATCATAGCCATCGCTGGGGAATGAGGTAATTGGTGACATCGCCGTGTATCTACCGGCCCATAAGTCATTTACATATGCTTTTGCTACACGTCTTGGAGTTTCCATTGAGTTTGGGTCATTTCTCCAATCACATTTTAGGGCTGTTAAAAATTTCCCATAAGCATCAGTTGCGTCCTCAATCATATGTTGTTTTTCTTGATCGCTAAGGGGAAAACCCTCTGCCACTCCGTTTGCGAAACCCGTTTGTACAACTTCTAAATCTTCATGTTGTTTTCTTCTACTATTCTCCATAAATGTATTTTGTTTTTTTATCTTTACTTTGTGCTACTATCCCACCTAATGTAAGTGAAACTAATTCGGTATCCAAATATTCTAGGTATAAAATTACTTGTCGGGTGGTGATTATTTGTAAAATCCACATTTGGTGGATTACTTTTAATTTATCATTCATTATACTTTATATTTAAAACCTCATTTCAGTTAATTCCCATTCATCACCTAAACCCCCTAAAGGTACAATGTTAAAGGATAAGCTATATCTAACTTTATTACTTGTGTTTATAGGAACTGAATGGTGAAGCCAGGAGGGGAAGAGGACTAGTAATCCGGGGTGTACCTTTAAGTCAAATGAGGTGTAAGTATAAGGGGTGGGTGGTTTATTATTAGATCTAGGTGATATTATGTTTTGATTTAAATAGGATCTTGACTTTAAAAATGAAATACAGGGAGTATGAGGTGTGATATCTCCAAAATAAAAAACTCCAGATATTAGGCTATTTGGATGTTGGTGCTCTATATGCCCTTCATTAGGGTGTTTAGTAGAAACCCAAGATTGAGTGATTTTATATTCTTCGTAATCATACCCTAAATTATCATTCCCAAAGCATAAAGCCTGTTTTAATATATAAGATGAAAATAGTGAATATTCTGGGGAGTTTAATATATAACTATTTTTTGAACGGTTGCCAAATTGAGTAGGATTAGAACTAACCATTTCAGCCTTATATAGGTAATGGGAGATGTTAGAAAAAGTAGTAGGGACATCACAATAAGAAAGAGGGGTTGGGAAGAGGTTATAGGTGGTTAATGAGTGTTCCATAGATTTAATGTTAAGGGGTTTAATTATACTTACACATTTAATGTTTTATCCCAAGCTGAAATGTGTAACCTTGTCATACCTCTGAATTTATAGATTTTAGCCATCTCTAAAACGAATTGTGTTCGTTCATGGAAATCTGTTTGGGAATCTAAACCGGGCATGCAAACTACATTTTTTAGTGGGATTTCATAAGGAATAACAAAATCCCTAAATAATTCTTTAATATCATCCTCGGTTGATATTACAAATTTAAATTGGTAATTAGAATGTTCCATTATACGTTTAATAGCAGGTTCTACTATACGTTGTTTGGGTGTCATTCCGGAATTTGCTAATTTAGGAGAACAATTGATTTGGTCAAGCATGGAAAATAATTCATCCCCAATATATATTGTACCATTTGTTTCAATTTCCTGGAAAGGTAACCATTCATGCCAATTGTTCCCATATTGGATTGTATTTTTCCAATGGTTATTAAAATTAACAATGGATTCTTGGTGTTGTTTGATAGTTGGTTCACCCCCGGTCCAAATTAGGTGAATAATACCATGATTTATATCATCGTAAATCCCCTGTTCTTTCCAATTATTAATTAAAAAATTAAAATCTTGATTTTCACCTCTAATAGCCCATTGTGAAGTACTATCACAAGTCCAACTTGCTTTACCTTCTAATTCTAAATCACCTTTAAATATTTCACCATCGGCTAAAGCTTCAGCTCCTGCTTTTCTAATATCTCTTAAAAATTTCATAGACATACCACATTGTAAATTACATTGTGATAATCTTATAAAATAAGAGGGTATGCCTGTACTAATCCCTTCTCCTTGAACGCTATAAAAGTCGCTAGATATTAATAGTTTATTAGATTCAAATTTACTCATATAATTAATTTTATTTATGGGGGAATATAATAACCTAGAATCGCTAAGCCAAGTATTTTTGTATTCCTTTTAATAAGTCTTCTTTAGAATATTTTGGACCATAATATAAGGTTTTTTGTGGTTGTGGGGTTATATCTTGTATTTTTTGATAATATAATAATTTAGCAGCCCCAATAGAGGTTCCCCCATCATGAGAAATAGGTTCAAAATAAAAATTAACTTTAGGAAAACGTTTTTTTAAATAATAATTTGCTACACAGTTTAACCCATAGCCACCGGCCATTACTACATTATTTAATTTAGTTTCTTGTATAGCTTTCTCAATGTAGTTCCCTAATATAGTTTGAGATTCTGTTTGGAGTCTCCATGCTAAATCTTTTTCTAAATCTGTTATTTTAGTTTCGTCAGAATGCCATTCTGCAGTATAATTTTTATCGAAATATTTCTTAAAAGGAGTAGGAGTGGTATTATTGCCTTTAAATAAAGGGGGTATTTTATTGTTTGGATTACCATAAGATGATAAACCCATTATCTTCCCTCCATCTAAAGGACTAAAGTTAAAATAAGAGCATAACCTTTCAAAAGATTGTCCAATGTTATATTTAGGATATTGTAAACTACCATTTAAAAAATTTTGGTAAATTGTTTTATGTTTATTAGGTGATTTATATAAAAAAATACTATCAGCTTCTGTACAATATTGGTTAGATCCCTTTTGTACAGAACTACCTCCGGAATCTACTACTATTCCTATAGCCTCTTTAAATCCAGAGTTAGGGAATGCTATAGAAATGTGAGTAAGATGGTGAAGATTGCTAAAGTCGGAGATAGAAGATGAGGGGAATCCTAATTTTTCAAAAAAAGAAACAAGAATATTTTGTTTAGAAATAGAAGTTAAAATATTAGTAGTATTAATTCCTGCTATGGCTACATCGTTTATTTTATATTTTAGGAGTATATTAAGTATAGCTTTAAAAGGTAACTCGTCATATTTTTTCCTTGTTAGCCTTTCTTCTTCTATGTATTCTACAATTTTACCATCGGATAATACACAAACCGAACCATTGTGAAAGGGGTTTACTCCTAAAATATTATAACTCATTTAATTTATTTTTTTATAACCTGTTTTTAATCCATTTAATTTCATTTTCTAATGAATTTATTTTGGATTGTTGTTCTTTTATACCTTCAATTAATAAGGCTACTATTTTTTCGTATTTAACAGCTTTATACCCATTATCACGAGTGGTAACAAGTTCAGGTAATACTTTTTCTACTTCTTGGGCTATTACTCCTATATCGTGGCCGGAATGGACGTGTATCTCTTGGTTTTGTATCCAGTCAAATTCATATCCTCCTAATTGTAGGATTTTGTCTAATGGATTCTCGATCAATGTAATATTTTCTTTTAGCCTTTCATCGGAAGAAGCAAAAGCTACTACATCGTTTGAAGCTAAAATAGCACCTATTGTTCCTGAAGGTTCTGTCCCTACACCTAAGCTCCCAAATCTAACACTAGAAGATACTTGAACGTTTTGGTTCATTAAGTATACCTCTGTAGCACCTTGTCCAGTATTAAGTTGCCCAGTTACTGTAAATGTAGAGCCATCATATGTTAAACCGGTGGTTGCACTACCTGTTGTTGAGGTTGCTGTAGATAAAATTACTCTATTTGCCCCTGAAGTTGTTACTGTAAATCCACTTACCCCTGTTAAACCTGCCCCGTTTCCTTGGAATGAGCCACTAAACGAACCTGAACCTTGAATGGCTAAATCTGCTATTGAAGCAGTTGTTGCTCTATTGGCTTGAGATGCTGTAGTTGCGAAGTCTGCTATTGAGGCAGTTCCGGCTGTGTGTGAAGCAGTTGTGGAAAAATTAGATATTGAAGATGTTCCTGTTAGGTTTCCTATTACGTTTCCTAAAAGTGAACCTGTAAGTGTTCCTAAACTTGATCCTGTAAAAGATCCAGATAGTAATGAATAGAAACTACTTGAAAACGATCCCGTAAAGGGACCATCACCACTTAAAGCGAAAGATTGAGTAGTAACATTTACTACTGATGTGGATATTGCTAGTGATGCTGTTTGAGCAAATATAGCGTTTTCTACTGATCCTAGTAGTAGTGAAGCTGTAAGTGCGTTAGTTGCTGTTCCTTCTAATTGACCAATTACTTTCGTTACAGTAAGAGTATCAGTTAAGGGAACATAAGTTAAACTACTATCAGTTTTTACTGCTGCTTCTCCTGTATTTGATTGGGCAAATAGTAAATAATGACCTGCTGCACTAGATTCTTCAGATGTAATATTCAAGTTAGAAGAAGCTAAAGCGTGGGATGCTGTAGAGGCTAGGTCCGCTATAGAGGCACTTTTTGCTCTGTTAGCATTTGAGGCACTTGGTATATCATATAAACCAACACCAGAACCTGTAAAGTTTCCACTTACGGCCATTCCAAAGAATGAGCCAGTAGAAGTTATGCTTCCGGTAAATTGATGGGTATCATCTAAACTATCTCCAAATTTGGTAGAACCTGAGCTGAATATGATTGAAGAGGATTCATATGAGGATACTAAATAGTCAATAGAAGCAGTTCCTTTTAGATAAAGGTTACCAGACATATAAAGAGACCCTGTAATATTTTGGTTTCCAACAAGTTCATATGAACCACTTAATGTAGATTCTCCAAAACCATCTTGGAAAGATCTGCTTTCTAATTGTATTAGTTGTCCGTAAGTGGACTTAATTGTTCTGTTTGTAAGTGTAGCCATTTATAGCAGCGTTTATATACTATAAATATGTGAGGATTCTATGTTCATTTACATTCCTAGGGGTAAAGTTTAACTTATTGGATAAATATAAATGTGGTCATGATAGGATTCGAACCTATGAATCTTCTCGTTATGAGCGAGCTGCCTTACCAAACTTAGCTACATGACCTAGCCTTTTTTAGAGTTTTGAAATAGAACTCAAGGACAGAACGACCTATAAACTATTTTGGAAGCGGGGGTCAGACTCGAACTGACGACCTGTGACTTATGAGGACACCGAGCTACCACTGCTCTACCCCACGATTTTTATTTTTCCCACAATGGGTTTCTAAAGAAGCATTACAATTGGGACATACTATTCTTAAATTTTCTAATAAATTATTTTCTCTATCTCCATCGATATGATCCAGTATTAGAGATATTTTATTACCTTTCCAAATTTCACCTTGAGTACATATTTCACAAATGGGTTTTTTGACACCCTCTTTATATAGTTTATATTTAAAATTATTACCATTTATAGTTAAAAATTTATCTTTTACTAAATAATCCTCAAGTGGTATTTTTTTAACATTCTTACCATATTGGCTTTTAAAATGGGTTTTGTCAATATTTAAAGTCTTAATTTTTTTAGAAACATATGTAAAATTCCCATTTGTTCTTTTAATATTTAAATTTTCAACTACCTCCCACAGGGATTCAGAATTATTAACTATTTCTTGTAAATATTCCTTACTATATCTCATTTTATTATACGTATTGTAGAGGGCTTTAAGACAACCAAACCGCAATATGCAGCTCCACGGAGAATCGAACTCCGAACTTCGCCGTGACAGGGCGACATTATAGCCGTTTAACTATGAAGCTAGGTACTGGTTGTTGAGGTACAACCAATAAAACCTTGAGTAAAACACCTACCTAGGGTAGATATCTCGTGGAGAAACCGAGGCTCGAACTCGGAACAGTAGAATGCAAATCTACTATGATAGCCAATTTCACCATATCCCCAAATTATTAAAAACTCTTTGTACAAATTTCAGTGTAATATCACGCTCTTAACGCTATGAACCTAATCACCAATACCTTTACAATAAACACAACTGCTGATACAGTCTATAGCTATCCACTTTCAATTGTGGTCTTTCTCGCCTTTTCTATCAGGGAATGCTTTCACTATGTCTATCTTTAAGCAAAGAATTTTTAATAAAAGTACTCCTGGAGGGTATCGATCCCTCTACTCTACCGTGAAAGGGTAGTGACTTAGCCAGTTGTCGACAGGAGCATTTGTAACTTTTGTAATATTCCCAGAGTTACCAACTGTACCAACCTACGATTTGGAGAGCATCCACGCCTATATGAGTGTACCCGAAGGTATTTGTTATTTCAACTCATATCTGTAATCTCTATCTTCGATCCCTTGTACTTCGGGCTTTTGAGCGAATAGAGGGAA
>Ga0222650_1001442_pt1 | contig 11787 bp, 10 predicted proteins | sample AntAcemetagen367_FD_179820 | JGI IMG/M metagenome (GOLD analysis project Ga0222650, IMG submission 179820) | Saline water microbial communities from Ace Lake, Antarctica - #367 | ecosystem: Environmental > Aquatic > Non-marine Saline and Alkaline > Saline | place: Antarctica: Ace Lake...
CTCCCGGTTGCAGCCGCTGCGATTGGGACAATCGCCCTCCCGGTTGTAGCCGCTGCGATTGGGACAATCGCCCTCCCGGTTGCCGACCGCTGCGATTGGGACAATCGCCCTCCCGGTTGCCGACCGCTGCGATTGGGACAATCGCCGTCCCGGTTGCCGTATTCTTCTTTTTCGCTTCGAGCGGAACTTTAAACTTTCGCGCCCCTACTGCCTACTGCCTTGCCCGTAGTAAGCGTTTTGACCGTGCTTGCGCAGAAAATGTTTGTCCAACAGGGCACCGGAGAGACCGCTGAGGTTTGGCTCCAGCGCGAGCGTCTTGAGCGCCATGTCGGCGACGACTTCTAGCGCAAGGGCATACTCCACGGCTTTGGCGGCGGAGACGTGCCACACAAACGGGCCGTGCCCTTTAACTTGCCCTTCGAGGTCGACGATCACCATGTCCTCGGGGCGCAGCTGTGCGTAGCCCACCCCACTCGGTTTGATGGCAAAGACACCGGCGGCGGCATCGAGCACGCTGACGTTGCCGAAGGTCAGATCGACTAGGCCAGTCTTGGGCAGCGAGCGGTTGGCCTCGCAGCATTCCTCGCGTATCGTTTGGTAGTTCATGGGCTAGAGTCCGCGGATGCCGTAGTAAATTTCGCCAAGGCGAAGGTCTTGTTTCAAAGCGCGCATCTCGGTGGCATTGTCGATAAAGACACACTCGACGCCAGCCATTTCGGCCAGCATCTCGATCTGCTGCGCGCAGACATCGAAGCTGAAAGCGGTGTGGTGTGCGCCGCCGGCTTGAATCCACGCCTCGGCGGCGAGAAGGTATGCATCCAAGTGATGACGCCCACGCAGGAGGCATCGTTGCTCGCCGCGCTGCAAGAGGTGCGGATCTCATCGGGCGTCGTCACGATGGGCTTGAAGACGATCTCGACGGGTATGCTCGCGTCCGCGTTGAGAGCCCGAGCGATGGTCTCGGCGTTGGCCGCGACTTGTTTCAGAGTTTCGGGGCCATAGAGGTGCTGGCTGCCGGTGATAAACCAAATTTGCTTTGCCTTCATAATGATATTCTTTAGTCAGATAGTCTGAATTATTTTAGTGAATCGACCGCCGCGCGTTCGATGGTGAGCCCTTGCTGGTAGCGTTTGAAATAGCTCTCAAATCCGGCCAGGTCTTTTGCATCTGGCTCGACCGGCTGCCCCATATTTCCAGCAAAGATGGGATTGAGGAAGTCAGGGAGCGATTGGCTTTTGTCTTCGCGAACCATGTAGGCCGCGAGTAAGGCCATGCCCCATGCGCCCCCTTCGCCCGCGTTCGCGAGTGTCGAAACGGGGGTCTTTGTGGCGGCTGCCATGATGCGCTCTCCGACTTCAGGCGTTTTGAAGAAGCCACCATGGCCACGCAGCTCATCCAGCTTAACTTGCTCGTCTTCGAACAGTACATTTAGCCCAGTGCGCAGGGCGCACAGTGCGGTGAACAAATGTGCGCGGACGAAGTTGGCTAAGGTGAAGTGACTATCCGACGAACGAACAAAGAGCGGACGCCCTTCGCTGAACCCTGTCATATGTTCGCCGGAAACATAGCCATAGCTGAGTAAGCCACCGCAATCGGCATCACCTTTCAGCGCCAAGGGCAGCAGGTTGGTGAATAAATCTGTGGTGGAAACTTCTTTACCGAGCGCTTGGGCGACTTCACCGAAGAGGCTCATCCAGGCATTGTTATCCGAGGTGCAGTTGTTCGAGTGCGCCATGCCCACGAGCTTGCCATCAGGGGTGGTCACCAGATCGATTTCGCTATGCGCTTTCGACAAGTCTTTCTCCAGCACGATCATCGCAAAGACGGAGGTGCCTGCCGATACATTGCCCGTGCGCACGGCCACGCTATTGGTCGCCACCATACCGGTGCCGGCATCGCCTTCGGGTGGGCACATGGCAATACCCGCCTCCAAGGCACCACTCGGATCGAGCAAGCGCGCGCCCGCTTCTGTCAGTTCACCAGCGGACTCTCCGGCAGTGAGGACTTCTGGCAAGAGACTGAGCAGGTTCTTACTCAAACCTCGACCCGCCACATGCGCATCAAATTTTTCCGCGAATGCGACGTTAAATTTTTGTTGATCGAGATCAATGGGGAACATGCCAGAGGCTTCGCCCACGCCCATCACTTGACGCCCAGTGAGCTTCCAGTGGACATAGCCGGCCAGTGTTGTGACGTGGGCAATCTGCCCAAGGTGTGCTTCTTGATTAAGAATGGCTTGATAGAGATGGGCGATGCTCCAGCGCTGGGGGATCGGATAGGCAAACAGTCCCGTTAGCTCCCTGGAGGCGGACTCCTGCATGTTGTTTCGCCATGTGCGAAAAGGCACTAATTGCTCACCCGCTTCGTCGAGGGCGACGTAGCCGTGCATCATGCCGCTGACGCCGATGGCCTGCGCACGCTTAAGGCTTACCCCATATTGGATTTCCACGGCAGCGCGCAGATCAGCCACACAGGACTGGATGCCTGACCATACGGCTTCCAGCGAATACGTCCAAAAGCCATCGATGAGCGCGTTCTCCCAATTGTGACCACCGACGGCCACAGCAGCCTGATCAGAACCCAGCAAAACTGCCTTGATACGGGTCGAGCCCAATTCGATGCCGACCACTGTCTGCCCGCTCTCGATCTCTTGCTTAATCGTTGATGCATTTCGTTCAATCATAGTCGCATAGTTTGTTGAAAATAATATTTGGAGTTTATCAGCGCAGCAAGAATCGCCGCACATGCAGTAGACATGAACAATATCTAAGCTGCCACCGAACAAAAAGAAATCTTTCGACTACTTGACAGTAATGTAACTCGCAGCGTAAGCTTTTGGACGTTTGGAAACAGTGGCTGCGAGCGATCCAAAGCGTCACCGCTTCGGCTACATCTTGCTCCCGCACCTTCCCCAAAACCGGCTCTCGCCAGTTCAGCTCGACAGCGTGCCCTTGGTGCTGGGCAAAGCGTCGCCTAGGCGCGGATCGATCGTCGTCGCTACATCCAGCGCACGCGCAAAGCACTTAAAAATGGCCTCGGCGATGTGGTGCGGCTCTTCGCCGTATTCCAGATTGATGTGCAGATTACAGGCAGCCTCGTTGGCAAAGGCTTGAAAAAACTCTTTGACCAAAACGATGCTAAAATCGCGCACCATCGGAAACTCGTAATCGACCTTATAGACAAATGCCTGGCGGTTCGACAGGTCGAGCGCAACACGTGCCAGCGACTCATCCATCGGCAACAGGAAAAAGCCATATCGGCGGATGCCGCGCTTCTCACCGAGGGCGGCCTTGATCGCTTGGCCGAGCACGATGCCCGTATCTTCCACCATGTGGTGGTAGTCGACGTCGATATCGCCTGTCGCTTTGACCTTCAGGTCGAACAGACCGTGCTTGGCAAAGAGTGTGAGCATGTGGTCGAAAAACGGGATGCCGGTCTCGATTTCGGACGCGCCCGCGCCATCGACATTCAGCTCCATTTGGATCTGAGTCTCTTTCGTATTGCGGGTGATTTTTGCTATGCGTTGTTTGGCCATGATTCGACAGCGGTTAAAAATGCCTTCATTTCTACATCCGTTCCTATACTGACTCGGATGAAAGCGCAAGTTAAAGGATGTGAGGGGAAATAGCGCACCAACACGCGCTGCGCTTTTAAATGCGCGAAAAGGCTGGCCGCGACTTCAGCGCTGGACTCGCCCGCGGCATTTTTCGGCTCAGTGAAGAGAAAATTAGTCGCCGAGGGATAGGTAAACCAGCCATAGCCATCGAGCTGCGCACGCGTCGCCTCGCGGGTGGCCATCACTTTTGAGCGCTGTTCGGCGAAGTAATCGACATCTTCAAACGCAGCCAGCGCGGCGGCCTGCGCCACGCGGTCTAGATTGTAGGCATCGCGCACGCGGTCGAGCAGAGCGATGATTTTGGAGCTCGCGATCGCAAAGCCCACACGCATACCAGCCAAGCTGTAGGACTTGGAAAAAGTGCGCACCACCACGAGGTTTTCGTAATCTTTGAGTAGGGACACCGCCGACTCGCCCCCAAAATCCACATACGCTTCGTCGACCACCAGTAGGCCGTCGATGGCTTGCAGCGCGGCTTCGATCTCAGTCAGCGCAAAGGCCACGCCCGTCGGTGCGTTGGGATTGGTCAGAAAAAAGACCTTCGCTTGCATCGCCGCCAGCGCGGCCACATCGAGCTGCATTAGACGGTCGAAATTAACATCCATCAAAGCCTGCCCCGACATGCCAGCCACCACCGGATAGAGCGAATAGCTCGGCACTGTGTGCCCCGCGCCCGGATCGGACACGAAGCAGCGCGTGATCAGATCGAGAATATTATCCGAGCCATTGCCGATGATCACATTTGCCTGAGCCAAGCCAAAGCGCGCGCCGATGGCCGCGCGCAGCTTAGCGCTGGTGGGTTCGGGATATTTGCGGAGATTATCCAGCTCGCCCGCGATCGCGATGCCGACCTTCGGCGAGGGCGGATACGGGTTTTCGTTAGTATTCAACTTCACCCAACCCGTGCCCTGCGGCTGTTCGCCCGGCACGTAGGCGCGCAAATCTTGGATGTGCGGCAGCGCACGATTGAGGGCATCGAAAGTCTTCTTCATTGGAATATGTGCAAGAAGAAGCCCGAATACGCAGCTTATTCAATAGGAATGTTCAAGTTGCTGGAAATCTAAAGCAGCAGGGTTGGCTTGTCCTAGCATTTAAAACACTTTAGTCTAAATCGTAAGTATCTTACTCAACACTCGGTGTTATCTCAACCATGCGCGAGCGACGCTGTCGGGCGGCAAGCCAACCCGACTACTGGAAATACCGAGCAATTGTGGATTGTCAGCCTAAGCGGAGACACCTATCACCTTTCCGATGCAACCCACTCTCCTACTCCTAGCCGCTGGCATGGGCTCGCGCTACGGCGGCCTGAAACAACTCGACGCCATGGGACCCTCCGGCCAAACCATGCTCGACTACGCAGTGGAAGACGCCGTGCGCGCGGGCTTTGGCAAAGTAGTGTTTGTGATTCGTAAAGATTTCGAGCCAGCCTTCCGCACCCAAGTGGGCGAAAAACACACCAGCCGGATCGAGGTGCGCTACGCATTTCAAGATCTCCACGATTTGCCCGTGGGCCATACGCTGCCGGCAGGCCGCACCAAGCCTTGGGGCACGGCACACGCCGTGCGCGCCGCGCGCGGCTGCATCGCCGAGCCCTTTGCCGTGATCAATGCCGACGACTTCTACGGGCGCGACGCTTACGCACAGATGGCAGGGCTATTGAGCGTTACCGACCCCGACCAACTCAGCGCGAGCATGGTCGGCTATATTTTGCGCAACACCCTCTCCCCGCACGGCACCGTTAATCGAGGCATCTGCACTCTCAAGGCTGGCAAGCTACAAAGCGTGGAAGAGTTTACCGCAATCGGTCACGATGCCGACGGCGAGCTACGCGGTGAAAACCTCGCGAGCAAACGCGTGCCCGTATCGAACGAAGCCGTCGTCTCCATGAATTTCTGGGGCCTCACCCCTGCGATCTTTGCCCCGCTGGAAGAGCGCTTCACCGCCTTTCTGGAAGCACGCGGTGGCGAAGAAAAATCGGAATACTATCTGCCCAGCCTCATCGACAGCCTAATCAAAGAAGGCGCGGTCAAGTGCCCCGTTTTGCAGACAGAGAGCCCGTGGTTCGGCGTCACCTACCCCAAGGACAAAGCGCGCGTGGTCAAGAGCATCCAGCAACTGACCGATGCAGGCGTCTACGGCGCGTAGACTAACTGGCGAAGCCATTTCGACCCTGTCTACCAAGCAGCACCGCAACTCGAAATCGCTTCGCGAATCCGCTACGAAACAGACCCTCACCTCCGTAGCGGACTGGCGAAGCCATTTCGACCCAGTCTACCAAGCGGCACCGCAACTCGAAATCGCTTCGCGAATCCGCTACGGAACAAACATTCGCCCTCGTAGCGGACTGGCGAAGCCATTTCGACTCAGTCTACCAAGCAGCACCGCAACTCGAAATCGCTTTGCGAATCCGCTACGAAACAGACCCTCGCCTCCGTAGCGGACTAGCGAAGCCATTTCGACCCTGCCTGCCAAGCGGCACCGCAACTCGAAATCGCTTTGCGAATCCGCTACGAAACAAACCCTCGGCTTCGTAGCGGACTGGCGAAGCCATTTCGACTCAGTCTACCAACCGGCACCGCAAATCGAAATCGCTTTGCGAATCCGCTACGGAACAAGTAGAACAGCAGCTGCTTTCAACTATTGAGAGACTGAAAGACGTTTCGAACCCATCTGGAAATGATTGATAGCCGTCGTATTGGCCTTGCTGTAACCATCAAAGCTTTTCTGCAAATTGCCCCTAGCAGACTCATAGCTTTCTTCAGTCGAGTTATTGAGCACGTCTAAATCCTTACGGACTTTGTTGCGCCATGAGTCGACTTGTTGCTCCGCTTTAGTGAAATTTTTGTCAGCGCGGACATCCGAACGCATTTCAGACATCGTTTGGCGCCTAGTCTCGTTGTAGAAAACATGCGTCCTTAGACTGTTTGATAGCATATCGCTATCGCCGTAGCTGGAGGATCGAATATCATCGGACACGCTGCGATCATTACGACCATAGTCCTGATCAATCATCATTTCGTTGTTTGTGGGCATGAAGTAATTATTACCTGCCTGATCAGTGATGATGTTATCGTTGTCGTGCTGGTTGATTTGGGACTTCGTGCCTACATTGCGGTCATTGCGGCCATGGAAGTCCGCTTCTGTGTTCATGGCCGGATTTTTCATGTGCTGCTGATCATGCTTCATCAAACCAACGGTTGCCGACGAGTGCGCGGGAGAGGTCGCGTCCATTCCGGTGTTCGCTTGGGCATGGTTGCCAGCAGTCAAGAGTGAGGCAGTTGCGAGAATGCCAGAGAGTGTGATGATTTGTGCTTTCATATAATTTATCCTTTTAATTTTGTGGTTAATTAAAATCGCAGAACGCGACTTTAATTCGCTCGTTGCCAGTTCTATGCCAGCTCTAGCTCCTTCAAGCCGCGAAAGAATCACAAAACTCTGATAATCAATATTTTATAACCAAAAATAATCAAGCCAGAGCAGTCCGCTCACCTACCACAGGCCGTCTTTTGCATGAGCGCGGCTGCGCGTATTGTTGCATCATGCAACAATTGAAATCGCGCGTTTATACTCGCAGAGCTTTGAAGTCCAAGTCGGGTAGAAATTTCCAGATCAAGACATCGGTATCAAAAACCATTAATACCGGCCTCCACGGAGCGTTTCAATGACATCGTCGACAGATTCGTCTGTCTTCAAGGAGCCAAAAAATGCATGGGCTTCGACTTTCACAGAGTAGACATTTGATAAAAAGTCAACCTTCCCCGCTCTACAGCCGAATCGTGAGCGACTTGCCATGCGCATCCAGCTGCTCGAGGCGGGCAAAAGTTGCCACGACGGGGGCTGCTTTGGCGAGGCTTTTGGCATCGTAACGCACGGTGCTGGAGCGGCGCATAAAGTCGGTGGCCTGCAGGCCACTGAAGAAACGCCCGGCGCGGCCAGTCGGCAGCGTGTGGCTCGGGCCTGCGGTGAAATCGCCGAGCACCGTGGGCGTGAGGTAACCCTGCAAAATGGCTCCGGCGGTGGTGATCTGCTTGCTGAGCGGCTCAATGGAGGCTTCGGCCACTTGCAGCTCCAAGTGCTCGGGCGCGATGTAGTTGGCCACTGCAGCGGCTTGGCTGAGCGTCTTGCAAGTCACCGCGAGACAGCGACCGTCCAAAATTTTGGCGCACTTGTCGGCGTGACTGAGTGCGGGCATTTGCTGGGCGATGGCTTTTTCAATTTTACGGAGCATCGCTTTGCTGGTGGTGGCGAGGTAGATGATTTCTTTGCCACTGCCGTGCTCCGCTTGCGCCAGCAGATCGGCTGCGACATGGCGAGGGTTAGCACCCGCATCGGCAATGATCATCACCTCGCTGGGGCCGGGCAGCAGATCGATGCCGACCGTGCCGAGCACCTGCCGCTTCGCTTCCATCACGAAGGCGTTGCCAGGGCCGAAAATTTTATCCACCGCTGGGATCGTCTGGGTGCCATAGGCCATCGCGCCCACGGCTTGCACACCGCCCACTTTGTAAACCTCTTCAATCCCGATCATGGAAAGTGCGGCCAGCATGGCCGGGGCGACATTGCCCTCCGCATCGGGCGGCGTGCAGACAGCGATCTGAGGGCACTTGACCAGCTTGGCCAAGACAGCTGTCATGATGACGGTCGAAACCAGCGGCACATTACCACCTGGGATATAGAGCCCGACTCGCTGGATCGGGTAAAAACGCTCCCCGACGATACCACCTTGCGCGTTTTTCGCCTTCCAATCCTTAGGCAGCGTCTTTTTGTGAAAATCTTTGACTATAGCAATGGCCGCACGGATCGCCTTGCGATCCACAGAGCTGAGGCTCTTGACCGATGCCTTGAGCGCCTCTGGCGAGACACGCATGGTCTCCGCGCTGAGCTTGGCACGATCAAACTTCTCCGTGTATTCGAGCACCGCGCGATCACCGCGCTGGCGCACATCAGCGAGGACACTGGTGACCACATCGGTCACGTCGCCCGACACAATCGTTTGCTCGCAGAAAGTGCGCAGCGCGGATTGAAATTTGGGCGTTTCAGAAAATTCGATCTTTTGCATCATGCGAACAAACAAACAGTTCACTCGCTGGGCTGCAAGTTAGCTGGTGGAAGTTTCGGAAAAATTATAATCGCGAAAACTATCAAGGTGTGTGCCGCCCTACTGCGTATCGCCTGCGGGAATATTGAAGATGCCTGCCGAGAGCGGCTTGTTGACCTGTATTTCGCTGAGCAAGATGGTGTGGAGTTTGCGCCCGCCCTCGTAGTATTCGACTTCTTGAGGAAACTTGATGCCGCCGACGGTTTGCGTGCCAACACCGATGGTCTCAACACCGTTTTCGGTAATGGTGGCAACCAGCCTATCGTCGGCCATCGAAAAGTAACGCACGGTTTGCAGGCCGTCGGGATATTCGTAAAGGAGCTTATAGCAGCGCTCATCGCGATAAGTCTCGGTGCCTTGTAGCGTCACCTTTTCACCGTTTTTGAAATCGGGGCGGTAGAAATTAAAAAACTGCCGCGTGCTATAGGCTACCCGCATGTGCTCGGCGCCGATCAAATCGCGCATCTGCGAGGCGTCAGCATTCAGGTTGGAGCGGATAATGCAACCGTGATCACCATCTAGGATGGTGGTTTCGACGATATCATCGACCTTGATTTCAAGGCGTTGCGAGAGCGGCTTGCGGGCGACGATGAGCAGCGTAGCCGTCGGCGCCTCTGGATCGGCGGGCAGCAGCGTGCCGATCAGCCGGAGTGTGACCAAACCATCGAGCGCCGCTTCCGCCCCAATCGTCGCGCGCGCACGGTCAATGATTTCGCGCTCGCTCACTCCTTGGGCACTCGCAGCCAATGGCGCGAGCAAGACGCCCAGGAATAAAGAGAAAATCGCTGAAGTGGGTTTCATTATAATATTCAAGAGAACGTATTTTAAAAGTGCGTATTTGGTCGAGACGAAAGCCGCCCTCGCGGAAGGCCTGGCCAGCTACCGAATCGTAGCGGGCGCCATACCAATGCTCAGTATCGCCTTCCCTATGGAGACTGAGAACAAGAACGCGGCCATAGGTTCCATGAATTCCTCCGGCTCTGGGGTTCCTTAATCAGCCGAACATTGCGAAGCGGTCACGCTTTGGAACGCCGAACACCCATGGCAAAAGCGTCCAAAGGCTCACGCCTTCGGCTACAATTTACCACGTTCTGACAACGCCGCCCTTACTCCCACTCGATGGTGCTGGGGGGCTTGGAACTGATGTCGAGCACGACGCGGTTGCAGCCAGTGACTTCGTTGATAATGCGGCTGGAGATGATGCGGAGCACTTCGTAGGGCACGCGCGCCCAGTCGGCAGTCATGGCGTCGACACTCTCGACGATGCGCAGCGCGATGACGTTTTCGTAGGTGCGCTCGTCGCCCATCACACCGACGGTTTTGACGGGGAGAAAGACGCAAAACGATTGCCAGACCTTGTAATAAAGATCGGCGGCCATCATTTCCTCTTGGAGAATGGCGTCGGCCTTACGCAGCACGACGAGGTCTTCTCGCTTGATCGGCCCCATCACGCGGACACCGAGGCCGGGCCCGGGGAAGGGTTGACGCCAGACGACTTCCTTGGGTAAGCCCAGCTGGGTGCCGAGCTCGCGCACCTCGTCTTTAAACAATTCGCGCAGTGGCTCCAGCAGCTTGAGGTTCATCTTCTCGGGCAGGCCGCCCACGTTGTGGTGGCTCTTGATGAGAGCTGCGGGATTGCCATCGATGGCGACCGACTCGATCACATCGGGATAGAGGGTGCCTTGAGCGAGGAAGGTGTAGTTGCCGTGCTCCTTGAGCTCGGTGACGGCTTCGTCGAAGACTTCAACAAAGGAGTTGCCAATAATTTTGCGCTTGGTTTCGGGATCGGACACGCCAGCCAGCCGATCCAAGAAAAAGTCGGCCTTGGAGGCCACGCGCACATCGAGGTCGAAGTGGTCGCCGTAGAGTTTCTCGACTTGCTCGCGCTCGTGCAGACGCAGCAGACCATTATCGACAAAGACGCAGGTTAATTGCGTGCCGATCGCTCTGTGAATCAGGGCGGCCGCGACGGAAGAGTCCACACCCCCGGAAAGCCCTAAAATGACGCGCTCGTCGCCGACCATGTCTTTGATTTTCTGGATGCTCTCTTCGATGTAGTTGGCCATCGACCAATCGGCGGAGCAGCCGCAGATCTTGAAGAGGAAATTGGCAATCACCTCGGTGCCCATCTCAGAGTGCGCCACCTCGGGGTGAAACTGCATGCCGTAGAATTGACGCTCTGCATTCTGAATCGTGGCGAAAGGTGAGTTTTCGGTAGAAGCCACCGCTTCAAAGCCGTCTGGCAAATCCTCGATGCGGTCGCCATGGGAGTTCCATACCCGCAGCGTGTCGGGCAGGCCTTCAAAGAGCTTGCCCTTGATCGCAATATTCAGGGTGCCGTGGCCAAATTCGCGTTCCACGCTCTTACCGACGCGCCCGCCCAGCATGTGCGCCATCAACTGTTCGCCGTAGCAGATACCCAATACGGGAAGGCCGAGGTCAAAGACTTTAGCATCTGGGCGCGGCGAGCCTTCGATCAAGACCGAAGAAGGGCCGCCGGAAAGGATAATGCCCTTGGCTCCAGCTTCTAGCAGCACACTGGCCTGCGTATTATAGGGATAGATCCGAGAGAGCACATTGGCTTCACGAATGCGGCGGGCGATGACTTGCGTGTATTGCGAGCCGAAGTCGAGGACTGCGATATGATCTGGCATGATTTTTGGAAAGCTGAAATTTGATAAGGTAGGGGCTTCACTTGTGACGCCCGCCGAGGTTGAGCGACCTATTCGCTGCGGGCGTCACAAGTGAAGCCCTTACGTGAAAATGTTTAAAACCGTTGCCCACCATTGGTAAAGCCTCACTCGAAGCAATCGCATTTTTCGCGAATGCTCCAGCAGAGGTCATTGACCATTTCGGCCATGGATGGCGTATGCGGTCACAGATGAAGACGGATTTTTATGACGAATAACTTAGGCTCGGCTTTTTCCAACCGCAGATTCACGCAGATAAACGCGGATTTTTTTGAGCTACGGTTGAGGAGGTTGGAGTCCCGCCTTTAGGCGGTCGCGTATGCATCGTCTCTCAATCGCTGCCGCCTAAAGGCGGGACTCCAACCTCACTCAGGTATGAACCT
>Ga0222650_1001444_pt1 | contig 11762 bp, 12 predicted proteins | sample AntAcemetagen367_FD_179820 | JGI IMG/M metagenome (GOLD analysis project Ga0222650, IMG submission 179820) | Saline water microbial communities from Ace Lake, Antarctica - #367 | ecosystem: Environmental > Aquatic > Non-marine Saline and Alkaline > Saline | place: Antarctica: Ace Lake...
CAGCCGAAGATTTCGCTGAAAAACGATTCGTAGGAAGCGCCCCCAGCAGTGCGATCCTCTGTCTTGACGTCTTCGGCTTCGGCTTGTTCATATTCGGCGAAAAAGCGCAGTGTATCATTAGGGCCTGCTAGCTTCGCGACCACACTGGTGCCAAGTTGATACTTATCTGTAGTGCCAGACTTACCAGTGAGATCGAAGCTCGCATTGTAGCGCCAAGCACGGCGATTGCGGACGATTTCGGGGTCTTCCGCGTCGGGTGCCCAAGCGGCAGTTACTTTGGCGATGGTGGTCTCCAATACGCCGTCTTCGGACTGGATGCGGATGGTTTCGCCGCCGCTGCTGGCGATCGGCCCGGCCATCACCGTGCCACTCGCGAGGCGCAGCACGCGCGGCGAGTCCGATTCGAAGCTTTCAACTTGGTTTTGCTGGATTCGGAGCGTACCCGCGTAGGTCGTATCCAAATGGATGATACCCTTATCTATCAGAGTGATCGTGCCCGTGAGTTGTGCGCCATCTTTAGTGCGCACCACATCAGCCAAAGCTGCTGAGCTTATAAATAAACAGGAAAAAATAATGAGTGTAGTTTGTTTCATATCGAAAAAAAAAAGCGAACTCCCTAGCAAAGGGAGTCCGCAATGTATAACAAATTTTGGACCTTATTCAGCTCTGATTAAGATTTCTTTAGCGGAGAGGCCTTGCTTGATCATCGGTAGCACGTGCTCGGAGTAGGGCACAATCACTTCCAGCACGTAGGGGCCGTCGTGGGCGATCATCTCTTCGATCGCACCGCGCAAGTCCTCGCGCTTGACCACGCGCTTGCCAGCAACACCGAAACCTTCGGAGATTTTGACGAAGTCCGGGTAAATCGCGTCGAGGTTATCGGGGCCGCCGATATTGTCCTTATCGCAGAGCACGGTCTGGCCGCGCACGCTTTCATAGAGAAGGTCTTCCCACTGCACCACCATGCCGAGGTGTTGGTTGTTCATGATAATGGTCTTGGCGTTGATCTTTTCGATCTTCGCCGTGGCCAGCTCTTGGATGTTCATCATAAAGCAGCCGTCGCCGTCGATGTTAACCACCAGCCTATCGGGGAAGGCCACCTTTGCGCCAATCGCCGCCGGCAGGCCGAAGCCCATCGTGCCGAGACCGAGCGAGCTGATGTAGGTGCGTGGCTCGCGGAATTTAAAAAACTGCGCTGCCCACATTTGGTGCTGCCCCACGCCGGTGGTGATAATGGCGTCTCCCTTGGTCACTTCGTAGAGTGTTTCAATGGCTTCCTGCTGGGTGATGTGGCCGGTCTTATCGTAGGTGAAAGGGTAATCCTTCTTCCAGCCGGCGATGGTGGCGTTCCACTTGCTGATGTCGGGCAGTTTGAATTGACTCGATTTTGCGAGCTCAGTCAGACGCTTGAGGGCATACTTCACATCCGAGTGGATGGGGAGCTTTACGCGTTTATTCTTATTGTGCTCAGAGACGTCGATATCGATGTGCACAATGGCCGCATCCGGTGCGAATTTGGCAACAACCCCCGTGATTCGGTCGTCGAAACGAGCGCCGGCGCAAACGAGAACATCGCTATCGCACACCGCCCAGTTGCCCGCTACCGTGCCATGCATCCCGAACCAGTAGAGTGATTGTGGGTGCTCCGCATCGAAAGCGCCAAGCCCCATCAGGGTGGAGGCCACAGGCAGGCCAGTGACTTCTGCAAACTCGCGCAGCTCAAGGTGCGCCTCGGCAGAGATGATGCCGCCGCCGATGTAGAGCACCGGACGCTCCGCACCGCTGATCATGTCGAGCACTTCGAGCAGTTCCTCATCGCTCGCGTGCGGCTTAGTCATTTCCAGCTTGTAGCCTGGCAAGTCCACTTCGCTCGGGAAAGTCGGTGTGAACATAGCCTGCTGCACGTCCTTAGGTATATCGATCACGACGGGGCCAGGGCGGCCCGTTTGAGCGATGTGAAAAGCTTCTTTAACCACACGTGGGAGGTCTTCCTTATCCAGCACGAGGAAACTGTGCTTCACGATCGGCAGCGTCATACCGAAAAAATCGGTCTCTTGGAAGGCGGCTTTTCCGATAAACTGTTGATACACTTGGCCTGTGATCGCGATCAGCGGGATGCTATCCATAAAGGCATCCGCAATACAGGTCACTAGATTCGTGGCGCCAGGCCCCGAAGTCGCCATGCAGACGCTTGCCTTGCCCGTGGCACGCGCGTGGCCGTGCGCCATAAAGCCGCCACCCTGTTCGAAGCGGGGCAGGATCGTGCGGATTTTTGTACTCTTAGTCAGCGCTTGGTGCAGCTCCATCGAAGCACCGCCTGGGTAAGCATACACCACATCCACACCCTCGCGCTCAAGTGCGGCGACCAAGGCGTCTGCACCCTTCATTTCGGGTCCAATTTCGTCCTGCTTAGGGAAGTCGATAGCTTTAACAGTTTTCATGTGTGAGTGGTGTTTTACGTTGTGTTTGATGTCTTCAGGCACTGCGCCTAAAGGAAAGGGCTTGGAACAAGACAGTAAAACGCCTCCAGATCAAGCACGGATACGCGGTTTTAGGCGTGTCTTCAAATCGGATGTACAATCTGTGTAGTGGGCGTCTGGCTTAACTTCACTTCTGAGAGTATAAACGTATGTGTAAACCATCTGTAGAAAGTAATCGTCTTCTTGCTGGCATGCCAAGCCGTCATGTCACACTCGCTCCGCTCAAGCAGATCAAGCAGATCAAGCAGAAGCTGGTGGAGCATAGGAGAGTCGAACTCCTGACCTCTTGCATGCCATGCAAGCGCTCTACCAACTGAGCTAATGCCCCCAACAGCGGGAAAACACGGAAAATGGCGGGGCGGCCTCATCCGTCAATAGTTTTTAGATAAAATTAACTAGCTTTCAATCGCTGCGTTGATTTCTTCTGGGCTGAGGTCCATGTGCTGATGGCAGAAGGCTAGCATGTCTGCCTGCAAGGGGGCGCTAAAACTGACGGTGCCTTCGGGGAACTCGAAATCGTAGCGGTGGCAATGCAGCGCCTGTCGCTGGATGGGCAGGGCTGCGGCAAGTCGATCTGTCCAGCCGTTTTCGATGAATTCAATGTAGAGCGTCTCGTCGGGGCCATAAATCTTGTCGCCGACGATCCGATGCTTGAGATGCTCGGCGTGGACGCGGATCTGGTGCTTGCGCCCTGTCTGTGGCTCGACGCGGCAGAGGGTGGTGCCGCGCTTGGCGATCAGCGGCACAAAGGTAGTCTCTGCCGTCTGGGAACTGCGGTCGTAGCTGACTTCGGACTTTACGATCACGGGGCCGCCGCCACTGCGCCGCCGGGCGATGGGCAGGTCGATGTGGATTGGCTCGCTGAGTTCGCCCTCTACCAGCGCGATGTAGGCTTTCTTAACGATGCGGTTCTGGATCGCCATCTGAAACTTGCGCGCCACGGCCGGGCGTTTGGCAAAAACGATCAGCCCACTCGTTTCGCGATCGAGCCGGGCGACGAGGTGCAGCTTGTCCGCTCCGGTGTATTCGCGCACCACGCCCACGAGGCTCGACATCGGCCCGTTCTTCGAGGGGTGGCAGACGAGCCAGCCGGGCTTGTTAATAATCAGCAAATTATCGTCTTCTTGCACGATCCAGCTGGGGAAATCGGCCAGGTCGACCAGGGGGGCTTCTTCGCCGTAGGGATTATTCATTTTTTATGCTGCTCCAAGCGCATTTTGCGGAGTATGATACCTCCGACTCGAGTCACGGCGACGATGGGCAGCTTGCTGCCGAAAAACGCGATACAGTGATTTTTCCAGCCGGTGATGGTGAGGGACTTTTGCTTGGCGATGGCGTGGAGCGTCCGCGCAGCGACTTCATCGGCGCTCATATCGAGCCCTTTGTTGGCACCTTGATTCATCGGTGGCGTGTCAAAACCTGCTGCTTTAAAGAAATTTGAGCGTGTCGGCCCGGGGCAGACGGCGAGGGCGCGCGCTTTGGTGCCGCGTAGGTCTTCGTTGAGCGCCAGCGACCAGTTGCGGACAAAGGCTTTGGTGGCTCCGTAAGTGGCTAGAAATGGGGTGGGTTGAAAGGCGGCGGTGGAGGCTACGTTGACGATGGTACCGCCGCGCTCTAGCAGGATGGGAAGCAGCCGAGCCGTTAAGTCGACTACGGCGCGCACGTTTAAGTCGATCATGGTCAGCTGCTTATCGAGGTCGAGGTCGGCCATTCGGCCGTAGTCGCCGAAGCCGCTATTATTGATGAGCAAGACCTCTCCTGCGGGCGAAGTGGCAATTTTCAGTTTAACGGCTTCGGCTACGGCCGCCAAGGCGCTGGCATCGCTCAAATCGACGGGGAAATGTCGTCCGTTATCGCCTAAAAAAATTTCAGGTTTTGATCGAGAAAGGTTGCAGACCACACTTTCAGGGGCTACCTTTTTAATTGCTTTGATAATTGAGCAGCCAATCCCAGAAGAACCACCCGTAATAACGATTACGGAAAAACGATTGAAGTATGCTAGGTCTCCTAGATGTTTCATGTATGTTTTAGGTTTATCGGACTCATTTGTCCGAAATTGCTTATCGGACTCACTTGTCCGAAATTGCTTATCGGACTCACTTGTCCGAAATTGCTTATCGGACGTATTTGTCCGAAATTGTTTATCGGACTCACTTGTTCGATTTTATAATGGGTTTGGCTTTTTTTGTGCACAATTGTGTCGAAGTGGCGGAGTCATCCGGCTCCGTTAAATAGAACCAACTAAAGAAAAGGAAATATATATATGAAGCAACACGACGTTATCATCTCTGGTTTGAACATGGAATTAACTGAGGCGATCAAAAATATAGTTCACGATAAGGCAGAAAAACTCTTCGGGCACGATGATCGGATCATCCGTATGCGCGTGGAACTGGAATACGACCCCCACCAAGCGACCCACCAAAAAGAATTTATTGCAAAAGGGCAGCTCGAAGTTCGAGGGAATGATCACTTCGCCTCGGCCGATACCGACGACCTCTACAAGTCGATCGACGACATGGTGCAGAAGCTAGACCGGATGATCCGGCGACGCGCGCGGCTCAAAAAAGTGAAGCGCAAGGATACACACATGGTCGACATTCCAGCGAATATTCCGAAGGCCATGTGAGGTAGACAGCTGAAAAGCTGTTTAACCTGATTTGCGACCTGATTTGCGACCTGATTTGCGACCTGATATAATCACTCTTCGAAGCTCGGCAGTCCACTGCCGGGCTTTTTTGTGCAGTCTTCTCAAGTGGTGCGCTGCCTGCGGGCTTCGTAGAGGCAGACGGCGGCAGCGGCCGCCACGTTGAGCGAGTCGGCTTGGCCGGCCATGGGGATGCGGATTTTGTGCGCGGCTCTATCTAGCCAATAGGACGTGAGGCCATCGCTCTCGCTGCCCATCAAGAGCGCGATGCCTTGGGCGTAGTCGACCTCCCAATGCAGCTGATCCGTATTTGGAGTGGTGGCGCAGCAGAGGATGCCGTGCGCATCCAGCCACGCGCTGAGCGTTGCCCGATCGGTGGCTACGATCGGTAAGGCAAAGACGAGCCCTTGCGAAGAGCGGATCGCGTTTGGATTGTACAAATCGAGCACGCAGTCGACTAGAATGACGGCATCCACGCCCGCGCCGTCGGCGCTGCGCAGGATCGCGCCGAGGTTACCGGGCTTTTCGATGCCTTCGAGCACGAGGAGCAGCGGCTTTTCGCATAGCTTGTAATCGGAGAGCACATTGCTCTGCTGTATGGCGATGGCGATCAGCCCATCGGGGCCTTCTCGCTGCGAGGCCTTGGTAAATGCGTCGGCACTCATGCCGATGCTGGGGAAGCTGGCCTTCTCTTTTTGTTGTTCGATAAAAGTGCTGTGCGCGGTGCTGGGAAAGAAATCTGTGCAGTAATAAAGATGCGTGATCTCGAAGCCAGCTGTCAGCGCGTGCCCGATCTCGCGCAGACCCTCCACCAGGAAGCGTGATTGGCGATCGCGGTGCTTGCGCTCGCGCAGCTTGACGAGGTTTTTAACCTGATCGTTTTGTCGACTTTGAATGTAGAAATCTTCCATGAGAGAGGTGCTTTGCAATTTTTAGGATTGCAGGATGCTTAAGCATACGGGAGGGCATGGGGATGCAAGAGCCAAAAAATTTCGTGGCGAAGCCTTTTGAGTATCATCAAGAGGTCGAGTTCACTGTTGATAGTCTGACCAATCTCGGGATGGGGGTCGGGCGTGTCGATAGTTGGGTGGTGATGGTGCCCTTCGTGATTCCTGGAGAGCGCGTCAAAGCCCGTATCTTTCGTAATTTTCAAAACTACTCGGATGCCGACCTAGTGGAAGTGCTCGAAGCTTCGCCCGACCGCATCGCGCCGAACTGCCCGCTCTACACCAAGTGCGGCGGCTGCCAATACCAGCACATCACCTACGAGCGTCAGCTCAAGGAGAAGACGCAGCACGTCGTAGAGTTGATGCAAAAGCTGGGCGGCATCGACTTCCCCGTGGATCTAGCGCACGGCTCGCCGCAGGTTTACAACTACCGCTCCAAGATCACGCCGCACTATAATCGCCCCGACCGCGATGGTGCGCAGCCGGTCGGCTTTCTCCAATACGGCCGCCGCAACCAGATTATCGATGTCGAGCATTGCCCGATTGCCACCGATGCGATCAATGACGCATTGCCCGCAGCGCGTGAGGAAGCCCGCCGCTCGGGTGGTAAAAAACGCCGTCAACGCGGTGGCACGCTCCTGATGCGCCACGTGCTCGAAGGCGTGGTCAACGACCCGCAGGACATCGTCTCCGAGCGCGTGGGCGCGGTCACTTTCCAGTTCAAAGCGGGCGAGTTCTTTCAAAACAATCCCTTCATTTTGCCCGAACTGGTCAATCACGTCGCCACCGAAGCGTCGGCGCTGGGTGCTCGCTACCTGGTCGATGCCTATTGCGGCGTCGGGCTATTCGCACTCTCGACGGCGAAGTCCTTCGAGCAGGTGGCCGGCGTCGAGATCAGTGAACCGGCCGTACGTTGGGCGCAGGCTAATTGCAAAATCAGCGGTATTAACAACGTCCGCTTTGTGATCGGCAAGGCCGAGGCGATCTTCAACGGCCTGAAGTTCCCCGCCGAGGAAACTGCGCTCGTGATCGATCCGCCCCGCAAGGGCTGCGATGAGGGCTTCCGCCAACAGCTACTCCAGTTCCGCCCGCAGCGCCTGGTCTATGTCTCCTGTGATCCCGCCACGCAGGCGCGCGATCTCAAGGAATTCATCGAAGGTGGCTACAAGATCACCCGCATCCAACCCTTCGACCTGTTCCCCCACACGCGCCACATCGAGAACGTCGTTTCGCTTAGTTTACAAAAATAAAGGGTTGACGAGTCTGCTCTCAAAGCCATTTTCACATCTTTTCTATCACTAAACCACCGATTTTCATTATGTCACTTGAAGTAAAAGTCCGCAAAGGCGAGCCCATGGAACGTGCGCTCCGCCGCCTTAAGAAACGCCTCGACCGTGAGGGTATCATCCGCGATTTGCGCGCTAAGCGCTATTTCATTAAGCCTGCACAAGCTAAACGTCGTAAGAAAAAGGAACTGGATTTTAATAACATGCTGCGCGTTCGTTACTCGAAGATGTAGTTCGTAATTTTAGCGTCTTAATTTTCTATTTTTCCTATTTTTTCTGTTTTTTCTGTTTTTTCTGTTTTTTTCTAAGTTGCGGGCGCACTGCGCTTGTAGTTGATTGAGTCCCGACACGTTTCGCACGCGTCGGGATTTTTTTATACACTCTTCGATATGTCTAATATTCTTGATCGTCTCTCGCTCTCCACTTGCTGGTGCTCCGCTCGGCACACCGATGGCTATGAGATGGTCGAAGAAATGGTTGGCCTCGGCTTCAAGCGTATCGAGCTCAGCCACGGCATCCGCCTTTCGCTCATGCCGGGTGTTTTAAAAGCGGTGGAAGAGGGCATTGTCGAAATCTCCTCGTTGCACAACTTTTGCCCCTTGCCGGCTAGCGTGCAGTACGCCGCGCCCAATCTTTATCAGCCGTCCACGCTGGATTCGCGCGAGCGCCGCTTGTGGCACCGTTATTCGATCCAGACCTTCGACTTTGCCAATAAAGTCGGTGCACACCGCGTTGTGATGCACTCGGGGCGGGTCTCCTTTTTCTTCGTATCCGCCGAGGCACGTCTTGAAAAGTGGATCGACCAGTCGGAGATCTCCGCACACGAGCTAAGTGAGAGCGATGCGTTTGTGAAGCGCCGCGATAAGGCGATGAAGACCATCCGCAAGGCTGCCAAAAAAACTATTCTGCGGATCAAAGAGAATTACCAAGCGCTCTTGCCTGAGGCGAAGCAACGCGGGCTCAAGCTCTGCCTCGAAAACCGCGAAAGCATAGAAGAGATGCCGATCGATGCCGACTTCGACGACTTTCTGCTGGGCCTCGACGAGCCAGAGCACGCCGTGTATTGGCACGATACAGGCCACGCGCAAATTAAGCACCAGCTCGGACTGCTCGACCACCGTGCGCACCTCGAAAAGATGGCACCGCGCCTAGGTGGCTTCCATCTGCATGATGTCTCCGAGAGCGGGCGCGATCATCAAGTGCCCGGCACCGGCACGATTGATTTCAAAATGATCTCCGAATTTGTGCGCCCCGAGCATACGCTGGTCTTGGAGCTAAGCCCCAGCCTGACCGTCGAGCAGATCGTAGCCTCGCGCGATTACATCCTAGGTGTGTTGGGGTAGTCACCCCGCCTCGCGGCAGGGCTCGCAGATGCAGACCGCGTCGCCGTCGACCACTTTGTAGCGGAAGTCCATTTTGGGGTCGCTCTTGTCGCTGACGCCGCATTGGGCGCAGGTGTGCAGCGCTTCCTCATCGCGCTCGCGCTTGTCGGTATCGAATTTCTTACGGCGTTGACGGCTCTCCATCGACTGGCTGAAGGTGTCTTTGAAAAAGAGTAGATAGCAAATGTAGGGCGCGACAAAGGCGATGCGGTGGCCGATAGTCGGCATCGCCAGAAAGGTGAAGACGCCGACGGCTAGGATAATCCATGCCAGCCACTTCACCTTCATAGGGATGACAAAAAAGATGAGGAACTGGATATTTGGATTCAGCGTGGCGAAGGCGAAAAACATTGTGAAGTAAATGAATCGCGGCGCGACAAAGATGGTCGCCGAGGGCGAGATCAGCTGCCCGATGAAGGCGCCGATCAGTGCGAAGACGATACAGGTGAGTAAGAAAAAGTTAAACCGAAAGACGCCCCATGCGGCCTCTAAATTTTGACTCATCATGTGCAGAATATACCAGAAGAAGGCGAGGAAGAGGCCTTGAAAGAGGGTGGCTGGCACGAAGGGCGGCGCGATGAGAAAGGAGGCGAGCCGCCACCACTCGCCAGCCAAGACCATCTTGGGCACCAAGATGATGGAATTATAATCGACGCGCCCGATCAGGATCGCGGCGTAAATAAAGAGCTGCGCCACGATGAGAGTGAGCACCACATTCGGGACGGCGATGAAGCCGAACCGCTTTTCCATAGAGTCGAGAAATTTCATTGCCGTCTAGACTTACAGGCTGGTGTCGGGATGCAACTCGATCATGGGCAATTCCCAGACTTTCTCGTCGCTGTCTGACTGGTCGAAGGCGGTCACCCAATTGCGAGTGAGGCTGCCGAGCGTCATCAGCTCGGGCTCGCCCCAGCCGCGGTCGCCGATCTGGCGCACGAGGAAGCGGGCACCGCCCTCGGGTGGGCGCGTTACGAAAAGGTATTGCTCAGTTTCGCCATTTTTGCTGAGGGGGATCAGCACAGCGGGGTTGCGCTCGAAGGCGAGCTGGAGGATCAGGCGGCCATCGTCGCGGGCGGTATCGCGCGCGAAGCGTTTATCGTGGCGCGCGTCGCGGCGGCTGCACCAGACGAGTTTGTGTGCGGTGCCTGCGCGTTCGAGGCCTTGGCTGAGCGCTAAGAAGTTGCCATCAAACTGCGGCACCACGGCTTGTATCTTTTTCACGAATGCCTCGCTGGCGACGGGCGCTGGCTCGGGGGCTTCGATGAAGACCACGCCATAGCCATCGATGGCGACACGCTCGTAGCTTTTTTCAAACTCGTTGCCCCATGGGTTATAAATGAGGAGCTCTTCTTTGCGGTCGTCGTAGCCCACGATCACGCAGCCGTGCCCCATGCTGCCGAACACGTTTGGCTTAAATGAAATATAGATAGGGCCGGTCTCGAAGAGCGCGCGCCGTATCAGGGGCAGCGCCTTTTCAGTGAATTCCGCTTCGCTCGTCCAGTGCAATGAGTGGCCATCGAAGCCGAGCTTCTGCATGGCGAGTAGCATGTCGCTGGGGTAGGTGCCTTGGTTGCTGGCCGACATCTCGGAGGAGAGCTTGGCGACTTGATCTTGGTCGGTTTCGATGCCGTGGAAACCGGCGATCATGGTGGCCGAGGCTGGCACACAGAAGTTGCCCTTTTGTTTGACCATGGTCACGTCTTTTAGCTCCAACTTGCTGGGGAGTTCTTCAGCCGGTGCCGAGGTTGCCAGTAGTGCGCAGAGCGCCACTGCGAAAATGCAGTCGATACGTTTCACGCTCAGGGGACGAGTAGTGCGACGCTGTCTTGTAGGTTGAGCGCACGGGCGAGTGTGTATTCAAAGACGCGCGGATCACCGTGCCGTGCCACCCATTCGAGGTGCTTTTTAGCCGTGTCGGGGCTGGCGGATGCGCGGAGCTTGAGGCCGATGTAAGTGTGAGCTTCGGTTTCTTCGCTGGTGTTGGTGACGAAGCTGATCAATTCGGCAGCGGTGATGGTATCGGCAAGGTAGTCGATCACGGGTGCGGGCCAGCGGTTGAGCGGTTTATTCTGCACCGCGTAGCGGAGCGTGGTGCGAGCGTTGCTGAGATCGCCCGTTTCGAGGTAGGCGAAGTAGGCGATCAGTAGCGGGTAGGCGGAGTTTTCGCTCTTCTTGTGATACATCAAGGTCGCCTTTTTAGCGGAGGTCACGGCGTCGCTGAACTCGCCGCGGCACATTTGCGTCCACGCTAGCGACTCGTAGAAAAAGCCGTTGATCGGCTGCTCGGCGGTGGCTTGCTTGAAGGAACTGAGCGCGGTATCGAAGTCCTCCATATTAAACGCGGCCAGCCCGCGGCCGTTCCAAGCGAAGGCGTGGCGCGGGTAGGATTGCACGATAGCGTCGAAGGAAGCGAAGGCTTCGGAGTGTCGCTGGAGTTCAGCAAAAATCATCGCCTGCCCGAGCTGGGCGGAGAGGTCTTGACCGTCCTCCGAGAGAGCAAGCTTAAAACTGGCTAGTGCCGCACTTGAGTCGCCCGCTTCAAGTAGCTGGTAAGCCTCGGAGACCAGCGGATTTTGACTTAAAACAGGCGCCTCGATGGTGCGGTCTTGCGCCGGAGTTTGCGCCGATGTTTGCGCCGGAGTTTGCGCCGATGTTTGCGGAGCGAACACGCCGAACGTGCCGAATACGCCGATTAGTATCAGCGAAATTCGCAATAAGTTCCTTAAGTATCTTTGTCTGGATTCAACCATCATGTATTAGTATAGACTCTGTTGCTTTACGCACAATGTCAATTTAAGGCACATTTTGTTCCGGATTAGAGAGAATTGGTAGCGCTGCATGGCCTCATGCAGCACGTTAAGCAGGTAGCGCTGCATGGCCTCATGCAGCATTCTCGCCCCATCGGAATGCGGATTGAGGCCAATCCGCGCTACCTCTTAAATCATCGAGGATGTCCCCTGGATAAATCATGCAGCATTCTCGAATGGGCGCAATTTTTTGTGCGGTGTGATTGTAGCCGA
>Ga0222650_1001451_pt1 | contig 11704 bp, 15 predicted proteins | sample AntAcemetagen367_FD_179820 | JGI IMG/M metagenome (GOLD analysis project Ga0222650, IMG submission 179820) | Saline water microbial communities from Ace Lake, Antarctica - #367 | ecosystem: Environmental > Aquatic > Non-marine Saline and Alkaline > Saline | place: Antarctica: Ace Lake...
CCCCCCCCTTCGCGTGTTTATGAAGGACACCTACCGCGAAGGCCTCCTCGCTAACTTGATCGCGCTGGATGAAATAATTGAAAAAAGGTCTACCATCCTCACCCATTTAATGTTAGTCACATTGTTGATTAATGTCAGCACGTGATTCAGCCGTGCCCAAAAATATTAAAAACGATCATCATGAATGAGTCAAAAATCCTAGTCATTGAAGATACTGAGAGCATACGCAATGAACTCCGAGATATCTTAATTTTTGAAGGGATGAAGGTAATTACTGCCGAAAATGGACAAGAAGGGATTGACAAGGCTAAGGAACACCTTCCTGACCTTATATTATGTGATATTATGATGCCACTAAAGAATGGCTACGAAGTATTTGATGAAATTAAAATTAATTCAAACCTAATGTTCATCCCGTTTCTCTTCATAACCGCAAAAGCGACAGTTGAGAATATACGGGAGGGTATGATCATGGGGGCGGATGATTATATTACCAAACCGTTTAATGTTAATTTGTTAATTAAATCTATTGAGAGCCGCTTACTTAAAGAGGTAAAGAGAAAGGAATCCGAGAAAGGGAAAATCGAAACCTTACAATACAATACAATATCAGTAGCGCTATTCCCCATGAATTATTGACACCTCTTAACGGTATTTTAGGTCTATCAAGCTTAATAAAAGATCCAAACTTCAAGGTGGACGAAACCGAAGCCAGAGATCTTGCATCAGGAATTTTTGATTCCGGGAATCGGCTCTTGAACACTTTAAAAAAGTTCATTACTTATACTGAAATTGAGTTACTGATTAATAATAGAGAGAGCGCCACTTCACTAAAAGGGAAGATTACTGACATCAGTGAACAAGAGTTAAAAGATCAAATTCGTATGATCGCTCGGATCTTCGGAAGAGAGGCCGACCTCGTGTTAAAAATAAAGTCTTTTAGAGTAAAAATTCCTACTTTTCATTTCAGAATACTTATCGAAAACATCGTAGATAATGCCTTCAAGTTTTCAAAGAGTTTGGATAAAGTGGAGGTGGAGGTGGAATCGGATCATTCTCATGTTCATATTACAATCATTGATAACGGCGTGGGCTTTAATGAGGTGACACTCAAAGAGATTGGAGCCTTCACTCAATTTGAACGATCACGGATGGAGCAACAAGGTTTAGGGCTTGGATTAATAACCAGTCAAAAACTCGTGAACTTTTATGAAGGAGAGTTGAACGTAAGCAAACATAATCCTAAAGGAAGTTGTGTTAGACTCTCTCTCTTATTGGCTGAATAGAGCGTGATCAGGGCAACGAAAATTCACAACCCGAGGCAGAAACGAAGAGAGATAAAATGAAAATTGTCGTCCATCCCGCTGACATAAATAGTTTATAGGCACCCTTAAAAAATAAGAAATGTTTGCATAATGAAAAACGAAAAAGAATTGATTGCCGAGGAGTTACGTCAGTTTATTGAGACCGCAAATGCCCCAATTTTTGGAATCGACAGTAATGGACTGGTTAACGAATGGAACCAGGCTTCTGAAAAGATTACGGGTTTTAAAAAAAAAGAGGTATTGGGTCAGGACTTGGTCGAAATCTATATCACTGAAAATTACCGAAAGGCCGTGAAAAAGGTCTTAGATAATGCCTTGAAAGGAGAAGAAACTGCAAACTTCGAATTCCCGCTATTTTCAAAAGATGGTAACCGTGTGATGGTATTGCTAAATTCCTCTACACGCAAAAATTCCGATGGTGACATAGTGGGGGTGCTTGGTGTCGGACAGGATATTACGATTCTTAATGAATACAAAGAAACCTTAGAATCCAAGGTCAAAGATCGGACGCAAGAACTTGCTTTTGAAGATGAAGAGAAGGATAAAAGAGCTGCGGAGCTCGTAATAGCGAACAGAGAACTTGCCTTTCAAAACGAAGAGAAAGATAAGCGGGCCGATGAATTAGCGATTGCTAACAAAGAACTTGCTTTTCAAATTGAAGAGAAAGACAAACGGGCGAACGAATTAGCCATTGCTAATAAGGAACTTGCTTTTCAGGACAGAGAGAAGGAAAAACGAGCCTACGAATTAGTTCTCGCGAACGAAGAGAAAGGAAAGCGAGCAGATGAATTAATCCTCGCAAATAAAGAACTCGCCTTTCAAAACGAGCTCGAAAAAAACAGAATTGAAACAGAATCTATTGCCAAGGAATTGCGACAGTTTATTGAGACTGCCAATGCCCCTATTTTTGGTATCGACAGCAAAGGGTTGGTGAACGAATGGAATCAAGCTTCTGAAAAAATAACGGGGTTCAAAAAAAGAAGAAGTATTAGGTCAGGATTTAGTTAAAACTTATATTACTGAAGATTATCGGGAGGCCGTCAAAAAAGTGTTAGAGAACGCCTTGGAAGGAGAGGAGACTGCAAACTATCAATTTCCCTTATTCGCAAAAGATGGCAAGCGTGTCGTGGTCTTGCTCAACTCATCTACACGAAGAGATGCAGAGGGTGAAATTGTTGGAGTCCTTGGTGTGGGGCAGGACATCACCGATTTGAACGAATATAAGGAAGATTTGGAATTTAAAGTGAAAGATCGCACGCAAGAACTTGAAAAATCATTATTACGTGAGAAAGAACTCGGTCTACTTAAGAGCAATTTCGTTTCGATGGCATCGCATGAATTTAGGACCCCGCTTACTTCCATAAGTGCGACCTCTGATGTGATTCTTAGATATTTCGATAGATTGAGTCGGGAGGATATCAACAAGCGCTTGGAGAAAATCAAAAGAGAGGTAGACGATATGACAATAATGCTAGAGGATATTCTAATTATCGGGAGATCTGACTCCCAGAAATTAGACTACAATCCTGAGGTTGTAGATATTATTAATTTAATAAAGAATATAATTTATGAATATCAACTCAGTGAATCGAAAAGGAGAACCGTTGTCTACGACCTCTCCTCACCAGTAATCACGGCAGAGGTTGATAGAAAATGGATTAAACATATTGTCATCAATCTTCTTACTAATGCGATAAAATATTCGAATGAGGATACTAAAATTGAAATTAGCATAAGAAGAGAACAAAGCGGAGTTAGCTTTTCTTTTCGAGATTATGGTGTTGGTATTTCAAAAGAAGATATCGGCCGATTGTTTGAACCTTTCTACCGAGGTAGCAATGTTGCTGGAATTTCAGGTACTGGCCTGGGATTGATTGTCTTACAAAAGGCATTAGAACTGCATAGCGGAAAAATTGAGATTGAAAGTGAAATTGGGAAGGGCTCTAATTTCAAGGTGATTTTACCTATCGAGAAGCCCCTTCAATAGTTTTGTTTTCATGAGTTCATCGGGGAATTTAATTGCCGATCTTTGGGCCGAATTCGACTTTCCCACAGCGCGTGCGACGACCATTAAAAACTCATCATTCCTCTTTCTTCTTCGGCGCGGGATCTGGGACGCGAAAAAAACGCCCAAACAGGGCAGGCCGTAAAAAAAGCGCTCGGGAACCGAGCGCCCCCTATCCAGTTCGAGCCGATTCAAATTACCGCTCCACCTGAGAACAGCTTGCGGCCACAAGAGCAGAACCGACTTGTCTTCCGCAATACCGCTTAGCGGGAACGCGACCACTTTGAGATAAGTCGGAAAAAGAAACTGTTCCTACTTCCGTGCCGTTCCTGTGATGCTTCGCGGAACTCAGCAAAATAATCTAACCGACAGCAGAAAGATCGCCTTGTATCGCCCTACGATGGTAAAGAAACTCGAAAAGATTCCCCTCATGCGGCTGCTCCCACTGCACTCGGTTCGTCGGGAAAGGTCCGATATTGAGCCGCTCGATATCAGGGCTCAACATAAGGTCTTGGATCCAGTCCTTGTTCTTGGTGAAGGCACTCACCACAAGAGTCTCGCCAATGCTAGCCAACATTTCAGATTGTGGCATCTCGACGATACTCGCGTAGGGAAACATGAATTCGGTATTTGCCAGCGAGTGGTCCTTGTGATCACAAGCAACCAAAGTAGGGCAGAGATAGGTCTGGTCGAAGGCCTCCACCCTGCGACCACCCTCGCGGTGACCGGCAGTGACATCGCGGGCGCCTTCCTCTTCCAGAAGTCCGTCGATCATGCCATCGATCCCCTCGGCGAGGCCGGTATTGGCAAATCCGCAAAGGAGGGCATTTGAGTCATCGCGAGCCAGCGGTTTGATCTCGGCCAACTTGGCCGCCAAGGCTTCGGCGATTTCATCACGATGAGAAGGGACGAGAATGGAAGACGTGTTGATACAACTCCGACCGCCATTCGCGGCAATCGAGGTCACGAGAACATCAAGATGCTCCTCCCAACGATCGACATAATCCTCACCGATCAAAATCTTGGAACGTCCTGTTCCGTGAACCTGAATCGTCTTAAAGGGCGCATACTTCCGCACCGTGACGTCCGAACCGAACGAAATCCCCGCACCACAAGAAGTGAGGAGGGTGTCGCCACCCTCGTGAGTCGTGGGGTAATAACCAAAGGCTTCCTTTGGAAAACCAGCCTGGATCATGGCCTGGACAATCCGGAGCGGGGTGAAGGGATCTTCACGACCCGGCTTCAGCAAAACCGGAATTTTCATCACCAAAGCAGGAAGCCAAAGCGAATTCACGGCCGGAGCATTACTAGGAAGGGCAACCCCAAGCGAACTCGTTGCCGGATAGTAGTTCACGTCCAACCCACCAACCGAAGTAATACCGCGGTCAAAAATTTCCAGCGGCATTCCACGGGTCAGCCCGCCGATCACGGTGCGAATCTGCGACATCGCCGCATGAATTTTGCTCATGTTCATCCGCACCAGCGTGTGTGGAAGACGGGTCAGAGCAGAGAGTGACTCCACGTAATCATCTGGACCTTGGGTCGAATCACCACACGGTAATTCCGCATGCATGAACAGCTCGGCAGCCGCTTCGCAATAGTCCGCGAGCGTCTCCGCAGGGACAGCATCGAGAGCAGCCTTGGCTTTCCCGATATTTAACAGATCACGTCGAATCAAACCGGGGTTCGCAGTATGCGTCACCAGATTGTCGTTCAATGTCACAAGATCGGCAGACTCATAGGTCTCACCGAGGCGCAGGATAGGAATTTGCATGGCTTTGGGGATTAATAAACACCTTCAATCACGGCCTTGGTGCCGCTTTGGAACGGGCGGACGTCGCCAACCCCATCCCAAGGGAACTCATCACACTCAGGACGTCGTATCGCTTCGTCACGCTCAAGGAACCTTGGCACAAAAAACTCTTTTGTCATGGTCGTGAGTTCAACTCGCCCATATTCGCCGTATTCGATGACCTTAGTCGAGTCCTTCGGTTCGACCACTCGCAGGATCGCGCGTGGCTGCGGTGCGTAGTAGGTCAGGGAATACTCACCCGGCTCACGCTTTTTGGAAATCGCGAGTCCCATCAGGGTGTTCCCGTAAGTGGGGGCGTAGTTGATCTTTCCTTCCAGAACCTCTTCTTGAATAAACTTCACATACTGCGGAGTCATCGTCGTCCCTCCCGCAAACACCCCACGAATCCCGGCATCAGCGAGCGACATCCGGAGCGAAAGGCTCTCGAGCAAGCGCGGCGTCGTGAAGATACACTTAATGTCACGGTGACGAATAATGGTCACGGCCTGATCAATCACGTGCTCTTGATAAGCCTTCGCCATCTGCATTTCGCCCATTCCAATCAAGCGCTTCACCCAACGGGGATCGAGATCGATAAAGTAACAAGCGCCGCCACGAATATTCGCAAGGTGCTCGATCGCCATACGAAGTCGACGTGGACCGGTCGGCCCCACCATCAACCAATTCGCCCCTTGCGGGAAAAAGTCGGGGCCGTAGTGCTCGGAAAACTCGGTGTAGTCGGTCTTGTAGTCATCCCAACCAATCCGCTGCTTGGGCATCCCGGTTGTGCCACCGGTCTCAAAAACATTATACGGCCGTCCTGCATAAGCCTGCGGAATGAACTTCGCCGGATCCTCTTTTCGTAAGACGTCGTCATCAAAATTGTCAAAATGGAGCATGTCCGCAAAGCACTTCACCTTCTCTCGAGGGTCCCAACCCGACGTCTTGGCCCAATCAAGCCAGTAAGGACATCCGGTCTCGGGCGAAAAGTGCCAGTTGATCATCTCCATGGTATGGGAGTCAACTTGGGCGCGGGCTTCTTTTACAGTCAGGGAGGAACTCATGATCAGTGATTCAAAAAATCGTGCCACCAGAAGTAACCTAACCGCGATTCCCCGCAAGAAGGAGTTTTTCAAATCATCTCAATTCCGGAGACTCCAAGAAAAAAATCCCACCCTCCTCCTAGAAAAGCGGGATTTCATCAGGAGCTGGCACCCTGTGTCTTGAAGTCATCCGCCACCCTCTGAGCCCTAAAAACACCGCCGCCGCGATCAACCCGGTACTCAATCCCCACCAAATCCCCGCAGCTTCCATCCCCTGCCAAAAAGCGAGCCAGATCCCAAACGGCATCCCAACCAACCAATGCGCGGTGAACATGATCAGGGCCGGCTTTTTGACATCATCCATCCCCCGCAGTGCACCCGACGAAAGAATCTGCGAATGATCAGCCACCTGAAACACCGCCGCAATCCACAGCAAGCTCACTACCATTTTGACCGGCCCTTCATCGGTCAGAAACGAAGCGGCCAGAGCCTGATCAAAGAGTAAAAACACCGCCACAAAAACCAACGACACCACCAAACCCATCAACCACCCGCCCACCATGATCGGCCTCATTCTTTCAAAAGTCTTCGCGCCCATCGCTTCCCCAATCTGCACCGTCAACGCCATCGCAATTCCCAAGGGCACCATGAAGGTCGTCGAGACACACATGATCGCCACCTGATGGGCCGCCAAGGCCGCCGCCCCCAAGGTCCCAATCAAGAGCGCCGCCGCGATAAAGGCCCCCATTTCTGCCGACAACTGCAAACTCGCCGGCCAAGCAATTCTCCAAAAGTCCGCCAACTCCTTCCGGTCCGGCCTTAAGAACCACCGGTGCGGCGACCACTCCTTCAAATCTGCGCTATATCGGCACCACACCATGACCCCGATCATGCTAGCCAAGCGCGCCAGCAAGGTCGCCAACCCGGCCCCCTCCAGCCCCATTGCGGGTGCCCCCAAGTTCCCGCCAATCAACATCCAATTGAGCAGAACATTCAACCACACCCCCGCAAAAACGATCCAAAACACGGGCCACGGCTTCGCCATACCATCCGAGTGACTCCGCACCGCCATACTCACAAGCGCCGGTGTCATCGAGGCGCTCACCAAGAGATAAAAGACCGGCAGTCTCTCCACCACCTCGGGACCCTGCTTCAGAAGAGGCAGCAACGGCAAACCCAACCAACTCAGCCCAAAAGTCGCGGCCCCCAGGACCAAACTCAGCAAAAAACCATCCCGCAAGGCCGACTTCGCCTTCTGCCGGTCATCCGACCCCCGCGCCTGCGCCACCTTCACCGAAACCGCAATCGAGACCCCGATCCCCAACATCAAGGGCAAATGCAAAATCGAATGCGCCAGCGTCGAGGCTGCCAACTCCACTGTCCCAACCTGCCCAATCATATAGGTATCCACCAGCCCCATCAGCATCTGGGTCACCTGACCAGCCATCAAGGGCAGCGCGAGAATCAACGTCGCCCGCCCCTCGCGAACGATAGAACTCATCCCGCTGTCTATCCGCGCGATTCACAAAGCTCAAGATTGATTCCCAAAGCCCATCTCTGCACACCGGAAGAACTCACCTCACCCATCACCCCATTGAAAGACCTTCAGAATCGACGAAGTATGCGCTTCGAGTTACGATGACCACCAGTAAAATCCCCCTTCCCTCATGAAGAACCTCTTCCTCTTTCTCCTCACTTTTCTCACCGCCTCCGCGGCCCCTCTCAAACTCGAAAAAGACTCCCGCATCGTCCTCCTCGGCAACGGCCTCGACTCCCGCATGATGCAGTTCGGCACGTTTGAAACTCGACTCCACCTCCAGCACCCCGAAAAAAACCTCTTCATCCGTAACATGTGCGATGAAGGCAACACCCCGGGCTTCCGCCCCCACTCCGCACGCCCCTCACCTTGGGCCTTCCCCGGTGCCGAAAAATTCCACCCGCCTCTTTCCAAAGCCAAAGACCGCTGGGGCTCCGGCAACACCGGCAACGGCTCCATGCCCACCCCCGACGAATGGCTCACCCAACTCAAGCCCGACATCATCATCGCCTTCTTCGGCTACAACGCATCCTTTCAAGGCCCAGCCGGACTCGAAAATTTCAAAGGCGAACTCCGCGCCTTCATCAAGCATACTCAATCCCAGAAATACAACGGCACCTCCGCGCCTCAACTTGCCCTTGTCTCGCCCACCGCCTTCGAAAAACCCTCCGACGATCGCGAACGCGAGATCGACACTAACCTCGCTCTCTACACCTCCGCCATGGCGCAGGTCGCAAAAGAAGAGCGCGTGTCATTCTCCGACCTCCATAGATCCACTATCGCTTGGTATCGACACGCCAAGAAAATCACTCGTGATGGAATCCTTCTCCCTGAAAACGATTTCAAGGCCGCCGCCGGTAGCAAAGGTGCCATCGCCGGTTATGATGCCATTGGGATTACCCTTAATCGCGAATTTTTCGGGAGTTCAGGTATCTTTTTCTCTGAAAAATACGAAAAAATCAAAGCCGCCGTCCTCGAAAAAAACTGGCTCTGGGAAAAATACTACAAAATCCCCAATGGGGTCCACGTTTACGGCCGCCGCCACAAACCCTTCGGCCCCGTCAACTACCCGCCCGAGCTCAAAAAACTCGCGCAAATGTGCGCAAACCGCGACCAAGCGATCTGGGGCGCCGCCCAAGGCAAACCCTTCGACCTCGCCGCCGCCGATGCCAAAACCATCCCCCTTCCCGAAGTCCAAACGAACTACCGCCCCAGCAAAAAAAACGGCACCACCGAATACCTCTACGGCGACCAAGCCCTCGCCTCCTTCACCACCGCCCCCGGCTATAAAATCGACCTCTTCGCCTCCGAAAAAGAATTCCCCCACCTCGCCAACCCCGTCCAACTCGCCTTCGACAACCAAGGCCGCCTCTGGATCGCCACCATGGCCAGCTACCCTCATTGGAAACCCGGCAACCCCAAACCAAACGACATGCTCCTCATCTACGAGGACACCGACCACGACGGCAAAGCCGACAAGGAAACGATCTTCGCCGACGGCCTCCATCTCCCCACCGGTTTCGAGATTTCACACGACGGCGTCTACCTCGCTCAAGGAAACCACCTCATCCTCCTCAAAGACACCGACGGCGACGACAAAGCCGACGTCCGCGAAATCGTCCTCAGCGGCTTCGACGACCACGACACCCACCACGTCATCAGCGCCTTCTGTGCCGACCCCTCCGGCGCCATCTACATGGGCGAAGGCACCTTCCTCCACAGCAACATCGAAACGGCCTACGGCCCCGTCCGCAGTTCCAACGGCGGCTTCTTCCGCTACAGCCCGCAACGCAACCACCTCGAGCGCACCGCCCGCCTCTCCATCCCCAACCCCTGGGGCACCGCCTTCGATGACTACGGCCAACCCTTCTTTCTCGAAACCTCCGACCCCGATCTCCATTGGATGACTCCCGGCTCTGTCAATCTCGACTACGGTCAATTCACTCCAAAGCCCCCGAGTATCCTCGAAAAAAGCCAACGGGTCCGCCCCACCTCCGGACTCGAATTCGTCTCCAGCCGCCACTTCCCCGATGAGGTCCAAGGCGACGTCCTCCTCAACAACACCATCGGCTTCCTCGGCACCAAACAACATCAACTCAGCGATTCCGAATCCGGTTACAAATCCAAACACCGCCACGACCTCCTCACCTCCACCGATGGCAACTTCCGCCCCGTCGATCTCGAGTTCGCGCCCGATGGCTCACTCTACCTCATCGACTGGCACAACGTCCTCGTCGGCCACATGCAACACAGCGCGCGCGATCCCCTCCGCGACCACCTCCACGGCCGCATCTACCGCATCACCTACCCCGACCGCCCCCTCGTCGGACCCGCTGAAATCCACAACGCCCCCCTCGCCACCCTCTTCAAAAACCTCACCCTCCCGGAATCCCGCACCCGCTACCGCACCCGCCGCGAACTCCGCGCCCGTGATTCCGCAGAAGTCCTCCCCGCCCTCCAAAAGTGGACCGCCGGTCTTGACTCAAAATCACCTCGCTACGAGCACCACCTCCTCGAAGCCCTCTGGGTCACCTGGGGCTTCGACCAAGTCGATCAAGTTCTCCTCAAAAACCTTCTCATAGCAAAAGACCACCGCGTGCGTGCCGCCGTCGTCAATGTCCTCCGCTACAGCGGACATCAGATCGAGAACCAAGCAAACCTCCTCCAACAATCCGCCACCGACGGCTCGGCCCGCGCCCGCCTCCACACCGCCGTCGCGGCCTCTTGGCTCACTCCCGCAAAAGGCCTCCCAATCCTAGCAGAAGTCTCAAAACACCCCATCGATAAATGGCTCAAACCCGTCCTCGAAACCGCCACCGCTCACCTCCAAGGTCAGGAAGTCAAAACCGACACCTCCGAAGCCCGCGGAAAACCCACTTCCAATCTCTCCCCCGCCGACCTCATCACCTTCAAAAAAGGAGCCGAAGTCTACAATCGCGAAGGCCACTGCATCACCTGCCACCAAGCCGATGGCAAAGGCCTCCCCGCCGCGATGTTCCCCCCGCTCGCGGGCACCAAGTGGGCCCAAGGCAGCGAAGACCGCCTCATCAAACTCACCCTCCACGGCCTCCTCGGCCCCATCGAGATCAAAGGTAAAAAATACCCCGGCCAAGTCCCCATGACCGCCTTCGCTCAACTCCCCGACGAAGAACTCGCCGCCGTCCTCACCTACGTCAGAAACACCTTCGACAACAAAGCCTCCATCATCACCCCCGCCAAAGTCAAAGCCGTCCGCGAAGCCACCAAATCCCAAGCCAGCTTCTACGCCCCCGCCGACCTCCTCAAACAACACCCCCACAACTAACCCCGTCGAAAAGGCCTCACCATTTCTTGATACGAATTCTCCAAAAGCTCCAAAAAACCCACGATGAGCACGCCGATTTTCTCGAGAAGGAACGACTCCAGACATTCCTCACGACGAACGCTCAGATCGTGGCTTTCTCGGAGTGCTCATCAAGACCACACGCGCTGAGTATCACATCAAAAAACCAGCCAAGCCCGATCTCGAAAACGCGATCACAAATGATGGGAAACGGATATCCATCACTTGATCCAATCGCCTCATACGCCGCAACAAAGTTCCACTGAAAGCCTGCTTCGCACTCAGTCAGCTTCAAAACCGAATACCCCAGGTAAGTGACCTCCGGGAATTCCCCGGTTATCGAGTCGCTCGTATTCGGGCGCGATTGAATCAGAAGAATCATCCTCAACCTTCGCACTCATTGTCTTGGTCAGGCTCGTTGAGAAAAAAGCATCTCCTGGTAAGAATGACTGGTTCTGATGCTCAGCACGCAGTTGCCCTCCGCAGCCATTTGCGTCAACTTAAGAGGTGAATCCAAGTGTCTTCAAGGGGTTGGTGGCCTCGGTGCGCGTCTATTTTGAGGTGGCGGATGTCGGGATGATAGTTCCACATTTCCTCCATTCTGCGACATTTTATGATCATAACACTCCAATCATCGAATAGTTTTTCCAAGCTGATTCTCGTTCCTAGTGACAGATTTC
>Ga0222650_1001453_pt1 | contig 11698 bp, 13 predicted proteins | sample AntAcemetagen367_FD_179820 | JGI IMG/M metagenome (GOLD analysis project Ga0222650, IMG submission 179820) | Saline water microbial communities from Ace Lake, Antarctica - #367 | ecosystem: Environmental > Aquatic > Non-marine Saline and Alkaline > Saline | place: Antarctica: Ace Lake...
GAGCCCTCCGCATTACTTTTGGTCTCGATCGCAGCGGGCGTGTTACTCACCAGAAGGCGTCGTTGTTCCCTTTGATCCTTTGACTCTTTTACCCTTTTTCTTTCAGCAAGCATACGCGTAGCCGCGTCTCATAGGGGTCAGGAGTCGCATTGCAACATTCTTCTGATTTTCCCCATTCATCTATCCCTGCAATCCCCATCAATTTGCGGTTAAATGTTGAAATGCGACTCCTGACCCCAATGACATGATCATCATCAACCGGGCGGAAATCCTGGATTCCCTCTTTGGCGGAGTGTTGGTCCCCGAAGCAGTCATGGAGGAACTGCGGCATCCCATGGCACCGCTGGCTGTGAGTCGGTGGCTTCAAAATCCGCCCGCTTGGCTCCAGATCACGCCCGTTCAGCATCTCGACGAGAGCATCAAACTCGGAAAAGGTGAAAACGAAGCCATCAGCCTTGCCATCGAACGGCATGTGAAAGTCGTGCTCATGAATGAACGTCTCGGCCGGGGAGCCGCAGAGGCACGGGGGCTGATTGCTGTCGGCACGCTGAACCTGATCGATCTCGCCGATGAACAAGGCCTTCTCGATGGCATCGCTGCACTCAACGACTTGCGCCAAACGACCTTCAGAGCGGATCCGGCTCTGCTTGAACGATTCGAAACTCGAATGAGAGCCAGGCAAGTCTGACATCTGCGCTGGATTTTTTCATTTCAAAACGGCACAACTCCAGCAATCCCCAGCGCCACCGACCGTCTATCCTTCTTCCTCTTCTCTTGTGTCTTGAAGTCTTCTGTCTGAAACCCACCGCCTTGCCCACGCCGATCCGGAAATACGCGGGTTCGATCACCGGAAACCCGGCAAGCGCCGCTTCGGCCTCGGCGATGCGCCAGCCCCGGACTGTCCCGCAGCTTTCCGGAACGCGGACTTTAGGGACTCGGCCAAAAACAAACGCGCATTTGGGCGGAATTCCCGACGAAGTCCCTGGACTGCGGCAGCCTGCTGCCGCTTTCCGCCATGCAGCCTGCTGCGAGCGGGGCAAGCCAAGGTTTCATCGGGCTTCTTCCGTGCCAATCCCGCCGGGCTCGCAGCAGGGCTGCATTGCCCAAAGGCTACAGCGGGCTGTAGCAGTCCAGGGTGCTCAGCACTCGGCTTCGTCGATTTATTTTTGGCGGAGTCCCTTAGTCCAATGCCTTCATCGGTCTTGGGGCAGCGGACTAAAGTCCGCGTTCCTTACGCCGCAGAACCAAGCGTGAATCCGCCCATCAATTTTCCACGGGTGCGAAAATTGGCCTTGCGATGCGGCACGTATCTTGACTAAAAACAATTCGCGCAAGCGTAATCCCCATGAAACTACCAATACACAACACCGCCGGGCTGGCCTTTTTGGCTGGCATCGCCCTCTCCGCCCCCGCCTTCGCGGTGGTCTCCATCGACTACGTCACGGTCGGCAATGCAAATAATACCGGTCAAGTGCAGAGTCAGGGCACCTTCGGCGCTGTGGCCTATGCCTATCAAATCGGGAGAAACGAGGTGACCATCTCGCAGTATGCGGAGTTCCTCAATAATGCGGCCCAGACCGATACCAACGGGCTGTGGAACAGCAACATGGGCAGCAATGCGAATATCGCCGGGATCACGCGGGACGGCAGCGATGGCAGCTACACCTATTCGGTGACGGGCAGCGGGCTGAGGCCGATCACCTACGTGAGCTGGTATGACGCGGCTCGCTTTACCAACTGGATGCACAACGGGCAGGGCAGCGGCAGCACGGAAACGGGAGCCTACACCCTCACGGGCAACACCGGTCTCATCATCAAGAACGTGGGGGCCACGGTGTGGCTGCCGAGCGAGAGCGAGTGGTATAAAGCGGCGTATTACGATCCGAACAAGGACGGTCCGGGCGTTGGCGGCTACTGGGCGCAGGCGACGCAGAGTGACACGGTTGCCGGAAACACCATCGGCGTGGCAAACTCGGCAAACTATTTTGATGGGGATTACGTCGGTTCGGGAACGTCTTCGTTCCCTGCCGGTAACGGCCTCACCGATGTGGGTGCCTACGGAGCGAACTCGGATAGCGCGTATGGGACAAACGACCAGGCCGGTAACGTGTGGGAATGGAACGACGCAGTCATTGGTTCGTCGCGCGGGCTGCGGGGCGGCTCGTGGAACGGCAACTCCGGCATCCTGCCCGCGTCCTTCCGCTTCGGCTTCACGCCCTCGGGCGAGAGCCCCAGCGTGGGGTTCCGCGTCGCCAGTGTCCCCGAGCCCTCCGCATTACTTTTGGTCTCGATCGCAGCGGGCGTGTTACTCACCAGAAGGCGTCGTTGTTCCCTTTGATCCTTTGACTCTTTTACCCTTTTTCTTTCAGCAAGCATACGCGTAGCCGCGTGTGCTTGCTTCTTTCCGCCGGAGGCGGACGAAATTTTTTTCCGAAAAATGAAGCCCGCCGGTCCTGAAACTCCTGTCGTCCTCGTGAAATGGTATGACTACGCGAAGTGGCTTCTAGAGCGGATAGAGAACTTCCCGAAGAGCCAAAGGTTCGTCCTCGGCCAACGCCTAGCCGGACAAGCGATGGACGTGCTCGATCTGCTGGTGGAGGCCTCCTACGCCCGCGAGAAGACCGAGATCCTCGCCCTGACGAACCGCAAGCTGGAAGTCCTGCGGTGGACGGTGCGGATGGCGAAAGACCGTAAGCTGTTCACGACCGCGCAGTTCGAGTTCAGCGCCCGCGCCCTGAATGAATGCGGACGCATGGTCGGCGGCTGGATCAAGAGCCGTGGCGGCAACCGGAGCGAAGCGGAGATGGGCGGACTCTGAAATCCAAACCTCTCCGCCAAATTGCATCCGCCAAGCCCCGCATCTTGAGATGGCCAAAACCCACAAACACCTTTGGGAAAAAGTCGCCAGCCTTGGCAACCTGATGCAGGCGGCGCACCTGGCGATGCGCGGCAAGCGCAGCCTCGCCCCGGTGGCGGGATTCTACGCCGAGTGGGAACTGGAATGTGTGAATCTCTCCGAAGAGCTGGAGAACGGCAGCTACCGCGCAGGTGCCTACCGCTACTTCAAGATTTACGAACCGAAGGAGCGCATCGTCGCCGCCGCGCCGTTCCGGGATCGGGTGGTGCATCATGCGCTGGTGAGCGTGCTGGAGCCATTGTTCGAGCCGCGTTTCCTGGAAGACAGCTTCGCCTGCCGCAAGGGCAAGGGCACCCATGCCGGGATGCGCCGCGCCCTGCACCACGCCCGCAGGCATCCCTTCGCGCTGAAGTGCGATCTGAAACGCTATTTCCCCTCCATCGACCACCGCATCCTCACCACGGAGATCGCCCGCGTGGTGGCGGATCCGCGGGTGATGGATCTCATCGGGAAAATCCTCGCCAGCCATCGCGATGGCATCCGCCGGGAATGGCACGGCGAGGATCTGTTTTCCTTCACGGATCATCCGCGCGGTCTGCCCATCGGGAATCTGACCAGCCAGTTCTTCGCCAACATCCATCTGGACTGCTTCGATCACTTCGTGAAACAGGAACTGCGGGTGCCGGGCTACGTGCGCTACGTGGATGACTTCATCCTCTTCGGCCCGGACCGGGCGACACTGCACCGCTGGGGCAGGCAGTGCCGGGAGTTCCTCACCGCCCGGAAACTGGAACTCCACCCGGACAAATACCGGCTGTGCCGCACGGCGGATGGGGTGGATTTCTGCGGTTTCGTGGTGCGGGCGGATGGCCGGGTGAGGCTGCGTGCCAGCGGCGTGCGGCGCTTCCGCAGACGCTACGTGAAGCTCAAGCACGATTTCAGGGCCGGGCACTGCGAGGCGGAGGATGTGCGCGACGGGGTGCGCTCGTGGATCGCCCACGCCAGCCATGCGCAGACATGGCGCTTGCGCTCGGACGTGCTCGCGCCATGATCCCCGCCATGGGCACCGGGCAACATAGCGACTTGGTTCGTCGCGCGGGCTGCGGGGCGGCTCGTGGAACAACAACTCCAACAACCTGCCCGCGTCCAACCGCAACGACAACACGCCCACGAACGAGAACAACAACGTGGGGTTCCGCGTCGCCAGGCCCCCGGCCCGCCCCAAGGAAACAAGGGGTGTCAGCCAGGTCTGAACCGGCCAGATCCGCAGGGGTGGGCAAAGCCCCTGCGGCCGCGCCGTCTCGGGGACCAGCCCGGCTGTCCAGAGCGGGATTTTTTCCCAAGGATGAAATCCCGGTCGAATAAGCCAGAGTGCCGGAGGCGGCTGGTAGCGCAAGTGAAGTCCGTCTCCGGTGCATGATTTTCCGCATGGTACAAAAGGAAGAGGAAGGTGTCCTCGTCGGAGCCGCTGTCGAGGAAGCGCACGATATTGGGATGCCGGAGGATTTGTCGATGGTGATGGTGTGGAGGGTGGCAGAAGGTAAAAGCTGAAATTCTGAATCAGTATGCGACATTTATTATTTCGCGCGTCCTTAATTATTATTATGTTCAGTCCTTTCGGGTTGATATTCGAATGGGAGAATTCCTGAAAAACGTGCGCAAGCTCTCAATTCTCCGGCGTGAGCAATTTCGCGCCAGCTGGACACGAGAGTCCTCCGCTGGTGGCGAGTTGGGTGGCTTGTTCGTGTAAGATCTCGGCGTTTTCCTCACCCAGCCACTGATGGCGGTCGCAGGTGTAGTTGCCGGTTCCCTCCTCATATTGTTGGATGAACCGGGCGTAGTCCACGGGGCCAAGCTCGCGGATGAGGAGGGCTTTGGCTTTCTGGATGAGTTCGGCGGTGGGTGTCATGCTGCTGATGGCTGGACTTCCTTGCGGATGGTGGCTCCCTTTTCGCGCTCGGCGCGCATGAATTCGTAATCGAGTTGGAGATTCATCCACATGCTGGGGGTGATTCCGAAAAAGCGGCTGAGGCGGAGGTCGTATTCAGGCGTGCAACGGCGTTTGCCTTGCTTCATCTGCGTGAGATGGGGGGCGGGGATTCCGCAGCGGCGGGAGATTTCGGCCTGGGAGAAACCGGATTCCTCGAGGGTTTCGCGGAGAGTCTCGGCGAAGAAATTTAGCAAGGGGATGTGGGATGATTTCGTTTTCATGTTTAAAAAGTCAGTGGTAGTCAGCGATTCGGACGTTGGTGGCGGTGCCGCTGTCCCATTGGAAGACGATGCGCCATTGTTGGTTGATGCGGATGCTCCAGAAGCCCTTGAGCTTGCCTGCAAGGGACTCGAGTCGATTGGAAGGTGGCTGGCGGAGCTGGTCGATTGAGACGATTCGGTGAATCTGACGAAGTTTCATCAAGGCGCGTGGTTGGATATCGCCGGCAAATTTTCGGGACGATTCTCCGAGGAGAACTCTGGAGATTTCTTTGCATGAGAAGCTTTCTATCACCTACCAATGAGCGTTATCAGAATTGGTAATTATTTCAATGGGAAAATCGGGAATACAGCCGGTTCCCGCAATCCAGCCATTCCTGCGGCTTTTTTGGATTGCTGTGTGTTTCGGCAACAGATGGTGCTTTGCAACGTCAACAGGGTTCAAGTAGGTGGCTCGATCTGTCTTTTTAATACGGGAGTGGGCTATCACTGGGTGCAATGTCTTTGTCTGTGAAAGCGTTAAGGAAAAGTCTGCCACGATTCAGAAACTCGCCAAATAAAAGCCTCCTAAATAACAGTCAACGCGGCAAACTTGAACCGTCGTCCAATCCAATCGACGGCACAGCCATAGCAGGGAAATCGAAGCCCGCCGTGGACGACGCGAATCCACGAGCGGAAAACGCTTTCGGGCACATTTTAAAATGGACTGAAGCAAACTTCGACGCGGCTTCAAAACGTTTTAAGTGGGATCACTTTTTGTTGGCTGGCGATCCTGAACTTGATGCCCAAGTGTCAATTCGCGGTGATTCATTTGGAAGTCCCGACGGGCTCAGCTTCGATCCGCGAGGCATCCTGTGGATCCAGACGGATGTCTCTGCTTCCAAGATCTCAACCGGCCCCTACAAAAATCTCGGCAACAACATGATGCTGGCGGCTGATCCCAAAACGCGTAGTGTCTGACGCTTTCTCACGGGCCCCAACGGATGCGAAATCACCGGCATGGCTATGACTCCGGATCTGAAAACCATGTTCGTCAATATTCAGCATCCCGGCGAGCCAGCCACAGGAATCAGTGATCCGAAGGCACCAAAAGCGGTGAGCGACTGGCCCGACGGTCCCACTGGCGGACGCCCTCGACCTGCTACAATAGTGATCCAGCGCAGCGACGGCAGAGAGATCGGAGCCTAGCGAATGTTTTCATCAAAGAGGATCAAATGGTTTTCTGAGAGGTCTTTTGGCACGAAGGAGAAGGCGCGGTGACTCACCTATTCCTAAACGGCGCCGGCCTTTCCCACGCTGGCACTTTCTTCATCGTAATCATGCTTAGGGACTCGGCCAAAAATAAACGCGCATTTGGTCGAGATTGCCGACGAAGTCCCTGGACTGCGGAAGCCTGCTGCCGCTTTCCGCCATGCAGCCTGCTGCGAGCGGGGCAAGCCAAGGTTTCATCGGGCTTTTCCGTGCCAATGCCGCCGGGGCTCGCAGCAGGGCTGCATTGCCCAAAAGCTACAGCAGGCTGTAGCAGTCCAGGGTGCTCCGCACGCCAGTTGGCCTGTTTATTTTTGGCCGAGTCCCTAATGGTATCCATGAATTGCTTTATTTTTTAGGTTCTGGGTCGCAGACACCTGAAACTGTCGAAGGACCGGATATGTCCACCCACAGTTGCGTGTGTCGGCGTTGATTGTGTCTGATGTTGAAAACACGGGCGCCGGATTGAAGGTTGGTGATCGTCTCATTGATTCCGCCTGCATGATATCCCCGGGAAATAAAAGTGCTGGAGGTGAAATCGACACTGCCACCTCTATCGTATCGGGAAAGAACTGCGCAACGCACTCTCCTCCGTTGCAGTGTCTTTGCTTTCATAACTATGGATTGCCAGGACCCTCCAGGCGGAGGAATACAGTGGGGCCAAAACTTTCGGGCATGGTCAGCTCAAGCACAGCCGGGTCGCTGGGGATTTCCTTGAAAGTCGCATCCTCTGGCAAGGGATACCAGCCGGACAGATCCGTTGAGTGGCGGGCATGGTAGTGCTGCCCTTCAACCATCCCGGGAGCTATCGACCAACGGAAGACCATGCCGGTGCCGTCTTCTGCTCGCGCAGCTTCCAGCGGTGTGCCGCGATCCGACGGATCTTTCGGCAGGGAACCAAATACATACTCAAAGAAATCAAGCAGCCCGTCGCCATCCGAATCCTGCATGCCATCAACCTCTCCAATCGCGCCGAAGTGTTTGATTTCCCAAACGTCGGCGATGCTGTCGCTATCGGCATCGCTTTCCTTGATGATTACCGTTAGCTCATCAGTGCTCTGGTAGAATCCGTCATTGGCGGTAAGACGGAGCTTGTAGGTGCCGACTTCGGTGAAGGTAGCCGTAGTGGCGATAACCGAAGGATCGCCAAACACCACGGTGCCAGGGCCGGAGATTTGGCTCCATGTGGCGGTGGGTGTGCCGCCGTCCGCATCGCTGACCGAACCATCCAGATCCAGAACAACGATAGACATTCCGGATTTCCAAGGATGCGTCTCCGGTAGACGTTCTTCGAAGCCCCACTTGTGCGCGAGATAGCCTTCGATACGCTGGCGGGTTGCCTCCGAGCAGTCTTCGATGAGAAGCACCTCCCCCGCGGCCCCATCGGAAAACTCATTGGCACTCCGGTTGGAAAATACCCGGAAGGTCTGGGAGCTGCTCAGTGCTGTCGTGTAGGAGGCGCTGTCTGCCCGGCTGATTCCGTCAACATAGGCTGTGAGCATGGACGCGGTTTTATGAAACTCGGCATTGAAAATACTCAGCCCGGTGAAGGGGCCGCCGCTCAGACCCAGCGTGCCAGCACCAATGTCATTGGTGGTAATTCTGCCGTTAAACTGGTTGTTGTCCCCCATGTCGAACTGGAAATCACCTCCCGTTGACATGCTAAAAAGCCCCTCCCAAGCACTGCTGACCACGTCAATCACAGCTACCATGAAGATGGAAATATCACCGCTTTCCGGTAAGGGCATTTCTATCGTGACCAGGAAATCGCCGCCATCGAAGTCGAGTAGCTTGCGCCCGTTGCCCGCCGTCCGGGTTCCGGTGGCTGGCTGCGAGTCAGTTGCGTTTTGCAGAAGGTGCTGCCCGTTGCCGCTCTTATCGGCCCACCCACTGACGGAGCCACCGTTTTCAGTGAGAGTCGCAACATCGCTGGCATCATACCAAGCCGTCGTGCTCATCGAAGCGGGCGTCCAGAGTGCCACCATGGCGGACTGATCCGGACCGGCATCAACGTCCGGCGGGTTGGCATTTGAGCTATCATCAGGTAGCACGTTGATTTGGACAATGGCCTCAGCGCGCCCGCCCCGTGCGTTTACTTGGATCGTGAACTCGTTAATCCCCCCATCTTCGAAACCCGGAATACCGCTTATCGTGCCATCGGAGGCGACGGTCAACCAATCCGGCCCGTCAATCTTGAAGAAAAAAAGTTCGTCGCCCTCCGGATCGACAGCGAAATCTGTGAGCGACCCAACGACATCAACTCCGACCACCACATCAATCGGGCCTACGGGATCCGCGGTGAAAGTTGGCGGCGCGTTGGCCACATCCAGTGTCGTGCCGATGAAGCGGGCGCTCGGCTCCGACTCATAGCCGTGCGAGTCGATTGCTGTCACGGTATAGTAATAAGTCCAATCGCTACGCATCATACCTACCGACCAGTCCGCGGTGGAGTTTACATTCAGGTATTCGCTCTTAACCAAGCCCATGCCAATCGGGAGTCCCATATTGGAGGTGTCGTTATTAATGCTTCGATAGACATTATAACTCACCACATCGGACTCAGGGCTATCCTCCCAGTCCAGTAGCACATTCCCGATCAGGCTTTGTGTCCGCGTGAGCACAGGCGGGCTTGGCGGGTCCGGCACTGGCGAGGGCACTTGCTCGATCAGTATATGCGGTGGGTTTCCATTACTCTTACTTTTAATGTGCCCGGTCGGTGTACCGGTCTTATCATTTTGCAAAAAGAAGGTCACAGTCTGATCGCCATCGTATTCGCTTTGCACATAGTCAGTCACATCGATATCCAGCCAGGTAGCTTCCCTGTCCTCCGTGATTAACAGTGTCTGTAAGACCGTGCCAGGAGCCGGCGCATTCGCCCCTGTAATTGTTTCTTCAGTCCAGGAATCGTCGTCCACCTCAGACAAGGTCAGCGTGAAAGGAGTCTTTCCGAATCGAGCGTTTAATCGCAAGCGAGCGCGGTGTAACGAGTCGATTTCCACCCCACTCAAGTCGAATTTGAAATAGGTACGCCCTAGGGGTATCGTGCTTCCCTCGGGGTTATTCACGGTGTCGCTAGTGCTGCCTCCCACTGTATTGTCGTCGGACGCTAAAACTCTCAGAACATCAGCTCCGTTATCGACAGGCGGAGGCGGCGGCGGATCTTCCGGCAAAGGCTTCACGAGGCGGGTCATTTGAGCGAGATACAGGTTTTTCGGGTAGAGCAAATCGGGGGCTATCGCCTCATACCAGAACGTATCAGTAATCGTCGTGTCCAAACCCGCATCGAAGCCGACAAAAACGTTATTTTTTTGACTGTTTGGATCGATTGTATCGTGCAATAAGGTCTGAGTCCCGAATGCTCCCCAGAGGGTTTCATTTCCCTGCCGACTGTCACTTAACTGTTCGAGCGCTCTTGTCCCCCGCCCCATATCCAGATTGGTGTAAAGATTGCGAATGGCACCCATGGCGTGGTGGTGCAGGCGCAAATTAGTTCCCTTCGCATTCGAAACAACGTTGTCCCGCCCTCCACCCAAATCAAAATCGTGGGCGTAGGTTCCGTTGATCTCAATATTGTGATACAACGAGAAGCTCGTGCGGATCGCGATGGGTATGTGCCCAAGCGAATCTCCACCATCATCATATCGGGTCACCGCGTCGTGATCGAAAATAATATTCAAAATGGATAAACGTGAGCCATTCGCCGATATCCCGTGGTCTGAGTTCTTGATGTAGATATTGCGGATCCAATGATCCTGGCCACCACCGTAATTAATCGCGTCGGCTCCCAAATGCTCCCAGTGCCCTTGCTTCCGCTGGTTGCGAAACTCGAAGCTAAGATTCTCAATACTGCGATGAGAGCCTCCTTCGATTCGGAAAAATCCCTTTTGGACACCGGTATTACGTGCTCTGGGATTACCGGGATCATAGCCGACTTCCTGCCTGTAAATTTCGTTCAAGTATTTCGGAAAAAAGAGAACCGTTGCATACATGTCCTCCCCCCTCAGAACGAAATAGTCTCGGTCTGGAATAATTTGTTGCAGGATCGTGTAACGACCGACCGGAACAAACACTGCGTGATTGTCGGGACATGCGGCAATCGCATCGATAAACGCCTGCGAGTCGTCGTTGCCGTCATTTGGGATCGCTCCAAAATCCGTCACATCAACACCGACCGGCCAATCCGGGATAGGCACCGAGCCTTCCATGTAACCGACATTGGTGAAATCGCGTAATCGGCTGTTCTCCGGATCCCAAAGTTCGCCATCGTCTCCCCAAAGCGCGGATGTTCGCTGAGGGGGCGTGTCGGTCTCACTGGCAATAGCGATGAAGACCACAACAAGCAACAGGAGCGGGACAATGAGGTTTTTCATGGGATTTGGGAAAAGACCTGCCGTTGAGCCGGATCTGATTACGGGGACAAGGGGGCTGACTTATGCTCAGCAAACACGGCGACGGCGCAAAAGAAGCGCGGCGCCCAATGCCAGGGATGAGGGCTCGGGGGATCACTTCCGGCGGCGCCTGAAGGCTCCCAGAGCAAAAGCACCCACGAGCAGAGCGGAGGTGGAGGATTCGGGGACAGCAGCTATAGCTACATTGTCTATGCCTACGATGTCAGGATCGGTCTGGTCATACTGGGCACTCCAGAAACCAATTACGACCAAATCGTAGCCCGTTCCAAAATCGATATTCTGGATGGCTTGCCCTTCCCAACCGGTGGTGTCAGTCGAGAATTGTTGCGTTCCGAGCACCGTCGCATCCCCTTCGGTAACACCAGCCTGAGCTCTCAGACTGAGGGAAAAGCTAGCTCCGGAAAGCGTCTCAACTCCCCATACGCTGACCGTAAGAGGCCCGTTGCTGGCTCCACCGTTCGAAAGGTTCAGATCGAATGTCAAATCCATCAACCCCGTGTTCGCCTTGCTATCGGTGACAGCCTGAAACAATGTCCGATTGTAGTTGTTTCCAGTGAAAGCTCCATCCGCGTAACCGCCGGGGTTTCCGCCGCTCCCGATTTGCTCCCATATCCTTGGTATTGATTCGCCAGTGCCAAAGTTGACCCACTTGTCGAAGTTTGCGCTATCCGCCTGGGTCAGGGTATCCTTACCAATGTCAGTAAAAGTGTTGTTAAAGTCGGCATCCGTGATCGTGATTGCCGCATTGGCATCGGGAGTCATTACCACAGGCAAGGAAGCAGCAGCCAAAAGGGCGATTGGTAGTTTTTTCATGGTTTGTTATTTTTTGTTGTGCGGGGGCTTGAAAGAAGAGAGGCATGCTAGGCACAGCTGGGGATCCAGTGTAAGCCAGTGGCAGGGCTGATATCTTCGTGGATTTGTGCTGTAGAATGCTTGGATTGCCCCGACAGATATGTCATTTAAGAATGATTGCGAA
>Ga0222650_1001455_pt1 | contig 11692 bp, 9 predicted proteins | sample AntAcemetagen367_FD_179820 | JGI IMG/M metagenome (GOLD analysis project Ga0222650, IMG submission 179820) | Saline water microbial communities from Ace Lake, Antarctica - #367 | ecosystem: Environmental > Aquatic > Non-marine Saline and Alkaline > Saline | place: Antarctica: Ace Lake | collected...
GAACTTGAAAATGCCTATTCCTGAAGGGGAGTTGGGTTGTAATCCTGGCGGTATTTCTAGAAGTGAAAAGCTAAAAGTTGTGGCTTCGTTCTACTGAAAGCTCTTTTAATCGCCTGAGCACACTAGATACTTCGGATGTTATTCTGTTTCAAAGGATCTTTTGTAACCGAGAAGGGTCTTGACGACAATCAAAAACATCTGCTACTCGTACTTGCTCCAGTTGTTCGTTGATTGTGTAAAGAACTTTGAAGTCGCCTTCTACCACATAGCGGTATTCCAGTTTACAATCTTGTAGCAGCGGTTCGCATTGCCCTACATGAGGTGTGTTTTGTAGATGAATGGTGGATTTAAGGAGTTTACGTGCTAACGCAAACGCTGCGGCTTCTGAAAAGTGCTCTGTGTAAAAGCTCACGATGTCGGACAAGCGATGTTCGGCAGATCGTGACCAAATCACCTCAAAACTCATTCATATTTCTTAAGAATATCCGTTGCTGTAACAAACTCACCAGCTTCAAACTCCTTTTCTGAAAAATCTAATCTACGATGAAGCTCTTCGAGCGTGATTGGAGCAAACTCAGAGTTTGTAGGAATGCTTTGCAGTAATTCTTCCACCTTCCGAAGCAGTTGTTCGTCTTCCAGCATCAATACAGACTGGGCGAGTTGAATTTTGCGTTGCTCAAGTTTCATGTGTTAAAGATAAGTTTTTGCTTTACGAAGCAAACTATTGAACTGTCACATTCAACTCCTTCACATTCCCCACATTATCTTTTGCAGTAATTCGGATGGTGTTTTGTCCACTAATGAAACGCTCATCCTTTACGTAATATAACAAGTCGTTTTTCGGGTCAAATTCTAGAAGAACCCATTTCCCATTGAGTGTCCCTGAGTAAGAACGGATTCCTGCCAAGTCATCTTCCAAGTGGAATTTGAGCGTGTCAATTCCAGCGGTTGAGGTTTGGTCTTTGAAGTTCTTTGGTCGGAGTTCTGGAGCTAAGCTGTCAAGCATGACGGCATAATCGCCAAAAGAGCGTGTTGTGGCTGTCATCCAATTCCATTTTACCGTTCCACCTTCTGCAATTGGATTTCCTTTTCTATCAAACGAAACCATCACTGCTTTTGATGCCGTGGCTTCGGATACTTCATCTAATTTGATGGAAACCGTCATGGATTTGTCCAACGGTGTGTTGGTCAGTTTTCCGATTGAATGAACAGGCGAGATGCAATCATCGCAAGCGGGCTTCAGGTCGTATTTGAACTTGAGTGTGTCGTACAAACAGCCGTTTGGGATATTCACACGAACGGAATTTTTCGTGAATGAATTGTCCTGTTCTGGCGGGAAGAGGTCTGTGAATTCTTCTTTTTCTGAGAGGAAAGAACCTTGGCGTTTTTGCCCCAAAATGGTGAACGCAATCTTGGATGTGTTACCTGCATGGTCTTGCACATCGACTTCTACTTTATACGTTTTTCCATTTTCTATAAGAATAGTTCCGCCATCCTTTATAGTAGGGTAGAGGTCGAGTTTGTTTCCAGGTGCGATGTAGGTACGGTAAACGAAATGTCTGTCGTCAATGCGTTTTTCGTAATCGATATGGCAATTGACCATTCGCTTTTTGTCGAATGGGAATTTGTCGATTTGCTGTTTGTGGATGGTTACTCCGTTCACTTTTACATCCATGGAATAGATTCCGCACACATTTCTAGAACTTGAGAATCGGTCTAATGCCGCAATTCCAAAACTGAGTATTCCTGAAGCTTTGATGGTGTCTTGTGTAATGGAATAGTTCCCTGATTTGCCGTTCAGTTTAAAGCCTTTCTCTTCAATGAGACCATCTACATGGCCGCTTTCAGCATGGTTGTAAATCCAAAGTTTTTGCAGTTCAGGATGCTTGGAATCCTTGACTTTGAAGCCATGGTTAAGCGGATTGGTTGGAATTTGTCCGTTGGTTTCTCGTACCTCAAAATGAACATGAGGTCCGCCAGAGCCACCTGAGTTTCCGCTAATCGCTATGAGTTGCCCTCTTTTAACGGGAAATTTATCAATTGACAAAGTAAGATTGACTTCGAATGATTGCTTGGCGTATTGCTGTCCTTTCACATAAGCCGCAAATTCTGGCACGAACTGTTGCAAGTGCGCGTAAACCGATGTCTTGCCATTTGGGTGTTCGAGGTAAATGGCATTCCCAAACCCACCTTCTGAAACGGCTATTCTGGATACAAATCCATCGGCAATGGCATAAACGGACTTTCCTTCAACTCCGCCTGTTTTCAAATCTAGCCCAGAATGGAAGTGATTCCCACGTACTTCTCCGAAATTGCCCGAAAGAATGAGTTCTCCAGATAATGGATTTGCATATTCGGTTTCCTGCGCAATACCTAGCAGACTGCAAATCAGAATAGAAAATGTTAAGAGTAATCTCATTGTGTTCAGTTGGCAATTTACGCGCATATTGAGCAACGTATTGCAATTGTGGTACCGAATATTTTGAGATTTACTTCCCACCACTCTGGGGTTTGTAAGTTCTTTTTAGATACATTTTGTGAGAAATTTTGCCGCCACCCTAAATGATACATTTGCAAAAAATTTGAGCAATGACTTTGATTAAATCCATTTCAGGAATTAGAGGAACAATAGGAGGGAAGGCAGGCGATGGTCTTTCTCCTTTGGATGTGGTCAAATTTACTTCGGCTTACGCTGAATTATTGAAGAGGCGCTCGAATAAGAAAGTATTGACTGTTGTGGTTGGTCGCGATGCACGTATTTCTGGTGAAATGGTAAATCGACTGGTAACAGGAACGTTGATTGGTTATGGAGTAAATGTGGTTGACCTTGGTCTTTCCACCACACCAACAGTGGAAGTAGCTGTTACCGGAGAAAAGGCGGATGGAGGAATCATCCTCACGGCAAGTCACAATCCGAAACAATGGAACGCGCTTAAACTACTTAATGAGGAAGGAGAATTCATTTCTGCAGAAGAGGGCGCGAAATTGCTTGAAATAGCTGAGAATGAAGTGTTCAATTTCGCAGAAGTTGACAAACTAGGCACGATTACCACCATTGATGATTACATAGAACGTCATATTCAGATGGTGTTGGATTTACCGTTGGTTGATGTGGACGTGATTAGAAAAGCCAATTTTCATGTGGCAATTGACTGTGTGAATTCTACAGGCGGAATTGCATTGCCAAAACTTCTGAAAGCATTAGGCGTTGAGAAAGTGACTGAATTGTTTTGTGATTCAACCGGTGAATTTCCGCATAACCCCGAGCCGCTTCCGGAGCATTTAACGGAGCTTTCTTCAGTTGTAAAAAAGAGCAAGGCGGATGTTGGTTTTGTTGTTGATCCAGATGTTGACCGCTTGGCAATGGTTTGTGAGGATGGCGAAATGTTCGGAGAAGAATATACGCTTGTGGCAGTGGCAGATTACGTGTTAAGTCAGAAAAAGGGAAACACTGTTTCTAACCTTTCTTCTACACGCGCCTTGCGTGACGTGACCGAGAAAGCAGGAGGAACGTATAAAGCAAGCGCTGTTGGTGAAGTGAATGTGGTAAACATGATGAAAGACACCAATGCTGTTATCGGTGGAGAAGGCAATGGAGGAATCATTTATCCGGAACTTCATTACGGACGTGATGCCTTAGTCGGAATTGCTTTGTTTCTAACGCATCTTGCTAAAACAGGAAAGACAACGAGCCAATTGAGAGCATCTTACCCGAGCTATTTCATCTCCAAAAACAAAATTTCGCTTACTCCCGAAACGGATGTAGATGGAATTCTTGCAGCAATCGAGAAGAAGTACAAGTCACAACCCGTTAATACAATTGACGGAGTAAAGATTGAGTTTGATAAAGAATGGGTTCATCTGAGGAAGTCGAATACGGAGCCAATTATCCGTATTTACAGTGAAAGCGAGAACGAAAGCACCGCCAATAATTTGGCAAACAAGATAATTGAGGATATTAAAGAATTGATGAAGGGATAATTTTCGTCATTCCGAGAGAGGAACGAGCTGAGTAATCTAAATGGGATAAAGCTGCAGATTCCTCCACAGCGATTGGAATGACGCTCTTTTCTGAATTTGTCACTTTTGTCCAAGAAATGCGATATTGGATTCGGTTTGTGTCCAATTTGCCAAAAAATTGATTAGACCATGAGTATTTACCTAGATAATGCGGCCACTACTCAGATAGACTCTGAGGTAATAGAAGCAATTTGTAAGGTGATGGAGGAAAACTACGGTAATCCTTCTTCGGTTCACGCTTTTGGTCGCAAGGCGCGAGCCGAAATTGAAAAAGCAAGACGTACCGTTTCTTCGCTTCTTAAAGTTTCTCCAGCAGAAATCTTCTTCACTTCAGGCGGAACAGAAGCCGATAACATGGCTATTCTGTGCAGTATTCGAGATCTTGGTGTTAAGCACATCATCACCTCAAAAATTGAACACCATGCTGTACTTCACGCTGTAGAAGCAGCCGAAGTTAAAGAAGATGTAGAAGTGAGTTTTGTAAATCTTACAGAGAACGGTCATATAGATTTGACGCATTTAGAACAGCTTCTGAAAACCGACAAGAAAACCTTGGTTTCGCTAATGCACGCCAATAATGAGATTGGAAACCTCATTGATTTGAAGAAAGTATCTGCTATGTGTAGAGCAAATGGTGCATATTTTCATTCAGATACGGTACAGACCATGTGCCATTATGAATTTGACGTTTCAGAACTTGACATTGATTTCATAGCCGCATCTGCGCATAAATTCCACGGTCCTAAAGGAATAGGATTTCTTTATATCAACTCGAAGGTGAGCATTAAGCCGATGATTCATGGTGGTGCACAGGAGCGGAATATGCGTGGAGGAACAGAGAATATCTACGGAATTGTTGGTCTTGCAAAGGCAATGGAAGTTGCCCATCGAGATTTAGAAATACATCATAAGTACGTTCAGGGCTTGAAAACGTATATGATTGAGCAATTGCGAAAGTCTATTCCTGATATTCGTTTTAACGGAGATGCGGAAGGAAGTTCACTTTACACCGTGCTGAATGTTTGCTTTCCGAGCACGCCAATTTCTGAAATGCTCCTTTTTAATCTTGATATTATGGGTATTTCAGCTTCGGGCGGAAGCGCCTGTTCTTCTGGAAGTAGCGTTGGCTCGCATGTCTTGGCAGAATTAGTTCGCGATATGCAGCGACCTGCAATCAGATTTTCGTTCAGTAAGAACAATACCAAAGAAGAAATAGACCACACTGTCAAGCAACTATCGCAGCTTTTCGCCAAGCAAGGTCTTACCGTTTAATCTAATATTGAACTTAAAACCTTGCAAAAATCCGTTATTGTTTGGGCGGAATGTATGAGTTTTCCCCAAAATCCTGTGGATAAAAATCAAGTTGCCGTCATGGTGGGTTACATACCTTTGATGGCATAAGGAAACATCACTTCAATATGAAAAAATCATTACTCACTATATTTTGCGGAGTTCTTACCGTAACAGCAATACAAGCGCAGATAGCCCAACCAGTAAACGCGAATTTTGAAAATTGGGATAGCTACAATGGATCAATCGGAAACACATATACTGAGCCAACTGATTGGAATACAGGAAACGAGTGCTCAGAGATTATTAATCAATTAGCAGTTACCGAATCGGCAGACGCACATGAAGGTTCTTCTTCCGCTAGGTTAGAAACACTCACAGCATTTGGTAACGTTAAGGTTAACGGAATTATTACCACTGCAAATATGATTTGTAGTGCTAGTGATGGCGGTCAAGAAGGAGGAAGCGCTTACACAGCTATGATTCCAGACAGTGTTGTTGGGTATTTTAAATATGCTCCTGTAGCTAGCGATTCGGCTTATTGTCAGATATTGTTTTTAGCAAATAATGACTTGGATACGATTTCATATACAAGAATTAACTTTTCAGAAACCGTAGGGGATTGGACTCGTTTCTCTGCTCCAATTACACCTGTAACTGCTGGACAAATACCGGAAAAGCTTAGCCTATTATTCAGCTCAAGTTGGGGTGATGGCGCCTCAGGCGAAGCAGAAGTTGGATCTGTTTTCTTTGTTGACGCTGTGCGTTTTATTGAGAACCCACTTGGGGTTGCGGAATATTATAATAGCATAGACTGGAACGTTTATCCAAATCCTGCAACGGATTTGGTAAACATCAAAGGCACTTCAAACCAACCTACTACCATCGAAATTTTAGATGTTACAGGAAAACAAGTGCAATTTGAAAACATCGTTGGTGGAAACACAACGGTTGGTCTTGATAATTTGGTTGAAGGAGTTTATCTCTATAAGATAAAAACATTGAAAGGTGAGATTGTACGAACTGGGAAACTAATGGTTAACCCGTAATCTAAACTTGATTAGAATTAAAAAGGCAAACGCTTTTAAATAAAGTGATTTCCCTTTTTGTTTAATAAAAAACCGAAACCATGAAGAAGCTATGTTTAGTTATTTGGTTTTTTTCGGTTGCTTGCTCGGTCTTTGGGCAAGAAACAGGAATACTTACGGGAATTGTTACAGATTCTGAGACAGATGAAACGCTTATCGGTGCCAACGTTGTAATGGTATCCGATAAAAGCAAGGGAGCATCTACAGATATTAACGGTAAATTTTCATTTACTATGCCGGTTGGCGAACACCAAGTGGTGTGTTCGTTTGTAAGCATGAAAGCTGATACTGTTACAGTTGTTATCGAGGCTGGTAAAGTCACCAATAAAGATGTAGCGATGGGGATGAATGCCGAGCAACTGGGTATCGTTGTTATCTCGGCTGGAAAATTTGAGCAGAAGCTGGAAGAACTGACTGTTTCCATGGATGTGATAAAGCCATCATTGATTGAGAATCGAGGGTCAACCAATATTATGTCTGCATTGGAACAAACGCCTGGTCTTACCATTTTGGATGAGGAACCTCAGATTAGAAGTGGGAGTGGATATAGTTTTGGAGTGGGTAGCAGGGTAGCCATTTTGGTTGATGATTTACCGATAATGAATGGCGATATCGGTAAGGTGGAGTGGAGCTTTATTCCAACCGAGAATGTAGAGCAGATTGAGGTGATAAAAGGTGCTGCTTCAGTACTTTATGGTTCATCTGCGCTGAGCGGGGTAATTAATGTTCGTACAGCCTATCCAAAGGAAAAACCACTTACCAAGGTCAATGTTTTCACAGGTTTTAGAAGTGCCATTTTGGAAGATGATGCCTCTGTTGGAAGAAGAATTGCCAATTTTTTCGGAATGGATGGGTCGAAAGCTAATGGTAAAAAATGGTGGAATGGAGTTGCGAATTTCTCTGGAATGAACTTTATGCATTCTAGAAAAATTAAGCAATTGGATGTGGTTATTGGAGGAAATTTCTTTTACGACCATGGTTATCTGGGGCCCCAGAGACCAATCGCGGATATTGCGCCAGAAGATCTTACTTCACTCGGTTACGTTGATATTACTACCATCCCAAATGATACTGTAGCTGACATAGCGAACAAAGACGTTAGGGAAATTCGAGGAAGGTTCAATTTTAATTTACGTTATCGCAACAAAAAAATCAGAGGATTAAACTATGGTCTAAACGGAAATTTCATGCGTAGCAGCAAGAACTTTTCGCTGGTTTGGCAAGGAAACGAAAACGATCGCACTGGGCTTTATCGCTCCTACCCAGGAACGATGACCTTAACTGAGATTACCACTTTCTACCTAGACCCATTTATCAACTACGTAACATCAACTGGAGTTCAGCATGTTTTTCGTTCCAGAATTTTGTTTAACGATAGCGATAATTCTAACGCTCAATCTGTTAATAGCACTGTTTTCTTCGGAGAATATCAAATTCAGCGAACTTTCGAAAAAATGAAAGGACTGAATGTGATTGCGGGTGCAGCAGGAAGTTACACTAATTCAAAATCAGATATTTTTGTGGGAGGGGATTCTTCGGGAGTAAACAATGCCAAGAATTTCAGTCTCTACATGCAGCTCGATCAGAAATTCTTCAAGGCGGTAAACGTTTCTTTGGGAGTGAGGGGTGAGTATTTTCAAATAAATGATACTGAGTTTGTAGTAAGGCCAGTGTTTAGAGCTGGGATGAGCTGGCGGGCCGGCAGAGAAAGCTATATCCGTGCTTCTTATGGACAAGGCTATCGTTTTCCAACGATTGCTGAGAAATATATTAGGACCAATTCTGGAGGTCTTGGTGTATTTCCTAATCCAGATTTAAAACCTGAAACCAGCTGGAATATGGAACTTGGGTTTAAACAAGGGTTTAAAGCTGGGAAGTTCTTTGGGTATTTTGATTTAGTTGGTTTTTGGCAAGAGTACAAAAACAGTGTCCAATTTGTAATGGGGGTTTATTCTAACGAAGTAAGACTCCCTGGGTTTAAGTTTCTGAATACTGGAAAAAATCGCGTGAGAGGCATAGAAACCTCTGTCATGGGGGGCGGTCAGTTTACGAAGTCGTTGGGGATGACCGTGATAGTTGGATATACTTATACCATTCCAGAATCTATTGATCCTGACGAGGTTTTTTACAGTGATTCAACTGTAGGGAATAGTACAATTAACCATACCCATAATAGCACGTCTATTGATACTATGAAAATCTTGAAGTACAGATTTCAGCACCTCGCGAATCTTGATATTGAATTGACATATAGAAAGTGGTCGTTGGGATATACATTCCGGTACTACAGCTACATGAAAAACATTGATAGGGTTCTTTACTCAATGGATTCGAATGTGCCGGAAGGAAACGGTTACGACCAATTTGATACTGGAATTATTGAATATCGAGGAGATAATGAATTCGTGGATAAAGGCTATTCAATTGGAGACAAACATCCCGGAAATTACGTTATGGATGGGCGTATTAGCTTTCAGGTTGCCGAATGGCTGAAAGCTGCGTTCATTGTAAATAATCTTCTTAATCGCGAGTATTCACTCCGACCATTGAAGATGGAGCAACCACGAACCGCTTCGATTCAGTTTACGGTTAAGGTTTAACTAAGCTGCCAGCTTAATAATCTCTAGGTAGTTAGGTTTCAAAAGTCCTTTCTCAAAGAAGCCGCGCTTCTTCAAAAGCTTATGCATCTTAGGCAAATTGTAGCTTGGAACAGTCATAAGCAAATGATGTTCTGCATGGTAGTTTACGTGATGCGGAGCAAACAACATCTTCTCAATTACATTGGCATAGGTTGTCCTAGTGTTAGTCTGATTGTCCAATCTATCTGGAACAACGCTGTGCTCTGCAATAGAGCGTATGCGTAAGCAAAACTGATAAGTGGTGAGGTAAGCGCCAATCCAAAGTAAATAGAGCCAGCCATTACCAGTTAACCAAAGAACTCCCCAAATAAGGAAGTTCATTACCAGTGGCAACCCCATATTCCTAAAAAAGATAACCAAGTGGTATAAGCCTCTACGTTCCTTTTTTGGAAGCCATTCTGGTTTGCTACCACCAAGGGTGAATTTGATAAGACCACTTTGAATCATCATTAATCCAAAAAACGCTTTCAAACCAGTTAGACCAATCAGGTCGCGAAACACCTTTCGAGCGAAGCTATTTTTTCCGGCTGGGTAACCAGTAGTTAAACCCAAATCAGGGTCGTCATCTTGTCCAGTACGCGAATGATGCGATAGGTGATAAGGGCGGTAACGCTCCAAATCAATGAAAAGGGGGTAACCACCAAACAGATTACCTATTACCACATTGGCCTCTTTCGATTTAAACAGCGCATGATGCGATGTGTCGTGCATGATAATGGCACAGGCCAATTGCTTCCCTCCAATTACCCATAGTGCCAAGAAAATTGTGAGTGGGTTAGCCCACAGCGCAACCAGCACAAATGAAGCGATAATCCAAAACCAAGTGTCTGCAATTTCAAATGTTGCTTTGAAATTTGATTTCTGAAGCAATTCTTGAATCTCCTCCTTAGACAGGTAGTCGTTGGCCTTCATGTTTAATTGGCAGTTTCCAATTTAAAGACGCCATTTGTAATGCTATCATCATCTCTAAAATAGTAAACTCCGCCCCAATTGTAAGCCACTTTTTTATAAACGTATGTCATTCGTTCTCTACTAACTGTAACCTGGGTAATTGTGCGGTTAACTTCTTCGATAACCTCTTCTGTTCTGGATACAACGTTACCAGCGTCTTTAATTGACAAGCTTTTTCGTTCTTCCTCTATTTTTGCCATCGCTTCGGAGCGTTCACGCTTTTGTGCTTCGCTTACGGATTCCGCTTGAGCTTTAGCGCGCTGTTGAGCATCAAAAGCTATTTTGGCTTTTTTTCTTCGGTCTTCTTCAAAAGCAGCGTTTTCGGAAGCTTGAATTTTCGCTTCTTTTTCAGCCTTTACAGCATCTGCCAAACGTTTTTTTTCGGTGGCAGCAGCTTGCTCTACAGCCATTCGTTCTTCTTCCACTCTTCGTACATCAGATTCCTGTTGTCTTTCCTCAATTTCCTCTTTTTCTAACTGTTCGCGCCTTTTTACTTCTTCGGCTGCATCCAATTTAGATTGTTTCATTTCAGATTCTAGTTCCGCCTTTTTACGTGCGCGTTCCGCATCTTCTAGCTTGGCTTTAACAGCCGATTTTTCATCTTCATCAGCTTTTAAATCAGCCACATTTTGTGCTTCCTCCTGGGCCTTCAGTTCAGATAGCACTTTCTCTTCCTCTGCTTTTACTTTAGCTAACCGCTTTTCTTCTTCAGCCTTTGTCTTTAAACTATTGCGTGCGTCTTCCTCAGCTTTTAACTGATTTTGTCGCTTTTCTTCCTCTAATTTTTCAGCCGCTGCTGCCGTCTTTTTGTCCTCGGCCAACTGCTGGGTACGGGCAGTTTCTTCCTTTTCCAACGCTTCATTCGCCAAACGTTTCTCTTCATCCAGCCGCTTACGGTCCTCTTCGGCAGCATCGGCTTCTGCTAGTTTCCGTTTTTCTTCTTCGGCTTTGGCCTGTACTTCAGCCGCTAAACGCGCTTCCTCAGCTTGCTTTGCAGCAAGGGCTGCTGCATCTACTTTAGGGCCTGTTTTTTTTACCTCTTCATATTCCTTTTCAAATTCGATAAGGGCAGAGCGAATACTCTTGGTGTAGTCCGTGTCGAACGTGAATTCATCTTCTTGTGTATCGTAAAACCACTTGGCAACGGGCTGGTTAAAAATGACTGTGTTTACACCTTCGTACTGGTCAAATATTTCAACGGCAAAATCAAAATCCAGATTAACTTCTCGAATATCTTCTGGCACTTTTTTGGTGCTGATTTCCACCCGTTTTGTAATATATCCCGGTTTTTCGAATATGACTATATAGTCCTTATCGAATTCAAGCTCGGGAATCATTTTCGATTTTGCAGGAGAGAATACTTCCTTTTCATTACCATTTTCAATAATTGTAACTTTAGAATCGTTCAGATTTCCGCCATCGACTTCAAACTTTATCAGAATTGAAAGATTTTGTCCAAAGCCTTCGGCTGAAACAAAAAGCAGCAGAATAAGTAGTAGTCTTGATAGATTTTTTGACATTGGCAATATTCTTGTCATAGGGACAAACCTAAAAGTAGAAAATCATTGAACTTGACCAGTCCTAAATCCATCTTAGTTTTTGTTTCGCTACTATTTATGGCCGGCACGGGTTATGCGCAGGACGTTCTTACTCGTATAGATGATTTTAACGAAGCTACGGGATTTGCATATTCCGTTTCCAACA
>Ga0222650_1001457_pt1 | contig 11661 bp, 10 predicted proteins | sample AntAcemetagen367_FD_179820 | JGI IMG/M metagenome (GOLD analysis project Ga0222650, IMG submission 179820) | Saline water microbial communities from Ace Lake, Antarctica - #367 | ecosystem: Environmental > Aquatic > Non-marine Saline and Alkaline > Saline | place: Antarctica: Ace Lake...
AAATTTGTGGAGCAGACTCCGGTGGATGCATGGATCGTCATTGCCGGATCACGCGATGTGCTCGAATGGTTCTCTTCCCAGCCGGTTCCGGCATTCGCTATGTTCGGCGTCAAGTCCGGTCTCCCCATTGCCGGAACTGGTCCCCGGAGGGATCTTTGCACACTGATCAAGCGCTTGGTGGCACTGGGGCATCGGCGTATCGTCATGCTGGCAAGGGATGAACGCTTGATACCCAAGCCAGCCTTTTTTGAGCAGAGCTTCCTCGATGAGCTTCGCAAACATGGAATCAAGCCAAACTCCTACAACCTCCCGAACTGGGGACACAGCGCAGACGACTTCCACCGCTGCCTGGACTCGCTTTTCCAGCTATCGCCCCCAACCGCATTATAGATTATCGAGCCCAAGCAATTTTACGCTGCCCGGGATCATCTTGCACAACGCGGGATTATCGCTCCCCGGGATGTCTCGCTCATTTGCATGGATCACGATCTCACTTTTACCTGGTGCAAGTCGGAAATTGCCTGTTTCAAATGGGATTTTGCGCCGTATCCTGCGCAGGCTCAATCATGTGGATCATGGCAAGGAGGATCGCCGCCAGGGCTACACCGAGGCGGAGTTCATCGAAGCCGGCACGATAGGCCCGGTGTGATTTTTATTGGTTGATCTGCGGCCAATATGGAAAAGGGGATTGCATCCCCTTTCACTACCCAAGCTCTTTCCCAGTCCTCCGCAAAGGAGTTTCAAACTCCTTCTCCATATTGGAAACACCGATGAAACTAGACCCGCCACATCCTGCGCTGGCTCAAGCATGTGAATGAGGGCAAGGAAGACCGCCACCAGAGCTTCACCAAAGCGGAGTTCATCGAGGGCGGCACGATAGCCCCGGCGCCACATTAGGATCGAATCGTCCGGATGAGTGCAAACACCCCGCGTCATTCTTCGCCCGACCCAATCCGGAGGAAGAGGTATTACAGCGGTTCCGGGATTTCGGCTTTCAGGACTCCGTCTTCAATAGTCGCCGTCTCTTTCTCGCTAGCAGTGGGCTCCACCAACAAGTCTGCACCCTATCCCGTCTTCTGGTCATTTCACATATTGGATGAACCAACCATTCCCAAATCTTTTCCAAATTTCATCCCTTCACTCAAGCAAAGCTCTGCGACCCTTTGCGACCTTAGCGGCTTTGCGGTGAAAAATCTCCACTCCAACCACGAATTCTAGGCTTCTAGTGTGGCAATTCTCACGCCCCACCCATATTTCCTGCCTTCCTGCCTTCCTCATTCAAAAATTCCATCTTCCTTGAGGTTTAAAGTTTAGAATTTAGAGTCCCCCACATGTCCACCCTTTCCAGCAAGCTTTTCACCGTCGCAAAACAATACATTCCCGGCGGAGTCAATAGCCCCGTCCGTGCTTTCAAAAATGTCGATGGCGATCCCTTTTTCGTCCGCCGCGCCAAGGGCTGTCGCATCACCGACATTGATGGAAAAACCTACATCGACTACATCGGTTCATGGGGTCCGAACATCCTCGGCCACGCCCCGGTCGAAATCACCAACACCATTCACCAGGTCGCGAAAGACGGCATTTCCTTCGGCATCCCGAATCCCTACGAGGTCGATATGGCGAAGACCATCTGCGAGTGGGTGCCCTCCGTGGAAAAAGTCCGCATGACCTCCTCAGGCACCGAGGCCACCATGTCCGCGATCCGTGTCGCCCGGGGCTTCACCAAGCGCGACTACATCGTGAAATTCGATGGCTGCTATCACGGCCACAGCGATTCCCTGCTCGTCGCCGCAGGCTCCGGCGCACTCACCCACGGCGAACCGGATTCCGCCGGTGTCCCGAAATCCTTCGCGGAAAAAACCATCGTGCTTTCCTACAACGATCCCGAAGCCATCGAGCAGATTTTCGAAAAAATGGGCGACCAGATCGCCGCCATCATCGTCGAGTCCTACCCGGCCAATGCCGGCCTCGTTTTTCCGAAACCCGGCTACCTAGCCCTCCTCTCGTCCATCACCAAGAAACACGGAGCACTCCTCATCTTCGACGAAGTCATGACAGGCTTCCGCCTTGGAAAAGCCGGTGTCCAAGGCCTCGAAAACCTGACCCCAGATCTCTCCTGCTTCGGAAAAGTTATCGGCGGTGGCCTCCCGGTCGGAGCCTTCGGTGGCCGCGCGGACGTCATGGACATGGTCGCCCCCGTCGGCCCCGTCTATCAGGCAGGCACCCTTTCCGGCAACCCGCTCGCCATGGCAGCCGGCCTCGAACAGCTCAAGCAACTCTCCTCCGGCACACCCAACGGCTTCGCCCGCCTCGACCAGATCGGTGCTCATTTCGAAGCAGGTGTCCACAAACTGTTCACCGAAAAAGGCATCCCATTCTCCTTCAACCGCGTCGGCTCCATGTTCTGCCTTTACTTCACCGATCGCGAAATCGTCAACGTTGATGACGTCATGAAACAAGACATGTCCCTCTTCAAGAAATTCTTCTGGGCCTGCCTCGAACGCGGTGTCTATATCGCCCCGAGCCCCTACGAAACCGGCTTCCTCTCCCTCGCCCACTCCGAAGCCGATCTCGATGAAACGCTTACGGTCTTTGAGGAGGCGCTAGCGGAAATCTAACGTAGTGGCGATCTCTGGTCGCCACTTGCATTGAGGTATTTCAGGTTTATTAAAGGGGAATGAAAGCACTCTTCCTATCACTCATCTTCGCCGCAACAACCCACGCCGCCGACAAAGCCCCCATTCTCCTCGTGCTCACCAATCACTCCGAGCTAGGAGACACCGGCAAGCTGACCGGCTTCTTCCTTTCAGAGGCCGCCCACCCATACGAGGTCTTCACGGAAAACGGACATCCCGTCACCCTCGCCAGCCCGAAAGGTGGTTTCGCACCACTCGACCCGAAGAGTCTCGACCTCGACGACAAGGCAAACGCCAACTTCTGGGAGAAATTCGGAAACGCCAACAAGGACAAACCAGGCGTCGCAAAAACCACATCACTTTCAGAAATCGACCCCGCGAAATTCTCCGCTATCTTCTTTGCCGGCGGCCACGGGAGCGTCTGGGATTTCCCGGAATCCGAAGTATTACAGAAAGTCACCGCCAAGATTTACGAAAGCAACGGATCTGTCGGCGCGGTCTGCCATGGCCCGGCCGCACTTGTGAACGTGACGCTTTCGGATGGCTCAAAACTCATCGCTGGCAAAGAGACCGCCGTCTTCACGAACTCCGAAGAAGCAGCAGTGAAACTCACGGAAACCGTCCCTTTCCTTCTCCAGACCGCCTTCGAGAAAGCCGGGGCGAAAGTGACCACCGCAAAAGATTTCTCCGAAAACGCGATCCGCGATGGCCGCCTGGTCACCGGACAAAATCCCGCCTCTGCGAAGAAATCCGCCGAGCTATTGCTCGAAGCCATGGGTGAGTGATCCAGCTCGTATTTTTCAATTCATTAAATCAAAACCCAGAACATAAGCTTTGCTCTGCGCCCCTTTGCGAACTCTGCGGCTTTGCGGCTTTGCGGTGAAAATTTTCTCTCCAAGCATGAATCCCGGGTTCACTCCTCCACACTGATCCGCGTCATCAGCACATGCGAAGCACCGGGCATGACAATTTCCGCCCTGTCGTTCGCAATCGCTGCCTCGATGCAGCAGAATTTCTGGTAATCGTCATCCGGCATATCATCGAGCGCGGCGGCTTTTTCCACCCACGGATTCCACACCACGGTCGAGGGGCTGCCACTTTTCTCGATAAGAATTGTCCTCCCGGAAAGATCATCCACGAGTAGCAATCTACTAGAACTCCCGTAAATGCGATCCACCTCCCCGCCAAAGACCACATCATCTTTCTGCTTCCGCATCTGAGGCTCGCCGACGGTATCCAGATAGCCGCAACCGTCCAGGCCCACCACCCTCACCTGCCCGATATCGGAAATACCCAGATAAGTATGCAGCGCACCCGAGACCACAATCGGCGTTTCGGAAACGTTCTTCGACTCCAGCGCGACCTCCAGTTCCTCCCCCGCCTTAATCGTGACTTCCGCGTTCCATATTCCAACACGGATTCCAAATCGCAGCGTTACCCCGGAGGAAGCCTCCGCAGCATCCAGCAATTCCCAGAAACGCCCCCGGACAAGCCCATGAGAAGGCTGCTCCGGATCTGCGGGATGCGCATTGAACCAAGGCCAGCAGACCGGAATACCCCCTCGGATCGCCTTGCCCTCTTTGAAAACCACATCCGGACTCAGGTAAAGCACTTCCTCCTCGTCCACCGGCTTCCACGACATCACATGTGCCCCGTGCAACGCCACCCGCGCCGTGCATGTCGGGTGAGCTATTTCAAAAACCGGATATCCCGCGACAGGTTCCGTTATCCTCACACAATCCGGCAGTTCCAATTCACTCATCAGATCGAAAAATTCACTGTCGCACGATTCTCCTGATCCTCGGAAAGCTTCGCGCAGACGAGCCGACACAATGGAAAAACCAGCTCGCCTTTCAACGAATAGAAAACCTTCGTTCCCTCTTTCCTCCTAGCGACGACATCGGCATCCGCCAAAGTTTTCAAATGTTTTGAGACACTTGGTTGTCCCATCTTCATTCCTTCCACCAGCTCACCCACCGTCTTCTCGCCCTCTTTCAGCTCCTGCAGAAGCGCCAGCCGCCCCGGATCTGCCAGTGTCTTGAAAATCTCGGCAATGTTCTCAAGCGCTTCGACCCCAAGCTTCCCGGTATTTCTCGAAATTTGATTGGACATATTGCTTATTTATTCTTTTATTGGAATATCTTCATTTACGAAAGATAGCAACACAAAAACACTAGCTCCCACCACCGCCAGCCCGCAGCTTGCCGGAGGAATCCGAAAGCTACTTGATTTCCGAACGAATGTCGAACTTGGAACTCCTGTACGGAAGACCAAGCCTCCCGCTGCATTTCATCAATAAACCTCAGCATCCCATGCTCCATCCGAATACTTCCCTTTCCGCCGCCCTGCTCTCCATCTGCTTGCTCGCCTTCGCCACCAGTTGCAGCTCTGAAAAAACAGATGTTTTGACCGCTGAACAGACCGCGAAAGTCGAGCGTATCGGCTCCGATGCCTCGCTTGCTTTGAAAAAAAGCCTCGGAACTCAGCTCAAAGCCGCCCTCCAATCCGGCGGCCCCGAAAATGCACTCAAGGTCTGCCAGCAAATCGCTCAGCCCATAACCAATCAAACCAGCGAAACGCAAGCGGCAGCCACCGTCACTCGCACCGCACTCCGGGTTCGGAATCCGGTAAATGCTCCCACAGAAAGTGACCGGGCTGTCCTTTCCGAATGGGAAAATCTTCTCGCGGAAGGAAAAGCCCTCCCGCCTTCGAAAGTAATCCGAACTTCCGAGAATCAGGCCATCTACTACCAACCCATCATCACTGAATCCATCTGCCTCAAGTGCCACGGCGACCCCTCGGGATTCTCGCCCGATCTCTCGCAAAAAATCACAAAACTCTACCCCGAAGACCAAGCCATCAACTTCAGCGAAGGCGATCTCCGGGGAGCCTTCCGCGTCGCCGTCGAGCTCGATTAACCCTTTAAAAATTCCACTACTATGAAAATCGTAATTATCGGTGGGGTCGCCGGAGGCGCATCCGCCGCAGCCCGTGCCCGCCGCCTTTCCGAAGCCGCCGAAATCACCATCATCGAACGTGGCTCCGACGTTTCCTTCGCGAACTGCGGTCTGCCCTACCACATCGGCGGGGAAATCGAAGACCGTGACGAACTCGCCATCCACACACCGGATTCCCTTTCCAAGCTGCTCAACCTCACAGTCCTGACAAACACCGAGGCAATCTCCATCAACCGCGATGCCAAGACAGTCCTCATCCGTGATCTGGCCGGCGGAAACGAAAGCCACCTTCCTTACGACAAGCTCGTCCTCGCCCCCGGTGCATCGCCCATCGTCCCGCCGCTTCCCGGTATCGATCTCCCCTGCGTCCACTCCCTGCGCACCCTGCAGGACATGGATCGCATCAAGGGCGACCTCGCATCCTCGAAGTCAGCCCTCATCCTCGGCGGCGGCTTCATCGGCTTGGAAATGGCGGAGCAGATCCACCGCCTGGGCAAGGAAACCATCCTCGCCGAACGCTTTCCGCAAGTCCTCCCGCCACTCGATCCCGAGCTCTCCCTCGATCTCGCGAAAGACCTTACCGCAAACGGCATCCGCCTCCACCTCAGCGAGAATCTCACCTCCATTGAGCCTGGTCTAACAGCCTGTTTCTCCAGCGGGCTGCGCGTGAAAACGGATCTCATCATCCTCTCCGTCGGCGTCCGCCCGGAAAGCTCGCTCGCGAAAGACGCAGGCCTGACCCTCGGCGAGCGCGGACACATCCGCGTCAACCCCTACCAGCAAACCTCGGATCCCGATATCTACGCCGCCGGAGACGCGGTGGAAACGCTCGATCTCGTCCTCGGCACCTACCGTCCCCTCCCGCTCGGTGGCCCAGCCAACCGCCAGGGACGCACCATCGCGGATCATATTTTCCGAGGCGATAAAGCCCTGCCGTATCCCGGATCGCTCGGCACCGCCATCGTCCGCGTCTTCGAACAGATCGCCGCGGTCACCGGGCATGGCGAGCCTTTCCTGAAAAGCCAGGGCATCGAATACCGCACCGTCACCATCAACTCCCCCTCCCACGCGGATTATTACCCCGGCGCGGAAACGATCAAACTCAAGCTCCTCTGGTCCCCGGAAAGCGACCGCATCCTCGGCGCGCAAGCCATAGGCAAGGACGGCGTGGACAAGCGCATCGACATCCTCGCCACCGCCATACGCGCGGGCATGACCATCGATGACCTCTGCCACCTCGAGCTCTGCTACGCCCCTCCGTTCGGCTCCGCGAAAGACCCGGTCAACATCGCCGGTTTTGCCGCCTGCAACCTCCGCGACGGCCTGCTCAAACCCACCTACGGAATCCCGGAAACAGGCAGCCAGATCATCGATGTCCGCCCCGCCGCAAAATCCGCCTCCCAGCCCGTCCCTGGAGCGAAAAACATCCCTCTTGCCCAACTCCGCTCACGCCTTTCAGAGATCGATTCCTCACAACCCGTCTTCACCATTTGCCAGATGGGGAAAACGTCTTACTTTGCCGCACGAATCCTCCAGCAGAACGGATTCGACGCGCATTCCATCATCGGTGGCGCACACCTCAATCTCTGACTTCTCACAACATGCTCGTCGCCTCCGTCGTAATTCTCATCGTCATGCTTCTCGGCAGCGTGGGCGCTCTTTTCGCCTTCTCCTGGGCAGCCACCCATCATCAGTTCGAGAACCTTGAGGAGGCCGCCGAATCCATTTTCGACGCGGACGAACCCATCGGCACCCCCACGGACACATACATCACCCATGAATCCTAAAATAGCTCCCGCCGCCGATCCCGAGGCCGTCGAGAAAAGCCGTCTCCAGCGCTTGGAAATCGACCGTGCCGCGCGCTGGCCTGTCGGCATTTTCATCGGCAGCTCGCTGGTCTGGCTCATCCTCGGCTCCGTGCTCGCCATCGCCGCATCCATCAAGCTGCACGATCCCGCTTTCCTCGCGGAAAATGCATGGCTCACCTTCGGGCGCGTCCGCCCGGCGCACCTGAACATCGTCGCCTATGGCTGGCTCTCCACTGCTGGTATAGGCATCGGGCTGTGGATTCTCTCTCGCCTCTGTCGCGCTCCCATCCGCGACAATCGTTCTCTAACACTCGCCGCAGTGCTCTGGAACATGGGAAATGCCGTTGGCACCTGGGGTATTCTCCGCGGGGATTCCACCGCAGTGGAGTGGCTGGAGTATCCCACCTATGCCGCGCCATTTCTGCTCGTCTCGTTCGCCTTCGTGATGCTTGAGTCCGTCGGCCTCATCCGCCGCCGTCCGCCGGGGCACATCTACATTTCCCAGTGGTATATCATGGCGGCGTTTTTCTGGTTTCCCTCGCTGTATTTCACCGCCCACGGCCTCCTTGTCCTCGCCCCGGTGCAGGCACCCGCGCAGCCGCCGATCAACTGGTGGTTCGCCCACAATGCACTTGGCCTCTGGTTCACGCCCATCGGCCTCGGCGCAGCCTACTACCTGATCCCGAAAATCATCGGCCGCCCCATCCATTCCTACTACCTCTCCATCATCGGCTTCTGGTCGCTGGCGTTTTTCTACGCGTGGAACGGGATGCACCACCTCATCGGCGGTCCATTTCCCGCGTGGCTGATTACTGCATCTGTAGTAGCGAGCGTCATGATGTTCATCCCGGTCATCACCGTCGCCATCAACCACCACTTCACCATGGTCGGGCATTTCAAGAAAACGATCTACTCGCCCACCCTGCGCTTCGTTGTCTTCGGCGCGATGTGCTACACACTCGCCTCGTTCCAGGGTTCCACCATGGCGATCCGCCCGCTGAACAGCATCACGCATTTCACCCACTACACCATCGCCCACGCCCACCTCGGTGCCTACGGCTTCGCCACCATGGTGTTTTTCGGCTCCATCTACTACATCATGCCGCGGCTGCTTGAGCGGGAATGGCCATCGCGTTTCCTCATCCGCGTCCATTTCTGGAGCTGCGCGGTCGGCTTCATCGGATACTTCGTTTTCCTAAGCTGGGGCGGCGTCCTCCAGGGTCTTGAAATGAACAAGGACACCACGCCATTCCTGGAAATCGTAGCGAATACCATGCCTTACCTGAAGCTCCGCACCGTCTCCGGTAGTCTCATGACCCTGGGCCATCTCGCCTTCGTCACCTCCTTCTGCTGGATGGTAATCAGGCACCGCGCCAGTTCCGGCGAGCCAACCCTCTTCACCAATCGAGTCCCCGATCCCGATCCCATCCCATGAGTAAATTCCGCTACATCTTCATCGGCTTCATGCTCACCTTCCTCTCCTCATGGGTCGGCCTCGTCGTCCTGCCCGTCTGGGGCCTTGGGAATTTCAAGCAAACACCAGACCCCGCCACGGGTGAAATGATCCCGCCACTCCTGAGCTCGCTGGAAAAAGAAGGCCGCGCGATCTACATCGCGAATGGCTGCATCTACTGCCACTCCCAGCAAGTCCACCCCGCCCGCGTCCGCACCGATATCGAGCGCGGCTGGGGTGTCCGCCGTACCGTCGCCCGGGACTACATGAACCAGGAAATCGCCCAGATGGGAACCATGCGTACCGGCCCGGATCTCTCGAACATCGGCGTGCGAAATCCCTCGGAGACATGGCATTTCCTCCACCTCTACGATCCGCAGATCACCTCCAAAGGCTCCAACATGCCGCCCTTCGCCTTCCTTTTCGACAAGAAGAAAAAAGATCCGAAAAACCCCGCCAAGGACGCCCTGACTTTCCCTGCAGGCTTCGGCCCCGGCGCGGGCTACGAGGTCACACCCACGCATGAGATGCGCGCCCTCGTCGCCTACCTCCAGTCACTGAAACTTTCCTCCTACGAAATCCCCGAGGCTCCCGCCGCCCGGATCGAATCCCTTGAGAAATAGAAGCACATGAAACCAGGAAACGAACCCGGCGAGGACATCGACATCCGCAAAATCCACGGCGCACTCATCCGTGAGAAAGCCGAACCCAGCGAAATGTTCCGCGCCACCCCATGGTGGCTGAAACACTGCATCTACGCACCCCTTTGCATTTGGGGCATCTGGTATCTCATCATCGCATCCGGCGGCTTCCGCTGGAACGAATACAGCGAGGGATACTTTCGCACCTACGTCCCGGAAAAATCCGCCGAACCTGAACCCGCACCGGTTTCCGACGATCCGAAAGCACTCATCGCAGAAGGCGCAACCGTCTATACCGCCGTCTGCTCCGCCTGCCACCAGGCAAACGGCATGGGGCTCCCCGGTGCCTTCCCACCCCTCGCCGGCTCCGATTGGGTCAGCGGCCCCGAGGAAAAAATCATCCTCACCGTCCTGCACGGGCTGGCAGGCGAAATCCTCGTCAATGGTGAAAAATGGAACAGCATGATGCCCGCGCAGGGAGCCACCCTTGATGACAGAAAGGTCGCCGCCGTCCTCTCCTACATCCGCTCGGAATGGGGAAATTCCGCCCCACCCGTTGTACCGGAATCCGTCACCACGCTGCGCGAAAAATTCAAGGATCACGCCCCATGGACAGCCGCAGATCTCGAAGCCGCCCTCGCGGAATGAACCCATGAGCTGCTGCAACTGCGCCGCCCCCGCCCCCGTGCAAGCACCGGAGCAGGTTTTCCCATGGCTGCGCACCGGCTTCCTCATCCTCAGCGGCGGCCTCGCGATGTATCTCTCGCTCGCCATCAATCTCAGCCCAGCCACCGGCCTTTCCCGCACCATCATCCACGGTATCCTCGCCACCGCCAGCGGCCTCGCGCTCATCCTCGCGGGCGCTCCCATTTTCCGCAACGCCCTCGTCCCGCGCATCACCCTTGAGCAGCTTTTCCTCATCGGCCTCTGCGGCAGCTACGCCGCATCGCTCTACTCCAGCATCACCGGCATCGGCCACATTTACTACGAAGTCGTCATCATCCTGCTGGCCATTTACCACTTCGGCCAGCTCATCACCCGCACACAGATCCGGCGCATGGAAAGCCTGGAAAACGAAATCCCCGGCCTCCGCAGCACCGCCCGCCCCGCCGGGGAGGAAACGCAGATCCCCATCACCCAAGTCCGCACCGGCCAGCTCATCGAAGTGCGCCCCGGCGAGGTCATCCCCGCCGATGGCATCATCGAAAGCGGCACCGCCTTCGTCGAGAAACTCGTCCACACCGGCGAGCCGTTTCCCTCACCCGTCGGGAAAAACTCAAGCACCCTCGCAGGTTCCCGCGTCCTCGATGGGACACTCATCCTCCGCGCCACCGCCCCCGGCACCGACCGCGAGCTCGACCGCCTGCTCGCCGCCTGCAACAGCTCCTCCGCACTCCCTTCCGAGTCCCTCGCCGCCTCCATCCTGCGCTTCTTCGTCCCCGCCGTAATCGTCATTTCCCTGCTCACCGTCATCGCATGGATCGCCATCGGGGAGACTTCCCGTGCCCTTTTCAACGGCCTCGCCGTCACCATCGTCGCCTGCCCCTGCGGCCTCGGCCTCGCCGTCCCGCTCGCATTGCGTCGCAGCCACGCACGCCTCAGATTGCTCGGCTTCACTCCGCATGTCCCGGACTTCCTGGAGCGACTCGCCACCACCGATACCATCGCCTTCGACAAAACCGGCACCCTGACCAGCCCCGCCCTCTCCATCAAATCCATCGAGACCTTTCCGGAAACCCCGCCCGCCCTGCTCTCCTGGCTCGCCGCCATCCAGCGCCAGTCCACCCACCCCGTCGCCCGCCCCTTCTGGGACATCGCAGCCCCCGCGATTTTGGGAAACCTCAGCATCACACCCATCCCCGGCCGCGGTATCACCGCCCGTTTTTCCGCCGAAGGGAAGCCCCACGAACTCACCATCTGCAACTCCCTCTACCTCCCGGAAAATTTCCCCCAAACCAACGCCCGCACCCTCCACCTCATCCTCGATTCCATAACCACCGGCCACATCGTCTTCTCGGAAAGCTCCCGCGAAGGTGCCACGAAAGCCCTGGAAAACCTGAAAACAGCCGGCTACCCCACCGAACTCCTCACCGGGGACTCCGATGTCCCCGCAGCCATCCGCGGAATCATCCCCTGCCACACCGGACTCACCGCCACCGAAAAAGC
>Ga0222650_1001458_pt1 | contig 11652 bp, 13 predicted proteins | sample AntAcemetagen367_FD_179820 | JGI IMG/M metagenome (GOLD analysis project Ga0222650, IMG submission 179820) | Saline water microbial communities from Ace Lake, Antarctica - #367 | ecosystem: Environmental > Aquatic > Non-marine Saline and Alkaline > Saline | place: Antarctica: Ace Lake...
AATATTCGGAAAGAGTTCTGGGATGTCATCTGGAAGGTGACTGCCCATTGACCTATCTATTTTTTGTAAATCCTTGTCTCTGTGTTCTCTGTGCCCTCTGTGGTGAACCTGCATTTTCCTATTTAGGTTAATGATTTGACGGTGGTTCGGCCAGAGCCGTTCGATCCATGGTAAGACGAGCGCGAGCCGCCATCACGAGGAAAGCCTTTCGACTGTCTTTCGGTCTGTGCGACGGAGATCCGTGTATTCAAAGCACTCTGTCGAGATAAGGTCGATCCCTCCGATAGGCTATTTTCGTCTTGTTCCATACGCCGGATACCGTGTGTGGTGACGAATCACCAATACCCGAATTTGATCCGCATTCTCAGCAAAAAGGAAATTGTCAGACATCCTGATGCGCTTGATAAGGCGAGTTAGTGATCGGGAAATTGCGTGAGACACGGGAGGCGCACGGAGTCCCGGCTTTAGCCGGTCCCCCACAGCGGCCGCCTAAAGGCGGGACTCCAACATCGGCTCATTCCGATTCCCTCGGGTTCAGGATGTCTGAATTGTATGGAAACCGCTTCAAACTTACCCGCTAAATCCTCACCGGAAACACTCTCATAGTATTTCATGATCGCTTCGATTTCGGCATAGACCCGTGGATGGAAGGTGATCTTCAACTCACCCGGCGTTTTGATACCATCTCGTCCAGTTCATCCAGAGAAATCGCAGATGTCGGATCAAAATCCATTTCTGCGTTCCTCCGCTCGGCCTCGGCAATGCCCTGATCGGGTTCCGTAAAGAGTGCTGGAAGCGAATGAAGCATGTGTGCTGCCAGCATAGCCCTCTGCGGCTCAGGGAGTTCCAAGGCAAGCTTCTCGACTGCATCAAGAGCGGTCATATTTATAGATTACCAAACGCACGCAGTGGGGCAATTTCTTTCTGTCCACGTGTACTGGGTCCGAGATAAAGCCGGGCGGCCCTTAGGCCCAATCCCTAGCAATTTGGCTCGATTGTTTTGGCGTCGTATCTGGCGCCCCCACCTTCCCTAGTTTAGCAACGTCCAGAAGAGCTGCCGGGAGGTTCGGGGAGGGTTTCAGGCACTTCGCGTCGGGTTTCTGTCTGTGCGTGATGTCAAATCGCCAACTCCAAAATCTGATCCTCTTGATTTTGATTGAAATCCAGTTCTCCGGCCTCAAACCACAACTCGATAGCTTCGTGCAGGTTAGAGCGGATTTCTTCTTCCGTTTCACCTTGCGTCAAGCACCCCGGCAAAGCGGGAACTTCTGCCCAGAATCCGCCTTCTTCTGCTTTATGGACAATGGCCTTGATCATCATGGGTGAATTGTAGCGTGGTTCTCGAAGAGTTCAATTTCCATTCGGTGGAGATTCTTGTATATTCTGCGATGGATGCCTCCATAAACTTTCCGTGACTCGATGTCAGAATAAAGGCCGGCAAGAAAGCACCCTCCTACGTCTTATGCGCTCTCCTCATAAAAGTTGAATCCTTCGACGAGATCTTCCCTCGCAGTGTCGAGGATGCGCAATCTCATTTGACCATTTTCTGGATTTGCTCTTTTGCGGCGTCCCAATCAATCATTTTCGACGTGCCTTGCTCTACAGCGCGTTCACGCTCGTCCAAAATATCCTTGTGCCATTGGGGTACTTCGACGCTATCGGCATCAATGGCAAGCTCACTCCATACGGCGTCAAGCAATGCAAGCTTCTCAGAGAAAGGCATTTGTCGAATTTCAGCATGAGCGATCATTTGATCAATCTAGAGAAAAGCCCGGTAATGGGCAATTTTTTTGACCGACATTTTTTGCCAAACGTACTGAAGAATGACATGTGGATTTATGGACAAAGATGGGGGCATCCTAACTCGAAATCGTCGGCTCAGCAGCTTCGCCTTCCCCATTCCCGACCTCCCCGCAGACAGATCTCCTACCCTCCTTGAAGAACTTCGGTCAGCCCCTTGACTGATCCATCGGGAAAAATAATCAGGGACCCGCCGCCGTGGGCATCTCCCCGTTCAATCAGCCATGGCTGGCCTGGCCAGCGGGTTGGCGAAATCCGATTGGCGTCAAATTGAGTTGGGATGTAATGCATCAAAATTGGATTTCCGGCTTCATCCTTAATTTGACCATTTTTCAGAACCGGACAAATCCAGAGCTTTGGCGTGGCTCCATAGGGCTCCATGGTTTTGATCCACCATTCTTCGTAGCTCTTTTCATTCCCGCTGACTGATTCTGGCATTTGCGGCCAGTATCCGACATCCTGAAGATAACTGGAAAATGCCAAATGAAGTTGCTTGAGGTTATTGATGCAAACCGCCTTGGCCGCCCTTCTCGTGAATTCTTGGTAAGCGGGAATGGCAAGTACCGCCAGCATGCCGACAATGGCCATGACGACCAAAATCTGCAAGAGCGACATGGCAGAGAAAGAGCGCTTTCCCAAAATGTGCACGCGGTTTGAATCGGGGATCACACCCGGCCCGGGTGTGGTTCCTCGGCGGCTCGCCGGGGAAATGGGTTCGGCGAGCCGCCGAACCACGCACGCGGGCCGCATGCGCTCCCCAAGCCATTCCGAAGGGTCTTCACCACTTTTCACAACTTTCGGAGATACGCCCACGGAGAGCCTGCGAGACAATTTCAATGGAGGAATGGTAGAAGGCCTACCGACGAGAATCTTCTCCATCGAACTCCGATTCGGTTTCGATGCGGGTCTCAGAGAAATTGCCAAAAAGCCGTGAGAAGCCTGAAGATCTCGATAAAATTGCACTCAGGATTATTGCCCTGTCGTCGTCAGCCGTGTGCCACGGAACTTGAATTCCGTTATTTCGAAAGCGCTTCCTGGGATCGTAACAGGAGTCACAGTTACACTTGCAGGGATAGGAGGGTCACCCGCAACAGCTGCAGAAATAAAGATAATTTGATCGGTCCTCGTCGGTGTGCCTTGCAACGTTCCGTCACCACTAAAGGCCGCAATCGGCGAATTGAGATCAATACCGCCTTCGAAGAAACCACTGGCCGAATTTCCAGGAATCAAGAACACTGCCGGCAGAGTCACATTTCCATCAGCATCGGTCGCAAAACCACCTGAGAGGCCTGAGTCAAGAATTCCGGTAACCGTATCATTGGAAACATTGGCGTTGACGACACCGGACAAAATATTTCCATCAACGAAGAAAACCCATTTGTTCACCGCAGCAGTTGATGTCTGAACTCCACCCACAATTGAGAAACTGAAAAGCCCGGTGACATTGGTGGCTGAAGCCACGGCCTGATAAACGCCATCAGTTCCAGACTGCAACGGCGAGCCATTGGTGAAAGGAGGCGGACCGCCGAATCCGCCAGCGTGGGCGAGACCAATGGTGGCAATCAGGACAAGGAGGGAGAAGGCAGATTTCATTGGTGCTGTCCGAAATAGGTTATTCCCAAGGTGATGGCAAGAAGAAAATGCGGCAGAAATACGCCCCGCATGAAATTGTGTCGCGACCGAAAAACGTTCCGTTTTGAGAGCGTGCCTCAGAGGCTCCTCCGGATCTTGCGTTGCAGCCGCGACATGGACGGCGCGACATGGACGGCGTTGACAAGGCGGAATGTCGAGGCTGCAACGAGCCGCGAGGCCAGGCTTTCAAAAGCGGTGTCATGCCACCGCACTCCATAGCTCTGCCTTCGACGTCTCCTTGCCCTTGAACCACTTTGGACTGCGGCGGCATGACGCCGCTTTTTCCCGACTGTGGAGCCACGGCCCATCTTGTGCCTCATCAATAGAAGGATGTCCTATTCTGCGGATTCGACGTGTTGCCGGCGGATTTTTTCCAAATTCCTTTCGACCGCCTGTCGCACACGTAACGTCTGAATTCGCCGCACCCATTTTCGAAATGGGGACAGTTGGTTAGAGGCTGAAAGCCACGGGAATAGAGGGCCAAAGGTCTTTTGGATAGTGCGCGAGTCCGGTTTCCCGACCTTCTCGCGTCCGATGGCCCACAAATCCCCTAGATGGTGCCGCGTGTCTATCCGGTTCCAGCGCGACGGTCGGACTAGCGGGAGATTTAATCGGGCCGTATTTTGGCGACGGAAATCAGGGTTTGCGGGTCTTTTGCTTATGCGCGGGTCAGCGCGTTTTCGCTGATGAACAGATTGCGGGAGCGGAAGGCTGCCGGACTTTCCAGAATCAAAACCGCCCGCAAGGCCGCCAGCGGCGACGCAAACCACGGGTGATGCAGCGCGCGTTGATCGCTGGCGGTCCATGCTGGGAGCGGGAACCGATGCGCACGCGCCAGCTCCTCCGCCGTCGCCGCGAGGTAGGCGTCCCGCACACGGCCCGGCTCGCCCGATTCCGGAGCGAGCAACTGCGGCGCTTCGGCCAGCGCATTTGCCGTTGGCGCGCCGTAGAACCCATCAAGGAAATTTGCAAGGCAGCGGTCGAACGAATCGCCGCCAGCCGTGAGGGTCGCAACTTCCGCCAGGGTCCACGGTCTCATATTTTGCCCTCCTCAAACAATCCTTCGACGAGATATTGGGTCTTCACCGAAATGCGATTGGTTGGGTAGTAGCACCCAATCTTCCCAAGTGCCTCCGACAAAGCCCGCAACGCGGCGAGAATGGCTTCGCGTGTCAGCGTAGACGCAGGTTCATTTTCCTTCGCGCTCATTTTCCGCGAAGGTATGGCATTTCGAAGGAATTTACCACCACGTTTGCGGCCGACAGGAAAATTCCCCTCGTTTTATTCCTCTTTCAACTTTCCCGTCATGCACCCCTCGCCAAGATGAAAAACTTCGGGGATGTGGCCTCCGGCCCGGAATTCTCCGGTATTTCCAAACCCGAGGTATCTGCAGTCATCCCGTGCCCAGACCCACATCAGACCATGCCCTACCCTTCCCCGGAGTCCGCGTGTTGCCGGCGGATTTTTTCCAAATTCCTTTCGACCGCCTGTCGCACACGTAACGTCTGAATTCGCCGCTCCCATTTTCGAACCTCCGCCCAACGGAGGCGGCTCAGATCCGTCTCAGGCAAGCTTCCGCTGACGCGGCTCCGATTCATCGACGCCAGGTAGGCAAGATCGAAGACGGCTTTTTCAGAGGACGCGACAAATCCGTCCACCCGACCATCGAATTCGTAGCCCCCAAATAATTCCGGAGTGATTCGATGGAGGGCCACTCGCGTTCCGGCGATCTCCACGTCGCCAGGGCGACCAAGGGTCACCGCAAACTGTTGCTGCGGGATCTGTTGAATCCGGTCGTGCAGCCGCAGGGCCGACCAACCGGAGAGATACGCCTGATAGGGATCCGCCGCCGCCGCCACCAATGCTCCCGCCTTCGACGCCACCGCGCCCAAGAGCCAATGGCCTTTCTTAAGGGGAAGGCTCAGTCCCCCGGCAGCCAATCGACGCAGAGCCATTGAAGCGGCCGGAATGCTCAGACCAGTCAACTGGGCCGCATCGCGTGTCGTGATCCGCTTGTGCCCCGCAAGTTTTTGATAAAATGCCAGTGAAGTCACGGCGAAGAGGGCGGCAAAGCTGCCGCAAGGTTTCGGCCAACCAGCCCGGACATGTTTCTCCAGGCCTCAGGGGTGCCGTAGTGGGCGGCCAAGTCGTTGGGAAGAAACGGAATCACCTCAGAAATGAGGTGAAACCTCTCGACCGCTTCTCTCTGATTCATGACGAAATATTCACATATACGTTAATATCATGCAATAGAAAACCAAGTCATCGAGAGACGAGACTAACCGGCTTCGATGCGCTCTAAGATATAAGCGTTGAGGCTCTTCTTGGCACGACGGGCTTCGGCAATCAGCCGCCGATGGGCTTCCGGGGGCACCCTGAGCAAGAATTTTCCGCTGACCGGGCGGTCCGGCGACTCGCTGCGTTGGGCGCAGAAGGCCAGATAATCATCCACGCTATCGTGGAAGGCCCGCTTGATTTCCTCCACCGAGGTGCCTTGAAAGGTGACCACATCGCGCAGGCCCTCCACTTCGCCGTGGAAAAGCTCCGCATCTTCATCGAAGGCCACCGTGCCGGTATATCCTTGGTATTTCATGGTTTTTGTTTTGCTTGTTCGAGAAACCTCCGGACGCTCTTGAGAGCTCCCTTATCCGTGGCGGGCGAGGGATGCGGGCGATGAAAGACCGCTCGCACTCCCGCCAACGCCACCCGCACCCACGAGCCGGAACCTTCGGTGATCTCCGCCCCCAAGGCCACAAGCAGCTTTTCCAGATCACGCCATGCCACGTCCCCGCGCACCGGGGTCTGGTAGATTCTGCGAAGCGTTTCGCGATGTTTGTTGTTCATTTCTTCCCTGATGATACTACGTGACAGTATCTCTTCAGGTAATAAAAAATTCTCCCCACGTCTGCTCCCTCTTCCTTTGCATCCTTCCCATCCTTTGCGTGAGGCCCCTCTCCTCTTCGTTTCAGTAGCCCGCGTCGCTCCGCGCCTGCAGCCAGTCGAGGGCCTTGGCGTAACTTTGACGCTCGAGGAAGTGACGCAGTTGCGGATCGCAATCCGCCGGCAGCGTCGCGACGAGGACATCGAGCCGGGCGGCGGCTTCTTTGAGTTTTTGAAGGTGTTCCGCCGGGTCGCGGGCTCTCAACTTGTGATCGGCCACGACTTCGAGACGATGCCGGACCGCCGCAAGGAGTTGGGAAAAATTCATCGCTTCCATAAGACTATTCGACCAAGGCTTCCGTTTGGGTCGTCTCAGAATTCTCGTTTTCCCCTCTGTCCCCCTCACCCTCAAGGGGCTCACGGTTTTGGAAGGTTTCTGCGTCACGGTCGTCCGGCGGAACCGCGACCGGGGCGTTCTTGCGTCCCTCTTCGGTCTCGCTGTGGAGGTTTCCATGCTTGTCGAAGGCCTCGGCCACGCTTTTTTCCTTCGCGGCAGCTTCGTCTTTGCTGGTGAATTTCACGCTGACCAATTTGCTCACGCCGTGTTCCTGCATGGTGACACCATACAACATGTCGGCCCGGCCGATGGTGCGCTTATTGTGGGTAATGACGACGAACTGGCTCTGATCGACGAAGCGATCGAGGATCTTAATGAAGCGGCTGATATTGGATTCGTCCAAGGGGGCATCCATTTCATCGAGAACGCAGAAGGGACTCGGCTTGACCATGTAAATGGCAAAGAGAAGGGAGACCGCCGTCATTGTGCGTTCGCCGCCAGAGAGGAGCGAAATGCTCTGGAGTTGCTTGCCGGGTGGTTTGGCGATGATTTCGATCCCACTCTCGAGCGGATCGCTTTCATCGATCAGCATGAGGTTGGCCCGGCCACCTCCGAAGAGTTCGGTGAACATGACCTGGAAATTCTCCCGCACCTTTTCAAAGGTGACGGCGAACATTTCGCGGGTGGTGCGGTTGATCTTGGAAATCACGTCGAGCAACTCCGCCTTGGAATTGACCAAGTCCGCGTTTTGTTGCTCGAGGAAATTCTGGCGCTCTTCGAGTTCGTCAAATTCCTGAATGGCATCCAGGTTCACCGGACCCATCGATTCCACCCGCTCGGTCAATTCGGCCACAAATTCCTCGATTTGATTCCAATCCAATTCTGCCGCCGGCTCGGGCTCGGCCACCGCTTCGATGAGAGCGTTGGCCTCAGGTTCCGCACTCGTCGATTCGTCGGATGAAGCCGGCGACTCGCTCTCCGCGTTTGCCGGGGACTCCCCGGATTCCCGGGAACCCGGACGACTTTTGGCCCGCTCGCGGAAACTGCAAAGGAGGGCGTAGCTATCGGGTTCGAAGGCTTCAAGATCGGTTTGGTAGCGGTGGGAAACATGATCCCGCAAGTTTTCCATCCGCATATCCATCTGGGCGATGCGGACTTCGAGGCGGCCCTTTTGTTCCTGGAGATCGGCCAGTTGTTTACGAGCGGACCGCAGGGCGATCTCGACCGACTCGGCACCTTCCTGAACCTCGCGACGCTGGCCTTGAATCCCGGAAATCTTTGCCTCTTGGGTTTCGATTTCCGCCTGCCAGGTGCTCATGGACTCCTGCAAGCTGGCGCTTTCCGAGGAGAGGCTTTCGATCCGCGTCTCGTAGGAATTGATATCCATGCTGCGGGCCTGGAGCAATTCCGCCAATTCGGCCAGACGGTCGGTCATTGGCCCCCGTTGCCGGTTGAGGCTCTCCTGATGCTGCCGATCGGTGGCGACACGTACCCGGACTTCGTTGAGTTCTTCCACCGCCGCATTCTCGCGTTCCCGGGCCGCCAGCACCTTGCGCTCGCATTCTTCGTAGTGACTCCGGCCGTGTTCGATGGCCTGGGTGGCTTCGACGATGCCGGATTCCAGGTCTTGCACCTGCGAAACGCTGGCCCGGAGGGCCTCGCCCAGCTTGACGGTTTCCTGGGCAAAGGTAGCGCGGCGACGTTCGAGTTCCACCGACTGACCTTCGGCCAGCTTGCGCTCATTTTGAAGAGAGGCCGCTTCGACCTGGGCGTGTTGAAAGGCCTCCCGGGCCGCGAGCAAACGCTGCTGGGCCTCATCGAGATCATTGACCGCCCCGTTGCGAGTGGCGGTGTGGAGTTGGAGTCGCTCGATCACTCGGACTAGTTCCCGGTCCAGTTCCACGATTTGCGCCTTGCGGGCGAGCAGTGACTGACCCGCATTTTCACCGGTCTGACCGCCACGAATAATCCCATCGCGGCTGATAAACTCGCCGTTGAGGGTGGCCACACCCAAGTGCGGTTGCTCCGCCTTGATCCGGAAAGCGGTTTGCAAGGTCTCGGCCACCACAATCCGATCGAGCATTTCGAAAGCCAGATCGTGACCGGGGCCGGAGCCTTTCAGGTAATGACGGGCCCAGTTCAGAGCCCCTTCGGGCAGAGGCGCCAGCGCCACCCCGGCCGTCTCGGAATTTTGTCCCCGAATCCAATCTCGCGGCACAATCGCAGCCTTGCCGAGTTTCTTCCCGATCAGGGTCAACATGGCCGCTTCTGCCATGTCGGTGTCCTTAAACAAAATGGTTTGGAGGGCCTCGCCCAAGGCGGATTCGATCGCGGGGATAAAGCGCTTCTCGACTTGAATTTGATCCGCGAGAGCCCCTTGGGTGGCTGCTTTGAAAAAGCCCGGATTGTCGAGTCCGCGCAGGACCGCTTGAGTGCCTTCATCAAGGCCTTCGCCTTCCTCATGCAATTGGCGGAGGACCTCAAGACGCGATTCTACTCCGGCCGCTTCCTTCGCCACGCCATTGAGGGCCGATTCGGCGGCTTGACGCGCATGTTGCGCCTCTTCGTAGGCGAGTTGGGCTTCGGATTGTTCCGCCTGGGAATCCCGCGCCCCCTGGCTCGCCTCATCCAATCGCTCGGCGATGGAAGACAAGCGGGCTCCGCATTCGCCCGCCGCCTGGCCGGCCGCATCGGATTCTCCCTGCAAAAGTCGGAGCCGGGTCTCGCTGGCTTCGCGCCGTCCTGCCGCCGCTGAAATGTCATTGCGCAAGGCCCCGAGACGGTTTTCTGCCCGGCCAATTTCCGAGCGACTTTCTTGAATGGCCCGTTCGGCCACTTCGCGTTCCTCGCGAGCGTGCGCGACCCGGGCGTTTTGCTCATTGAGGGCACCTTCGTGCGCAGTCAATGCCTCGATCATTTGCGCCAGCAATTGATCCGTCTCCTCGAGTTGGTTTTTTTGGATCTCGATCTTTTCTTCGGCCGAGGCAATATCGAGCCGGTGCCGTTCGATGAGCGAACGCGCCTCTTCGCAGCGCTCGCCGTTGGTCCCAATCCGGTTCTCAGCGGAGAAGACCCGGTTTTTCAAAGTCTGCACTTCCTCGCGGACTCCCGTCATCTCGAGGTCGAGTTCTTCCATTCGGGCCCGGAAGCCCGCCAATTCCGCCTCGCGCTGGACGATTTCTTCGGCGTGGACGCCGCGCGCTTCCTCTCCGCGCTCGAGCGCCTCGCGAGTAGTCTCTCGCTCGGCGTCCAATGCACGGTAGTTTTTATGCGATAGATGGGTATCAAACACCCGCAGGTCTTTCATGACCGACTGATAACGCCGGGCCTTGGCCGCCTGACGTTGGAGGGAACCAATTTGCCTCCCAACCTCTTTGACGATGTCCTGGACCCGGAGCAAATTCGCTTCCGTGTGATCAAGCTTGCGGAGGGCTTCCTTCTTTTGCGCTTTGTACTTCGTGATCCCGGCGGCCTCTTCGAAAATGGCCCGGCGATCTTCGGGGCGGCTGCTCAGGATCAGATCAATCTTCCCCTGCTCCATGATCGAGTAGGCGCTCCGCCCCACCCCGGTATCCATGAAGAGCTGGTGGATATCCCGCAGCCGACAGGCGGTTTTATTAAGAAAATATTCGCTCTTTCCGTCGCGATAGACCCGGCGGGTGATCCGCACCTCATTCCAATCCACGCCGAGTTGTTTTTCGCACTCGGAGAAGGTCATCGACACCTCGGCCATCCCAAGCGCCTGGCGGCTATCGGTTCCACTGAAAATAACATCCGACATTTCCCCGCCCCGCAGCGCCTTGGCCGACTGCTCTCCCAGCACCCAGCGCATGGCATCGAGCACATTCGACTTGCCACATCCATTGGGCCCCACCACGGCGGTAACCCCGCGGTGGAAATTGAGAATCGTGCGCGGCGCGAACGACTTGAAACCAAACATTTCGAGAGATTGAAGATACATGCGGAAGCGGATGTTGAGAAAAAGGGACTTTTTCTGAAACGCTAAAAACCCGGCGCGCCGAAAATTGGTCGTTTTTTCAGCCTTGGAGGTTTTTAGACTTTCAGGGTTTGCTCATCAATTGGGAGGAGTCAAATATGGTTGTCCGTTGACCGGCATTTCGCATTTGCCTTCCATTGATGGCAAGCAAAAACACTACATATTGTGGTTGCCCGACCAGGCGATCCCCATCTATTGAGATGCCATGACTGAGAACCCCACCGACCCTCATGTGCATGATCTCCTTGAATTTCTGCGATTTCCAAGCGTTTCCACCCAATCCAACCACGCCAGCGACCTCGTGGCCTGCGCCAACTGGCTCCGGACAAAATTTGTCAAAATCGGCCTCGAAGCCTCGGTTTTAGAAACCGGCGGCCATCCGGCGGTCCTCGCCCGCACCCCCCACGATCCCAGCAAGCGGACCGTACTCATCTACGGGCATTACGATGTCCAGCCGCCGGAACCTCTCGACGAATGGAAATCCCCTCCCTTCGAACCCGAGATTCGCGACGGCCGGATTTTTGCCCGAGGGTCCACGGACAACAAGGGGCAAATTCTCGCCCATATCCTCGGACTTGGCGAGATCCTCGCCCGGGGGGAAATCCCGCCCGTCAATGTCACTTTCCTCGTCGAAGGCGAGGAAGAGACCGGCAGTGCCAACTTGGAGGCCTTTCTGGAAAGCCACCGGGAGGAACTCGCCTGCGATGTCATCGTCATTTCCGATACCGGGATGGCCGCCCATGGGTTCCCCACCCTCACCTACGCCCTTCGGGGGATCGCCGCGCTGGAGTTCAAACTCACCGGCCCGTCGCAAGACCTCCACTCCGGCGTTTTCGGCGGGGCCATCACCAATCCGGCCACCGCCCTCGCCCGACTCATTGCCACCCTGCATGACGCCGACGGCCGCGTCGCCGTGCCCGGATTCTACGATCTCGTCCAACCCCTCGCCGACTGGGAACGCGAAGCTGCCGCCGCCCTCCCCATCACCGAAGAGCAACTTCGCCAA
>Ga0222650_1001459_pt1 | contig 11645 bp, 5 predicted proteins | sample AntAcemetagen367_FD_179820 | JGI IMG/M metagenome (GOLD analysis project Ga0222650, IMG submission 179820) | Saline water microbial communities from Ace Lake, Antarctica - #367 | ecosystem: Environmental > Aquatic > Non-marine Saline and Alkaline > Saline | place: Antarctica: Ace Lake | collected...
AGTCCACGATTTGAATGCGTGCTTCCGTCGGTTCGTTGAGGAGGACGGTGGTCTCACGATAGAAGGCGTGACCGGGGAAGGTGTTCTGAGTGTCCTTATAGCGCAGGTAGACCTTGTCGCCTTTTTTGACGACGACCTTTCCGACGCTTGCTTCGGCGGCGGTGTCGATTTCGGCATGGAAGACCCCGGTCGAGGACCCGGTCTCGGTGGCGGTGAGTTTGAAGGGCGGGTCGGCATTGATCTGCACTTCGACTTCGACTTGGTCCCGTTCGAGCCCGATATCCAAATCGAAATCGACGACTTCGGCAACGATCCGTTCACCGGGTTCGATGCGGAGGAGTTCCTTGCGTGCCCCTTTTACCGATCCCTCGCCATTGCGGGCAAAGTCATAACTGATGGGGGTGATCTCGCCGTTGTAGTAGGTCGCGGTGAGCGATTGGGTGAGCAGCCGATTGCGTTGTTCGGCTCCTGCGGTGAGTTCATCGAGATAGGAGACATTCACGGTATCGCCCGGGGCGAGTTCGAGGATGTCGTTGCTGGCAAGTTCCATGACGTCGGCTGCTGGCGGCATGTGCTTACTGCCGCCTCCATTGATTTCGACATTGTTGATCGCGATGGCCTCGCCACGGTATTCGAGGAATTCGAAATCGAGGTAGCGGAGTTCGCGGGATGGCATCGAGAGGGTCCAGCGATTTTCCTCCTGCTTGATTTCGGGAGATGGGGCGGGGGTGAACTTTTGAATATCGGCGGCGGTGCTGGGGTCGAAGTCGGCGGCTACGAAGGGACGCATTGTGATGGTGGAGGACTGGCGATTTTCGCGGGCGCGGCGGGCTTCGACTGATTTTACTTCGGGGCTGGCGATGGTGAGGATGGTAAGGTCATGGACGCCACGGGGGGCGAATATGTCGATGCTTTGTGCTCCTTCGCCGACGGGAAGCTCGAGTTGCCCGTTGAAGAGGACAGCGGTATTGCGACCAGTGACTTCGATGCGGATCGCTCCTTCGCGTTCTTGCACGAATGGTCCAGACCACAGAAGAAAGTAAGCGTCTGTTCCTTCTTCGGGCGCTTGCCAGGAAAGGGTGTCGATCTTTTTGATTTCGGTGGGTTCGACTTTTTGGACGAGATCGAGAATCTCCTTCCAAGAATACTTTTCGCGGAGGTTTTTGGCGGGCGTTTTATAGATGCGGAGGTTCAGGTCGGTCTCCGGGAATTTAAGAACAGGAGCGGGGGCTGTTGGCGGAAAGGCGGCGAGGTTGAACCAGAAACGTCCGTCGTGGCTGCCGCGAACCTGCATCCGAACCGGGGCTTCTTGTTCGGCCTGCGGGGAGCTCAGGATGATCGATTCGGTCGGGCGGAGTTCCTTCATGTCGACCGAGAGTGACTTCGGGGCCGCGCCATCCGGTTCGCTGCGCCAGGCGGTGTCGAGGGAATGGTCGATCGCCATGAGCGGGCTGTGGTCGAGCGCGGAGTCGGAGGCTTTGGCCCCTGCGGGAAGTTCGCCGGTGCGGGCCATGCCGAGAAAGACTCCGCCGTGCAGGCTCTCTTCCTCGACCATGAGCTGGACCTCGTCACCACTGGAGGAGGCGAGCTTGATGCTGACCTTGTCCTGGGCGGCGGTGAGGTCGCGGTCGCCGTCCTTGACCTGGAGGTAGATCAAGTTGCCGGGCTTGACCTGATTCTTTGGTCGGGATGCGGAGCGTGATTGCTCTTCTTGATTGTTGGCAATTTCCTTTTTTAGGGTGTCGGTGAAGGATGCGTCGTCTTCGTTGATGATCTCGCTGCTGGCGATTTCGAGCGATCCGTCCGAGGCGATGCGCAGGCGGGTGTTGCTGAGGAATTCGAATTGGAACTGCTTCTTGAACTCCTCGGGGTAGTCGACCGTGATGACGTCGCCACCGGTGACTTGGAGGACGCCATCTCCGGCCTTTGCTTCGCCGAGGATGGTCGGGAATTCGGTGAGGAAAATCCCTTTCCCTGCGCCTCCGCTGGTGAGGAAGGATTCCTCGCGATCATTTCCGGGCTCGGTGCGGACCACGACCGGGATGCGGGTGTCACCGCGGCTGATGCCGAGGTCGGGGTCTTGCACCACGACCGAGAGGGCCTTGCCGGGGGTGTGCCAGAGCTTTGACTCCTGCCCGAGGCGTCCGACGGTGCGGAGCGTTTCGAGTTGGGTGAGGAAGCGTTGTTCGATGCCATAAACTTCGGCGAGGTTGTAGAGCGTTTCGTTGGCGAGTTCGGCATCGGGAGCCTGCTCGAGGACGGTGAGGAAGATCCGGCGTGCTTCCTGGTTGTCGTCCTGTCGGATCGCGAGGACTCCCTGGAGGAAGTTGGCGCGGATCGCGATGGCGGGATTGAGGTTTTCCGAGAGGTCGGTGAAGATTTCCCCGGCTTGATCGTAGACCCGCTGGGCCATGTAGGTTTCTCCGATCCCGAAGCGCGCTTCGAGGGCTTCGGGTTGATCTTTGTAGAGGTTCAGGACGGTCGTGAATTCGGCACGGGCGATGTCGAATTGGCGCGCCCTTTGGTAGTTGCGGGCGAGGAGGAGTTGGACGCGGGACTTGTCGCGAATGTCGACCTTTTCGGATTCGCTGAATTTGATCATCCAGCCGCGGAGGATATCTTCGGCCCGTTCGTGGTCTTCGGGAGTTCCTTGGGCGATGTGAATCTCCGCTCCGAAGAGGAGGAGTTCGACCGGGAGTTCATGACGGTGTTTGTCGAAGAGTTCCTTGTTCGCGTAGTAAGCCTGCTCGGCAAGTTCGGCTTCCCCAAGGCGGCGGTGGAGGATGATTTGCAAAAGGGGGGCGATGGGGCTGTCGGCGGGAATGTCCGCACTCAGGCTGCCCATTTTCCCGTAGGCCTTGCGGAGGAGGTTGCGGGCTGCTGTCGTTTCGGCAGTGCCGACCGAGCGGATTGTGTTGAGGAGGCCGTTGAGAATGGTGGCACCGAGTTCCAGGTCCTCCCGGGCGAGGGCCGCCTGGGCATAGGGATAGATGCGTTTCCAAGATTCGTGGTGCTGGTCGGCTTGTTGAATGAGGTTTTGGGCGTGAAGGAGGCGGTCGATGGACCTCGGTTCGTTGGCGAGGAGTTCCATTCCGGCTTCGGTGCTGACCCGTCCGAGGCGGAGGTCGCGGACTATCCCAAAGACGCGGTTTTTCTGGTCCGTCGGCCAGTCCTCGGGCTTGGCATTGCGGGCGGTTTCCAACCAAGTGCGGGCCGGCCATTCGCCCATTCCCCAAGGGCGGAAGGGATCCTGGTCGGCGCGCGCGCGGGATTTCTTGAGGAGGGACTCCATCGTGTCCAGATCGCCGGCGACGAAGAGTAGGTTGGCAAGTTCGGCGGTGTAAGTTCCGTGGTGATCGGTGTCGGCGGCGGCGCGGGATTTGAGAAAGGTTTTGGCGGCAGCGGGCTCCATGGTGCTGGCGAGGCGGCGGGCGCAGGACACATATTCAGGATTTTTGGGGTCGAGATCCATGTGCGATTTCCACCATGTGGCTGCTTCGGCTTTCATGCCGAGCTCGCTCATGACGTCGCCGATGCGGGTGCAGTGGGCGGAGGGGTTTTTGCTTTGTTTTGTTGATTGGGTGATCCAGGGGATGGCTTTTCGGACGATGGCCTCGTCCTTGGTCGCGACGAGTCGATACCAGGTCTCGTAGTGGGCTGGGGCGGGAGGGATGGAGAGAAGGTGGTTTGCGGCCGCGACTTTCATGGCTGCCATCTCCTTGGCCGCGGTGTAAGCGGCGGCTTCGAGCCATTGCTCGGCAGCGTTGAGGTCCTTGGGGAATTCTTTGCAGAGATTCTCGTAGTGCATCGCGGAGCTGGCCTTCGATTTTCCGCCGAGGTGGTGACGGTAGACATAGGCGAGGCGGGTGAGGAGGAGGTGCCGTTGCTCTTTACTGAGTTTTTGTTGAAGGAGCTTCTGGCATGCCTGGCCAGATTTCCCGCCGTTTTCACGGGTGTTTTTCCAGAGCTTCGTGACGGAGTCGTTTTGGTGGGCCTTCTTGGCCGCCTGCCAGGCACGGTTGTGGTTCTTGTCTTTCGGAGCACGTTTCCAGACGCGGTCCTGGAATTCTGCGAGATGAGGAAACGCTTTCGCGCTGGCACTCACGGCGGCAAGATCTTTGCGGAAGGTTTCCTCACCGGTCGCGGATTCATAGAGGAAGCTCGTGATTTCTTCCGACCAGCCATCGGAGCTGGGCGATTTTGCGAGATACTCGCGAGCCATGCGTCTGGCTTTGGCGCTGTCCTTCAGGCCGTCGCGATAGACATCGAGGGCGAGGACGGCACGCATCGGACCTGCTCCGTTGGGGTTCTGGCCGATCAGCTTAAGGAGACCCTGCTCTGCCCGTTTGAGGTTCTCCCCACACCAGCGAACGTAGGTCCGGGGCAGCTCGCTGATGATGACATTTTGGAGGAGAATATCTTCCGCGATGGCGAGTGCACGAGTGCTGTCCTTTGCGGCGGCGGCGGCCTCGGCAGCGCGAGCGAGGGGGGCGTAGCGATCCTCGTGGTGCGGATAGGCGGCGAGGTAGCGGCGGGCTTCGGCTTCAATTTCCGAGGGGACTTTGGTCGCACTGATCATGGCCTCCACGAGACTCCGGTGGATGTCGTCGTGACCGGGAGTGAGCGCTTTTCGGAACGATGGGATGGCATTTTCAAACTGTCCAAGGCTGGACTGAAAGCGTCCTGTTTTGAACCAAAGTTCACGCGTTGTATTCTCATTGAGCGGAGCCTTACGACGCACCAGAGCTTTCGCGATTTGGAGGCCCTCGGCCCACTGCTCGGAGCGCTCGGCGGCATACATTCCTTGAAAGCCCACGCCGGTGAGGAGTGGTTCGGCGGGGAGCTTGGCGACCATCGCGACCGCGAGGGAAGAGGCTTTTTTGTAGGTGGTTCCGTTGTTGGCCAGGATGAACAAGCGCAAAGCGCGCACGCCTTGGTCGGTTGCGCCGCCGTTTTGCCAGATCGCGAGACGCTCGGCGGCGGCAAGCTTGCCACGACCGGTATGTTCATAGGCGGTCGCGATGCGGTCGCGGACCTTGTTGGTCAGGGCATGGTTTGGGAAGATTCCGAGGAATTGCCGTCCGGTCACGATGACGTCATCGTGGCGGGCGGTGACGGCGTAGCCCGCGATGAGCTTCAGCATCATGGCGGCCCGTTCCGGATTTTCGGTTTGGGCGCGCGCGAACTTTCCGGTGGTCCGGATGAGTCCGAAGACTTGCTCGTTTTCCCAATAGAGATCGGTGAGCTCGCTCATGAGTTTCGCCCCGGTGGGCGAGGACTCGGCGGTCTCCTTGAGTTTGGCCTCCAGGTCAGCGGCCTGGTCGGCTTGGACCGGGACAATGAGTGCGAAAACTAGAACGAGGGCGAGATGGGGAATGAGTGTTTTCAAAATCCGGCTTTTTTGAGGGCTTCGGCGATCTTATTGGCTTCCGAGGCGATCTCGCTTTCGGGGTAGTCGTTGATGAGTTGTTCAAACTTGCGGCGGGCCTCCGGCTTGCGTTTGAGTTTGTAGAGACAGCGACCGTAGTTGAAGAGGATGACGTCGAGGAAGTTCGCGTCGGGGTGGTCGGAAAGGACGTTCTCGAAGACATCGACAGCGCGGGCGTAGTCTTCCTTCTTATAATAAAAGGCCGCCATTTTAGCGACGGCATCGCCGACCCGGCCGGAGTCGGGGAATTGTTCGTAAACTTTCTGGTAGGCGAGGAAGGCCTTCTCGAAGAGCTGTGCGGCTTGACCGGCGGTGGCCTTCAGTGCCATTTCTTCGTAACATTCGCCGGTGAAAAATTGTCCTTCGCCGCGCAATGGGCTGGTCGGGAGTTTGGCAATGCTGGAGTAGAGGCTGATGGCGCGCGGGAAGTTCTCACGCTTTCGTTCGACGTGGGCTTGTTGCAACATCGCTTCGTCCACGAAGGAGCTGGCGGGGAATTCGGCGAGCAGGCGCCGGCTCATGCCGAGGGCCAGGTCGAGTTTATCCATCGCAAAGTAGATTCGCCAAAGTTGCACGTAAGTTTCTTCGAGGAGCTTGCCGCCGACCTCGCGAGCTTTGGCGTGGATCTTTTCGCAGACGCCGAGGGCTTCGGTGTATTTCAGGTCGGCTTTGTCGTTGAGCCCGAATTCCTTGTAGTAGTTGCCGACCTCGGTGAGGGCCGAGGCGGTTCGGAGTTGCGTTTTGAGACGGAGTTCCTTGTCGGAAATATCGGTGCGGGTGACGCGGACTTCGCCGAGGTTTCCTTCGATGATTCTGGTTTCGGCAGTGCGGACGATTGGGCCCTCGCTGAGGTTTTGGTCGTCGCGATAGATCAAGCGGATCGTCTGGCCGGGTTCGCCGGTGAGGGTGTCTTTGGCGGTCCCGAGGCGGAGGGGGATGGCGAGGCGGAAGGTGCCTTTTTGCTCTTGTTCCCGCAGAGTCACGGGGACTGCGCGGACCATGAGGAGCGGATCGATTTGCGATTTAAGGTCTTCGCCTTCCGGTCCTTCGACGAGCTCTCCGCTGGCGACGCCTTTGGCAAGTTCATCGTCGATTTCGTCAGCCAACTTGCGTCGAAAGATTTGGATCGTAGCCTCGATGATGTCCGCGTCTTCGCTGGTGTCATGATCGGCGTCGGTGACCTGGAGGTGGAGTGATTTTCCGAGGACAGCGGCGGGGAGGTCGCGTTGGTAGGACCCATCGGTGATGCGGGCGACTCCGTTGCCTACCACGACGACTTCCTTGAGGCGTTTTTCGTCGAAGCTTTTCTCGGCGGTGTGGGCGTCGATGTAAGTGACGGTGATTTTGTCACCTCCGCGGACTTCGAGAGTTCCGTTGTTGGGCACTGCTTTGTCGAGTTTGGTGGGGATGCGGCCGAGGGCGATGCGGGCGTTTCGTCCGACCGGATCGCAGAAGAGGGTTTCTTCGTCGCCGCCTTTGGTGCGGCAACGGACTTCGATCTTGGTGCCGGGTTCAAGGATCGCGAAGTCTTGGTCATCGATTTTGACGTAGAGGCGTTTGCCGGCTTCGACTTTTTCGACAAGCGAGTCTTTCGATGAGAGGGCCGTCCCTACTTTTTCGAGCGCTTCGATGGCGCGGCTGTAGTGGTCGAGTTTAAAATGGCCGAGGCCGATGTAGTAATACGCTTCGTTGACTTCGGGGGAGGTGGGAAATTTTTCGATGACATCACGCATGATGCTGAAGCACTTTCCGTAGTTGCCCGCTTCGTAGAAACAGGTGCCGGTATTCAGGAAGGCGTAGGCGCGTTTTTCGTCGTCTTGGTTGCTCTCGATCGCGGCGGCTTCGTAGTGGAGGCGGGCTTTATCGAAGTCCTTGATTTCCTTGAGGAGATGATCGCCGAGGCGCAGATGGGCCTCGAAGCGAATCTGGCTGCGCGGGTAGCGCTCGACCACTGATCCCCAAATTTCGAGAGCCTTTTCGTTTTCGCCAAGTTCAAGGCGGGCATCGCCAGCTTGCAAGAGCTTGCGGGCCGCGCGGTCCTCGATGATGGAGCCACGCTCCTGAGCGAAGGAAAATGGGACTGCGAAATACACCGAAAACGCGAGAAGGAGAGAGAGGAAGCGTGGCATTTGGATAGATACGAATCTATGAGATAGGAAGAGAGGGCGTGGCGGCTGGAAGCCGCTGCCACGTTTTGGCTTAAGCGAACAATTCGTGGATGGGAGTCGCGCCCTTGGGGACGACGCGCATCGGGCGGCCTTGGGGCGTCATGAGTTCCTTTTCTTGGTCGATTCCGAGGGCGTGGCACATCGTGGCGTGGAGGTCGGCGACTTTGACGGGGCGTTCGGCGGGGGACATCCCGTCTTCGTCCGAAGCTCCCACGATGGAGCCTCCCTTAATACCGCCACCGGCCATCATGGCGCTGAAGCAGCGAGCCCAGTGATCGCGTCCGCCGCCGTCGTTGATACGAGGGGTGCGGCCAAATTCGCTGAGGACAACGACGAGCGTTTTGCTGAGCATGCCGTTTGCTTTGAGGTCGGAGAGGAGGGAAGCGATGGCGGGGTCCATGGCGGCGCCGTGGTTGCGCATCGCGTCGAAAATGTTGCCGTGGTTGTCAAAGCCGCCGCGGTTGACTTGGACGAAGCGGACCCCTTTTTCGACGAGACGTCGGGCCAAGAGCGCGCCGCGACCGAACTCGGTGTCGCCGTATTTCGCGACAGTTTTTGGATCTTCATTTTCGAGTTCGAAGGCTTTTAAGGCCGGGCTTTCCATGAGATTGACGGCGTCTTTTAGGGCGGTTTGGGAAGCTCTCAGTTCTTTTGATCCTTTTTTGCTGGAGGTGCGGGCATTCATCTTTTCGAGGATCTGGAGACGTTGCACTCCACGGGCGTGGCTGATGCCTTCAGGGAAAGCGAGGTAGGGATCTTTTTGGCCGGGACGGCCGACGAAGTAGGCTTCGCATTGCTGGCCGAGGTAGCCGGCGCGGGCCGGTTGACCGCTGATGCTGACGAGGGCGGGGAGGTCGCCGAGGGGTTCGCGTTCGTGGACCACTAATGAGCCGAGGCCGGGGTGCATGATATTGGGTGACTGGTTGAATCCGGTTTGAAGTTCATACTGTGCCCGCCCGTGGTCTCCATTGGTGCCGGCGATGGAACGAATGAGCGCGCCGTGATGCATTTGCTTGGCGAGCTGCGGAAAAATTTCCGAGATCTCCATGCCATCCACAGAGGTCTTGATGGGATTGAATTCGCCCTGAACCTTGCGGCCGGGTTTAGGATCCCAGGTGTCCAAGTGACTCATGCCACCGCTGTTCCAGAAGAGAATGACGTGCTCGGCTTGGGCCTTGTTGGGAGCGGCTTGGGCCAGGAGTTGGCTGATCGGCATGCCGAGGAGGCTGGCGCTGAAGGTTTTCAGGATGCGGCGTCGGTTGATCTGGTAATCGTTGCAGGACATGGTTCTAGAGAGGGGGATGGGGGTTCAAGGTAGAAATATCTCAGTAAGGATGACTACTCCGGGAGCCAAGAAAAGCTTTCGTTTCCTTGGAGCAAGACAGGGCAATCAAGCTAAGGAGAGAAACGACGCTGTTCGGCCATTCAACCTCGTCCATCCGCTTTTAGCGGTGGGCATTGAGCTCTTTGTTGCGAGATCAGGAAGCTTCGACCTACGGCAGTATGCCTCCGGGCAAGGGTATGATGCGGACCGATCAAAGCGGTGGGGGAATTGTGAGGTGATGCGCCAAGGCAGTGAGAAGATCGTGATCTCGATGTGAGAAAGCGGAGTTTGGATGTATTGGAATCCGAGTGATCAGAGCGATGCCGGAAACATCATCGACTTCGTGCAGAACCGTTTGCAGCTGAACCTTGATGAGGTCCGCAAGGAGCTTCGCCCGTGGATCGATGGCGCGGGTTATGTGCCGAAGAGCAGGGGGAGGGGAGTTTGATCAAGCGCTTTTGCCAATCACGAAGGAGAAGGCCGATATGTATGGCCGGCTGGCCTCGATGGAGGCGGTGAGAGGATCTGATTTCTTGAACCGGGTGCGACATCTTCCCGAGGCCATTACGAGTGATTCCCGTTTTGCGGGGAGGATTTACCAGGACGAACGGCGCAACGCGATCTTTCCGCATTACGACCAGGACGGGCTCTGCGGGTATGAAGTCAAGAATGCCGGGTTCACCGGGTTTTCTCCAGGCGGGAGCAAAGGGCTGTGGTGTTCTCGCACGAGCGAGGGCGACGATGCCCTCGTGATCGGGGAGGCCGCGATTGATCTCTTGAGCTTTGCGGCCCTTCATCCAAGCACGACAAGCCGCTATGTGAGCACCGGAGGAGCCGTGAGTCCGGTCGGACTTGAATTGATTGCCAGGGCGGCTGCCAAACTCCCGCAAGGGTCTCAGATCATCCTTGCGGTCGATCACGATGAAGGAGGAGAGAGCTTGGCCGAGGAAATCAGGGCCCGTCTTTGCCCTGTCGTCGTCGAGGAGGGCCTTGTGAGCGTTCAGATGCCCTGGGTAGCGGAGAAGACTGGAATGATGTCCTGAGGGCCTCTAAGCGGGCGGAATCCGGTCCTTCAATAAGCCCCCATCTCATTTCTGCCGCGCATGTTCTTTGATCCAAAACGCTTAGGGTGTATTTTCACAGAATTTTGCCTGATACCCTAACGACCAAGCTCTACGATCGCAGGCAATCGAAGCCTGAGGATTCACCGACCTTTCGGGTGAACTACTGAGTCAGGCTCAACTTGCCTATTGGACTATTTCGCACGAATGTGCGTGATACCCTCACTACAGCATTGCCCCCTAGACCCCATCATTCAATTCGTCATCTCCGATCACCAAGGTTTGGAAAAGGAATCACCTTTGCTGATTTCCCCCAATCAGGCGGGAAAGGACGGAGCCGTGGTGGATCATTTCGCAAGAACTCGATCCAACGCTCTTTCACCGTCTGAGCGCTTTGCGACGAAAACGGAATATCCAAAAACTCTTTATCAATCTGATCCAACCGCGTCATATCTTCATGTGAAGATCCCAAGGGAACGAACGAATCCAAAAGTTGATTCATCCACTGTGCCAGACTGCGATGACTTCCCCTGACAAATCGGATCTGGCACTTTCCATAGTCCTCACCCCGCCAACCCGCCAGATAGAGCGATCCGTTGAAGAAGGTTTCAAAATTCCGAAGGAGCAAATCCGTAGAGCATTGGCTCGAATTCACGCAGGTGAATTTCGTGGCCGCATTCGTCAGCACCATTGGCTGATAACAACCGCCGAGACAACACTGATCTTCATCCAGCGGTAAGAGATCCATCCGCCACAATGAAAACCAATGCTGCGACTTCTTAAGATTCACCTCCGGAAAATCCTTGGGTTTGAGGCCCAGATAAGCCATCACCTGGCGGGTGAGAATAATTTCAACGTTCATTGGAAGAAAAAGAGTGCGAAGATCCGAGCGCTATTTCAGTTCCGCAGCTTCCTCCGCCGACAACTCTCTTGTCTCCACTCCCATCTCCCCAAAAAAGTCTGTGAGATAGTCCAAATACCCTCGCGAATCTCCCACCGTGTGGATTTTTAAGGAGTCCTCAATGGCTCCGAGAGACTTCAGCACATCCCCTCTTGAGCAACCTTCCATCTCTTTTTGGCAAGAGGCCCAGAGATTCTCGCCCAGATTTCTCAGCCAAAAATCCCGTTCTTTCTGACCTTTAATCGCTTTCGGCGGACGCCCCTTCACGTGCCCCATCGCTCGCCGAAGCGCCGACTTAACGACCGAATCGGTAAATCCGAAGTTGCCCTCTCCTTTTTCACCGTCCCCATTGGCGGCAACATCAATCGTGTAAATGGCCATCTCCAGCTGCATGACCACTCCATTCAACTCCTCATTCTTCATCACATCCCGTCTGCTCATGCCCGAGGTTTTCACCACTTTTTTGAAATGCCATCCTAAAAAACAATCCTCACGGCCTGACCGTTCATTCCACGCTATACTGAGCGTCGTCACTTTTTGTGACTTTCGAAGCTCTGGAATTTCAGGGTGAGGAGAGACTCCAATTCATCCTCAAAAAATACGCCTTACAAAAATACGCCTGGCATACCGAAAAATATCGACCGTTGGAGAGCGGCTTGATAGGGTGCTTTTATGAAGAGGGAAGCCCCTAAGAATAAAGCCTCGAGCGCTAAGAGGGAGTGGACGCCACTTGAGCTGGCTGAGATGAAAACGGGGAAATACT
>Ga0222650_1001460_pt1 | contig 11633 bp, 12 predicted proteins | sample AntAcemetagen367_FD_179820 | JGI IMG/M metagenome (GOLD analysis project Ga0222650, IMG submission 179820) | Saline water microbial communities from Ace Lake, Antarctica - #367 | ecosystem: Environmental > Aquatic > Non-marine Saline and Alkaline > Saline | place: Antarctica: Ace Lake...
ATCCGTTCCGGCGGTGCGACGAACGAAAAACAGCGGATGCGAGGATGCCAGAGCAATCGGCCAATCGGTGAAGGAATCCACTTTTGCTCAGATTAATTCTGTCCACTTTTGCTCAGCCCGCTACACTGAATAAATCAATTGTCACGGCAGCGCTGCAGCACTGGGTTCAGCAGGAATTCCACGCGACTCTGCGGACATTCGCCGAGCATATTCCTTTACGTCAGCGTCTTGTTGCGTCTTGCATAGTTCCTTTTGCCCCCAACTATCGAACCCCGACCTGCCCCAGTCTCCGCGTCGAAGGGCATCACAGTCACACTCAAAGGATATTCCGAAGAGGAAAGGATTTAAGGTTCTTCCGGCTTGAGCTTCCATGCGCTCAGCGTGAATTCCTTAACTCTGATTTCCACGTTTTCCGGGTCAACGTCGTCTTCGGTAAGGGTGATGATCTTCTCTTCAGCTATACTCTTGATGGGTTCGACAAAGATACCGCCCAAGTCCCCTTCGTCGCCCCACCACTCGTTCCAGGCGAACTTGTATTCGTCACCCTCGATCCACCAGACACCGCGCGCGTAGTTCTTGAACCTCTTGATCAGGTTCTCGGGATCCGGCTCGCTGAAAGCGATCTCAAAAGTGCGGTCCTTTTTACGATGAATTTCCCAACGGTAGGAGCTACGGGAGCCTTTCCACATCCCGACGAATTTCTCCTCCTTCTCGGTAATTTTGTTGTCCGGTGCTTCAATAACATCGGGGGAAACCTCAGCGAAAAGTGGTAACGTGAAGGCAAAGATGATCAACAGAGCGGCTTTCATAGTTGCCGAGTAGAGTAGCTTGCGGGAAGTGATGAAGCGAAGCCTTTTTCGGCAAATTATTACACGCAAGCAATGGGCTTCTAACTATCACACAATAGCGCGATAATTGCGCTCCTTGCTTCCTTGAATTTCTCATCCGATACTTCGCGGCGATGCGCTCCCTCTTTGTTCTTCCAATGTTATTGCTGACGGGTTGTCAGACACTTCATTTCTACACCCAAGGGATTCGTGGGCAGGTCGAGATTCTTCGCAAGTCACGACCCAATGACAAAGTGATCGCCTCACCAGAAACCCCGGAGGCTGTGAAAGAGCGGCTCAAACTGGCGGCGGAACTCTGTGAATTCGCATCCGGGGAACTCACGCTACCTGGCGACTCCGCCTACCATAAATACGCGGACCTCGGGCGCAGGCATGTGGTTTTTGTGCTGCATGCCGCGCCGGAATTTTCCATGGAGCCAAAGAAGTGGTTCTATCCGATCGTCGGTGAAATGGATTACCGGGGATATTTCAATGAAGCGGATGCGAAGTCCTATTCTGAATCGCTGAGAGAGGACGGTTTCGAGGTCCACCTCGGCGGCACCGATGCATACTCGACACTCGGCTTCTTCCACGATCCGCTGCTCAACACTTTCATTAACTACCCGGAAATCGATTTCGCAGAAATAATTTTCCACGAGCTCACCCACCGACGCATCTTCATCAAGGACGACACGACGTTCAACGAATCCCTGGCAAACTTTGTCTCCGAAGAGGGAATTCGCCGCTGGCTGGTTTCGAAAGGACGCGCCACAGAACTTGCGGACTACGAGGAGCGCTTGGTTCGACGGAGGGAATTCTACGAACAGGTCGGCATCACGACCGAGCAACTCACCGAACTCTATGCGTCCGGCCTACCTGAAGAAACCATGCGCGAGCGCAAACGCGAAATTCTCGATAAACTCAAGGATCGCGCCCGTGCCCTGCAGAGGCGCTGGGGTGGAAAGCCGTTGCAAGAATGGCTGAAACTCGACCTCACCAACGCCCATCTACTCGCGCTGGTGACCTACAACGAACAGATCCCCAGGTTCAGAAAACTCCTGCAGGAGGAGGGCGGAGACTTCGAGGCTTTCTTCGAAAAAGTGGAGGAACTGAAATAGTCCGAGGATCACAGCAAGTTCCTTGAAAATTGAATTTTGAAAGTTGTAAGTTCCGGCTAGAAACACTCATGCGCATTTTACTCCTACTCTGCCTTCTGGCCCTCATTCCAGCCTGCTCACCACTATCTCCTTCCGGTGGCCTCGACTACTGGGGCAATAAACCCGGGCCGCAAGGATTCCGAACGGTGATTATCGATGCGGGACACGGAGGAAAAGATCCCGGAGCGGTCTCACGTTATACCGGACAGCGTGAAAAGGATGCGAATCTGGATCTTGCGAAACGTTTGCGCTCCGAGCTGCGTGGTTCATTTCGCACTGTGATGATTCGCTCGAATGACCACTTCGTAGATCTCGACGACCGGGTCAGCTTCGCCAACCGCTACCCCGATGCGATCTTGGTGAGCCTGCATTTCAACTCCGGAAGTTCCTCCCGCCGCGGTCCGGAAACTTATTGGTGGCGCGTCGATTCCCACGGCCTCGCAGTACGCTGCCAGCGAGCTATGAAATCCGTCGCGCCATATTCCAATAACGCCGGCCTGACCCGCCGCCGACTGCGGCTGACCCGTAACCCTTCCATCCCGTGCGTCCTGCTCGAAGGTGGATACATGAGCAACTCCTCGGAGGCACGGCAGATCAACTCCCCGGCATATCGGGCAAAGCTTGCGAAAGCAATCGCCGGAGCGATCCGCGCTCAGGCAGCGAGAGGTGACGCGGGAACCGGGCCACGCCCACCTTTCATCAAAGCCCCACCGAGCCGCCCGACGGACCCGCCGGGATCTTAATAGATCACTCTTCGCAGGCTTTCTTCACCATCGCCACATCGACAGCTTCGTGGAAGTCGTCGTTAATAAGGCAAACCGGAGCGGTGCCGCATGAAGCGAGGCATTCCGCGAATTCCACGGAGTATTTGCCGCACGGCGAAACATTGATCGGGTGGTGATGCGGATCGGATGAGGTGCGGTCGATTCCGAACTCCTTGCAGAGATCATCCATCAACTCCGCGCTGCCACCCAGCGCGCAGGAAAGTGTGCGGCAGACGCGGATATGATATTTGCCGGGAGCATACTGGCGGAACCCCGGATAGAAGGTCACGACCTCCAGCACCTTGATCGGCTGCAACTCCAGCTTCGCGGCGACCCAGTCAATGGATTCGGGCGAGATAAAACCGAACTTGTGCTGGACGATGTGCAGCAATGGGAGAACAGCCGAGCGTTTGCTCTCGCTGTAGTGGGAAATGCGCTCGTCCGCTTCGGTTTCAAGCCCGGGGCTGATTGCGAAGGGCGGAAAATTTTTCGATCCCGCCGATGCTTCGTGGCTGAGGTTCTCTTCGAGTATCGGATCTGACATTTTCTATTTAACGAGTTTTTCGAGTTCGGCGAGATTCCGTCCGTTGCGACTCACGATCTTCCCCTCTAGATCACAAACAATCACTGAAGGAATTCCAGTCACGCCGTGGTTGAACTTTTTCTTGAAATTATCTGCTTTGGACAGTTTGAGTTGAGGCCAAGGCATCTTCTTGCTCTTCGCATATTCCTCCATTGCGTCCTCACTTCTATCGCTGGTGATCAGCACGAGCTCAAACTTCGAATTCCCCTCCTTATTCTTGTTGTAAAAGTCGACAAGACTCGGAGTGAATTGCTGGCAGGGAGGGCACCAAGAAGCGGTGTAATAGAAAACATAATATTCGGTCGGCTTCTGCTCCAGTTCGTAACGCTTGAGCCTTCTACCATCAAGTTTTTCAAGATTACCGTCCAAGACCTCGTCGAAAACGCTGGGCACCGATGAAGTGGCAACCGAATCTGCGGTTGCGCCTGGATCCCATTCCTTGATGAACTTCATGTCTTCTTCACTCAGTTCGGAAACCGGCACCACAACCACTTTTCCGCTAAGCATCCTGAACGAAGCTTTGAGTTGGTCTCCTTCACCGGACTTACTGATCAGCTCCAATCTGGCGGTGTTCCCATCTTTCTTAGTCCACGTGCGGAATTCCGCTTGGAGTGGCAAGCTGAGCAGCCCGGTTAAAATCAGCAAATGGATCGTTTTCATGTTGTTGTGGAGTTATCTGTCACACTCACCCATAACAAAGTCCAGGGACCCGAGTATAGCAGGAATATCGGAAACCATGTGCCCGGGCAGAAGCTTGGATACAATGGAGAGATTGCAATATGAGGGGCTGCGGATCTTCAGGCGGTCCGGCACTCCCCCACCCTTCGAATGGATGTAGAAGCCGAGTTCACCCTTGGGGTTTTCGGCTGCGAAATAGACTTCACCCTCCGGGGCATCGATTCCCTGAGTCGCGACGATGAAGTGATGGATCAGCTCCTCCATCGACATGAGCACGCGTTCCTTGTCCGGAAGCATGCTCTTGGAGTCGGCAAGATTCACCGGCCCATCCGGCATCATATCGAGCACCTGCCGGCAGAGGCTGATCGATTGCCGCATTTCCTCCATCCGGATCTGATAGCGGGCGTAACAGTCACCTTCATCCGCAATCGGTATATCGAAATCGTATTTCTCATACCCAAGATATGGGCTGTTCTTGCGGAGGTCGCGATCCACACCGGAGGCACGGAGGTTCGGGCCGGTCATACCATAAGAGATGGCGGATTCACGACTGATGACACCCACGTCGATCATGCGGTCGCGGAAAATCTTGTTGTTGTCCAATAGCTTGCCGATCTCCCCGATTGTGACCTCGCACTCTTCGAGGAAGGTCCGAACCGCCCCTTCGAAGCCTGGAGGCATATCGCGCAGTTGGCCTCCGACACGGGTGTAGGATGTGGTGAAACGAGCACCGGTGAGTTGCTCACAAAGGTTGTAGATCTTTTCCCGCTCAGTGAAGGTATAAAGGAAAACCGTCATCGCGCCGACGTCCATCGCACACACTCCGACCCCGAGCATGTGGGCGGAAATGCGGGCAAGCTCACAGCAAAGCACCCGGAGCGCCTGACCTCTGGGAGGTAATTCCCAGCCCATGAGTTTTTCGACCGCGCAGGCATATGCCACGTTATTGGCGAGCGGAGCGAGATAGTCCAAACGGTCGGTGTAGGGCACAAACTGGTTGTAGTGCATGTTCTCCGCAATCTTCTCGTCGCCCCGGTGGAGGAAGCCGACATCGGGATCGGCTGAGTGAATCACTTCCCCATCGAGCTCTAGAATCAAGCGCAGAACGCCATGAGTCGCGGGATGGGACGGCCCCATATTCAGGACCATACGCTCTCCAACGAGATCGTCGGTCGCTTCGTGGTAGGATTCTACCGCCTTGGCGGCTTTACCCAGAGTGTCCGGGGACTCATATTCTTTGGAAATACTCATACGTTCGCTCGCGGGAAATAAGCACCCAAACCACCCACTATCGCAAGGGCTTTGTCAGTTTTTTCCATATCAAAAGGCGGATCTCTAGGATTTTCCGTAGCGCTCTCGGAACTGCTTGAGCAGATCATCGACGCGGTTGGTCGATTTCTCTGAAGAATAATCGCCGGATCCTTCCGTGATTGGCGCGGACTCATGCGGAGGAGCAGCCACAAATCCAGATGACGGATCCGCCAGCGGTCCGGAGAGCTTCTCAGGCTCCGGTGGATTATTTTCAGAGGGGGCTGCGAAAATACCAGACGCAGGAGCGTCCACGGGCGGATTTGGAAACGAAGTCGTCTGGGCGATTTGCGGAAATGTATCTCCTTGCAGGGGCGTGGAAGGAGCGGTCGCTTCAGGAATTTCGCCTAGCTTGCTCTCCGAAACTTCGGGTGCCGGCCACGAAGGCAGTTGGGATGCTTGCTCGGAATGGAAAGGTTGTTGAGTATCCATTGCGGTCGGCGGCGAAACACCCCCGGTTTCTTGACTAACTTCAGGCGTCACGATTCCAGTGGGTCCAGCCTCAGGGCTGGCGATATCCTGTTTGAATGACGGCACTTTTTTCACCGAACCGTGACCCTCCGTGGGGTTTTTTTCTGAATTCGGCCCCTTTTCCAAAATCTCAGCCGCTTTTCGAATCAGCCCCCGAGCATAGGTCGGAACGGATTCTGAATCCATTTCATCAAGGATTTTCGCTCCCGAGTCGGGCGAGCGGGATTCGAGAATCGCGATCTTTGCGGCACGGTCGAGCGGTTCCAGCTCCACGACGATTTCCGAAAGCCGATCCGCCAGGCCACCGCTGAGGCATGGAAGGAAAGCACTTTCCCATACATCCTGATTGATGGAAATGATCACATCCAGCCTGTCGGTGGATTGCCGAAGCGCTCCGATGAACGAAGCGAAGCGCAACGCCGCAGCCTCATCGGAAGAGAAACCCTCGAGTTCATCGGCGACGAGAACGACCCGCATCAGGGAAGTCATCAAACCAAGCAAAGCAACCAATCTCTCGTTGGCACTGGCCTCCGCAGAAGAATCGTCGAAAACTGTGGTGACAAGTGCGCGGACCCGGCCGGGGTTATCGATCGCAGTCGCGGAAAAGCGGAACATCGCGTTGACCCAGAAAGATACCTCCCGAAGTGAAAGGCTGTTTCGCTGGGCAAGTTCCAAGCTCAGCCTTGGGCCGAGAAGTTCGAAATTTTCACGTGCCCAGTGGGCGGTCACAGCACTTGGATGATGGAAATCAAATGTCTCAATCGGGCGTATGCGGAGCGCGTTCAATGCGCCTTCCCTATCCTGACAGGGCACTTCACCGGAGCGAACCAGAGGTTGAAGCGACGAGGAGAAAAGCCGACGCGCAACAAGATCCAACACCGTCAGCCCTCCGGCGGCAGGTAGCGGCCTGACTAATCTTCGCAAGGTATCGTCGAGCACTGTCAAAGCATCAATGCAGCTCCCACTTGTTGCATGGAGGGGAATGAACTCATGTGTGCCACTCAGTTCATTCTGCAATCGTGTCAGCAGATGGGTTTTTCCATATCCTGCTCGCGGAGCTTTCAGTAAAATACATTGCCCTGCCTTTTCCAACCCGACTTTGAGCCGTCCTCGCATGGACTCCCTGGCTTTCAGGTTGACGCTCTCGGCATGGGCCACCGGGAGTTTCCCGAATGTTTCAAAAAGCTGATGGAAAGGGGGGGTACTGGGCATGGTTCAAGAATTTCTGTGTGCACTCAGTATGTAAGTCTTTCCTTGAGTCACAAGTGATTTCACGGGATATCATCAGAAATACGCCTTCCCCCCGGCCGTTACCGCACGTTCAGCGCTCTCTGGAAAAATAGTCATCCGGATCCATCGGTGCTTGTGGTGTCTGTTTGAGAATACTCTTTTCTTCCGGAACATTCAGCAGCTTTTCCAAACGCGCCAGAGCCTTGGCAATACCATGCACGGGAAAGCGGTCCCTGGTCCTCAGCCACTGTGTCCCTAGTATCTCGTATGCCACTTCCCTCGACGGAAAAATCGAGTCGATCAATTCCAATACAGGCTGGTCGGGGTCCTGATGAAAACCAAGCGTATATAGAAGACCCAGCATGGTCGGCATCGCCCGTCCCTGCTCGTCCTTGATTTCAAGAGCCAGTTCAAGTGCCTCCTTCTCCCGACCCGGAACCCTTGCCAGCGAATACAGCGCGGCACGCTTCGCATAACCGCGGGCATTCCCTGTTTCGACCGCATCCATATAGGAATCGTAGGCTTCCTGATAAGACTTCGCCGGATCTCCGAAAGCGGCGATCTTGTTTGAATCTGAAAGCAGCACCCCAAGCCTTTCACGGAGGAACGGATCCTTGGGATTATTGCGTATGCCTCGCTCCAGAAAGTCACGACCCTTTTCAATCGATTCACGCCATGCCAGCTTCCGGCGCAGGGGCGGGAGATCCGACTCATACAGGTAGTAAGATGCGGCATTGTAAGCTTGGTGCCAGCTTCCGGTATCCCAATAATAACGAGTGCGCGGAGCGAGATCGACGATCATATTGAAGGTCTCGTCCACGTTCGCCCACTGCTGTTCGGAAAAGTAGGAGAACGCGCGCAGGTTGAGAAACGTTGCCACCAAGGTCCGCAGACCACCGAGCGAAACCGCGGAAAAAGTCTGACCGATTTTCTCACCGGTCATAATCTCCAGCTTGGGTGGAAGCAGCCTCTCTTCATCGAGTTCAACCGTAAGCTGTCGCTCGAAAGGCAAACGCAGTGCACCCATCGCCAGCAGCCCGATGCCTACGATCACATGTTTTTTCCATTGGGCTATACGCATCAGAACTCCTTTTCAGCAAATACGAACCAAGAGGCGAGAATATAGAAAACGACGTAGAAGAGTCCGATCAGAGTCAGCTTGCCAAGAATAAACAAAGGCATGACCTGGCCCTCAATGACCGCATCGATCACATTGAAAAGCTGGAAATCCGGTAACACCAGCGCGATCAACAGAGTGATCAGTTTACTTATCCATCCGTCACTCGTTCCCGCTTGGTCGGCAAAATATGCGGCACGTGCGTCAGCTTGGAAATGCCCGATGAAATAGATCAAAAATGCAATAATCGTCGTGAACAGAGTGCTACTCGAGAAGGTCGAGATCAGCAGGGCCATCGAGGCGATGATTGTCGCCCGCAGAAATACCGAGAAAACCGCACCTTGCAATGAAAAGGTCGGGCCTTGGGCAAGGATATCGTTTTTCAAGAGCGCGATATCCTCCGCAGGCCAGCCTCGTGACTCCGCCATGGCGACTTGATCCGTGACTAAGAGATTGGTGCGGATTTGAAGAATCCCTGTCATGAGGAGGTTCATGATCAACAGTGAAATAAAAACCAGCAGCAACACTCCCAGCAGTTTTCCCGCAAGGTAGTCGATGCGTGGCACGGGCTTGGCGAGAATCGTGTATAAGGTCCGGTCTTCGACATCCTTGGGCAACAGCAGCGCGGTTGCCACGATCGACAGGACTACCGAGAAAAGTGTCATCGCCCCGAGCGACCAGCTTTTGATCGAGCGCAGGATATTGACTCCCGCAGCCTCCGGGCCTTCGTGCTGGGGTAGGTTGAAGAAGTTGCTAGCGATCAGAATTACCGCGAAAAACGCTAGAAAATAGAACACCTTCATTCTCACCAACTGGGTGAAGGCGTGGAGGGCGATGACTCCGATACGGCTCACATGTGAGGGAATGGATTGGATTATGGAAACGGGATTCATTTTGAAAATATCTATTTTGAGGTTTCCTGGATGCGGGTTTCACGAAGGAACAGGCGTTCCAAAGTCGTCCGGGGTTTACCGCTACGCACAAGCTCCGCAGACGTGTCGCGTTCGATCAGCGCTTTGATCTCCGCAACAAGCTCCGGACTCGCATCTTTCAGGATCAACTCGGTCTGGTCTTCAATCGAAATCAGGTCATCAAGCTTGCCCTGCCTGACCATCTTTCCACGGAAAATAATGCCCACATGATCACAAACTTCCTGAACCTGCTCCAGCAGGTGCGAGCAAAGGAACACCGTGATCCCCTGCTCCTTCAGCTTGAAAATCAGATCCCGTATCTCGCGTGATCCAACCGGATCAACACCTGCCGTTGGCTCATCGAGAATCACCAACCGCGGTTCCTGTATCAATGCTTGCGCCAGACCGATGCGCTGCAGCATCCCTTTCGAATATCCGCCGATACGCCGGTGGCTAGCTCCCTCCAAGTCTACCAGCTTCAGCAACTCTCCAACCCTTTCGCGAAGTTTCGCTCCCTTGATCCCACAAAGCTTTCCGTAGAATTTCAAAGTCTCTTCTCCGCTCAGGTGTTTATAAAAGTAAGGATTCTCAGGAAGAAATCCCACCTCATCGCGGGAATCCACTTTCAAAGAGTCTTTTCCAAAAATCGAGCACTCACCGGAAGTCGGAGCGACAAGTCCGAGCAACGCCTTCATGGTTGTCGATTTACCCGAACCGTTCGGCCCGATCAAACCATAGACCTCACCGGGCATGATCCGGATCGAGACATCGTCCACCGCACGAAGCGGCTGCTTCTTAAAGGACGTTTTGAAATCCTTCACCAGATGGCGGATCTCTACGGCGGCTGGGATCTCTGTCATGCTTGCGTGATAGAATGATGAGACTTCCCTCACCTTGCAATTTCTTTCCGACCATCTGCCCCGTCACAATATTCCATTCGTTCTGCAATTGCCTAATTTGCGAACTGCGGATAGAAACTCATCACTATGAAAAAACTCATACTTAAAAATATCAAATTCGCTCTCGGGTTGGTCGCCGCCCTCGCACTTCCTTCCTGCTTGCAGAACGAGACCACTATTTCCCTGAACAAGGACGGCAGCGGAACCATCGTTGATGAAACCACGCTCGGTGCACAAATGATGCAGATGATGTCCCAATTCGCCGAACCAGGAAAAGCCGATCCAATCGCTGACATGTTCTCGGAAGAGAAGGCCAAGGAAAAAGCCAAGAAATTCGGCGAGGGCGTCGAATATGTGAAGACCGAAATGTTTGAGAAGGACGGCAAAAAAGGTGCCCGCGTTTATTTCAAATTTGCCGATATCAACAAGATCACGGTCAATCCCAGCGACTCCGTCAGTGGCATGCAAGGCCCGGACCAAGCCCAGGCTGAGGAAGAGGCCGACAAAGAAGCCGTCAAATTCGCATACGCCGACGGCAAACTCAATATCATCCTCCCTCCAACCGACTTCAAAGATATGTCAATGGACGAAGGCGGAGAAAACCCTCAACAGGAAGCGATGATGATGCAGATGATGGCCGACATGCGTTTGGCGATCAAACTGGAGATTCCCGGCGGCATCGGGGAAACCAACGCCAGCCACGTCGATGGAGACTCCATCACCCTGTTCGATATTCAGGTCGGAAAGATGTTGGCTCAGAAAGACGAACTCAAAAAAATCTCGGAAACAGCGGAAACCGACATGGATGCAGCCAAAGATGCGTTTGGTAAGATCGACGGTGTCAAAGTCGAAACCAAAGAAGACGTCACTGTGACTCTTAAATAATTCACAAAAATCAGCTCCCGGTTTGAGCGACGGAGGATTTGGACACATGGACAAATCCTCCGTTTTTTAACACTTAGATTTCTTGGCCGTCGGTGCCGACCTGAATTTTGACATTAAAATTTAGCCAAAAGGTGGAATGAACAATAAATTCCCCAGAACCACTAACCAAAACCGCTATGAAACTAACATCCAGTCGCATTCTCGTTACCTGCGCTTGCGCAGTTGCAGCCTTCTCGGCTTTCGAAATGGCCTCGTCCCAGACCTCCAGGACGTCCCCTTCCGACGATCCCGTGGAAGATACCCGCGTTGAGGCATTGCGCGAAGCCAGTAAAACAGAACGTGCCATACAACGAATGAACAAACGCGCGGCCGAGGTCTCCCGTCGTGTCGGAATGGCCTCATCTTTTGATGCCAACGAAACAACCGACCCCTCGACGGGCGTGGACATAATTAAAGAGCTCAGCGACAGCGGCGTCATCGTCCCCGCCACGCTGGAGGAGGTTGAGGCTGCTCTTGCGGCCGCCGCGCTCACTCCGGAAACTGACGACGACAAGGCAGCCCTCATTCTCAAGCACCGCGGTTCCTATCGCTTCTTCCTCAACGATTGAACAAAACCAGCACTCCACACACTCATGAAAAAGACACTGCGCATTCTCGTTTCTCTACCCTTCATTATTGGTTCTTCGGGGATTTTGATGCACGGATTTTAGGATCGAAAGGGTCGTAGGATGCTCCACAGTGTTCGCCATGTCCCCGTCATTGAACAGCCACTACTCACTTCTCCTTGGTCTCAACACTCCTTG
>Ga0222650_1001461_pt1 | contig 11630 bp, 7 predicted proteins | sample AntAcemetagen367_FD_179820 | JGI IMG/M metagenome (GOLD analysis project Ga0222650, IMG submission 179820) | Saline water microbial communities from Ace Lake, Antarctica - #367 | ecosystem: Environmental > Aquatic > Non-marine Saline and Alkaline > Saline | place: Antarctica: Ace Lake | collected...
TAAAAAAGGGGAAGAGGCTTTAGAAAGTGGCTACACCACATTTGTAACAGATGAAAATGGAAATATTATACCTCTCCCGGATTCGGTTTTTGGTTACGATGAGTTTGGAAATATAATTTTTATAGGTAACTTAACTTCTTTATCTACAGGAGTTAGTTTTGAAGATACAGCAGGTCAAAACCTTAGAAATAATTTAGAATTTTATACCTTTAATAAATTTAAAAACTCCCAACAACCCCTAATAGATCTTGCGAGACAGGTATTTATTGATAACCAAAAAGTAGCAGATCCTGAAGATAGATTTGGAAATTTTCAAGAAATTTACTTAGGGTATACTATTAAAATACAAGAAGAAATACCCCTCCAATCTACTTCAAAAACATTAATTAGAAGAAGAGGATTAGCCTTAGATTCAAATGGAAAAATAGTAACCTCTACCAATCTAACCTTTTCGGATAACTTAGCAAGTATAGTAGATGAAGTAAAATATAAATTAAGTAGAAACTTAGATCAAGGTCTTATAGGAATTAATACTACTGATAGAGGAAATAATGAAATTACGGATGGTGATGCTTTAAATGTTTCTGGTGATTTAGGAGCCAATCCTATAGGTATAAATAATGAAAAGGCCTCATCTAACAAAAGATCATCTAACAACATAGCAGGCCAACCTATAACCAGCATAAATGGTACTCCTATTAACCCAAATGAACCAACAAAATCCAGAATAGGTAACAACCCATTTATAAACGAAGATGTTGGAGATTCTTCCGCTACTGTTTTAAGTAACACCTCTTCTCCAAACAAAAATATTAGTTTAGGCAGTTTAATAAATCCCATTACAGATAGGGCTAATGAAGAAGATCCTGAACTATCCGCAGTTAGGGATATTTTTTCTACAATAGGATCAATAGACCCTATTCAAATATCTAAAATTTTAAGTAAACCTGGAAATGAAAACTTAACTGATGAAGAATTAGTTAGTAGTTTAAAAACATCCTTATTGTCTACACTTGATCCTAACCCTGATAAAGTAGAAGAGGTTAAAAAGAAAACTCAACAATGGTATGACGGTTTACAATCTCAAACTAAAATGGATTGGGAACAATTATTTTTACAAAATCAAGCCCGAAAGATCCCCGTTCCACCCTTCGAGATATTCTATGATAATGTAGAAAAAGAAGAATTACCTAAATGGATTAAATTTTTACTAAGGAATAGATATACTCAAACTGAAGTAGATTACGGAATTTCGCAAGATGAAATTAGAGACAAATATAAAATTGTTATTGGAGACGATGGTAAAGTAGAAATTAAATTAAGACCCGCATTTGGGAATAAAAATTAGCAAAATAAATATTTATAGACATGAAATTAGACGCCTTTAGAACAATTATTAGAGAGGAAGTAAGATTCGTGATTAAAGAGGAATTATCTTTGATTATGCAAACTCCTATTACTGAAACTAAGACAGTTAAAAAACCAGTTTTAGAACAAAAATCACAAAAACCTACATTTGCTGAAATGGTAAATGAGGAAATAATCAACCAACATCCTTCTCAACCTGTAAAATTAGAATCAACAGGAAACCCTATACTAGATATCCTAAATGAAACACAAGCCTCAGGTGAATGGAGAACTTTAAATGGAGGATATAATTCTACCCATGCTGCTGGATTCGCAGGGGGGATGCCTGCATCTACTACTAAAGTAGTAAATTCTGTAGAGGAAATGATGGTAGGAAAACAAGGAGCCCGTGATGTTACCCAAGTAGTAATAGATTCAGTACCCGATTTTTCAGGTGTAATGGGTAAATTAAAAGAACAAGGTAAAATATAATGGCATATATAGTAAGGAATGTTGATATTTTAGATCTTAACCCTAGTACGGGTGTAGGTATATCCCTACCATTTAATGGTCCTACGGGTATCAACACAACTTACACTACTAGAGAAGCTATAAAATCTAATCTTTTAAATTTTATTTTAACAGGTAAAAGAGAAAGAGTAATGAACCCGGCATTTGGATCTGGAATTCGTGATGTTATATTTGAACCTATGACGGATGATAGAATTGATCAAATTGAAAGCCTTATTTATGGGGGGGTCGAACAATATTTCCCTCAAGTTGTAATAGGGAGTTTAACTGTAGATTTATCACCTAATAATAATGCAATTGCTATATACTTAAAGTATTCGGTAGTTAATACAAATATTGAAGACGAACTTCAAATAAATATGAATAATGGCGGAGTCTAAACAAATACAATACCTAAATAAGGATTTTGATGGGTTCAAACAAAAACTTTTGGAGTTTGCACAAGTTTATTACCCAAACACCTACAACGACTTTTCGGAAACATCTGCAGGGCTTATGCTTATTGAGATGGCCTCTTATGTTGGTGACGTACTATCATTTTACACTGATAATCAAATTCAAGAAAATTTCTTACAATTTGCTAAACAAAGAAACAACTTACTTTCTCTAGCATATAACTCCGGATATTTCCCTCAAGTAACAAACGCTGCTACGGTTAATGTAGATATATATCAAACTATACCCGCTACAATTAATAGTGGTCTGATAACCCCAGATTTTAACTATGCAATGATAGTTGAAGAAGGATCACAAATCCAATCATCAAACAATACCTCTGTATTTTTCTACATAGAGGATAAAATAGATTTCACAATATCAGGAAGTGGAGATCCTACAGATATTTCTGTATATTCTTTAGATTCTAATAACCAACCCAACTTTTACTTACTTAAAAAGAAAGCTAAAGCAACAGCAGGTGATTTAAAAACAACCTCATTCACTTTTACTAACCCCGAAAGATTCTCTACAGTACAAATTGAAGATAATAACATAATTGAAATAATTAAAGTAACGGATAGTGATGGTAATAGGTGGTATAATGTACCTTATCTAGCTCAAGAAACCATTTTTGACCCCTCTACCAATATAGCCCAAAACAACCCTGAATTATATCAATATAATGAAACTACCCCTTATCTTTTAAAAATCAAAAAAGTACCTCGTAGATTCATACAACGATTTAAATCTAATAACACCTTAGAATTACAATTTGGACCTGGTATTTCATCTAACCCTGATGAAATTATTACCCCTAATTCAGATAATATAGGATTAGGATTACCTTATGGCCAGGATAAAATGACTACTTCCTGGGATCCATCTAACTTCCTATATACTAAAACTTATGGTTTAGCCCCTGCAAATACTACTTTAACAGTAGAATATTTAACAGGTGGGGGAGCTTCATCAAATGTAGTAGCTCAATCCTTAACTATCTTATCCGGAGGAAATGTAACTTTTTTTGGGGATAATTTAGACCCAACTTTAGAATCAACAATTAGAAACTCTTTAGCATTTACAAACGACAAACCTGCTGTAGGTGGAGGGAACGGAGATACAAATGAAGACATTAGACTAAACGCTGCGGCACAATACCCTACCCAATTACGTACTGTAACTAAGGATGACTATGCGATCAGATCCTTATCTTTACCTTCAAAATATGGGGTTTTATCTAAGGTATATGTTACACAAGATAATTCTATATCTCCTAATACTCTAAACCCCGAAAGCTCGTATGATACAAATGCTTTATCATTATATGTGCTGTCAAGGGATAATAATAATAATTTAACTCTAGCAGATCCTGCTTTAAAAAGCAATCTAGCAAACTATTTAGGTGAATATAGAATGGTAACAGATGCTGTTACTATTAAAGATGCCTTTATTATAAACATTGGGGTTAATTTTGATGTTATAATTCAACCTAATTTTAACAATAGAGTAATATTAAATAATATTATTAATGCTTTAATAGTTTACTTTAATATAGATAATTGGCAAATCAATCAACCTATTCTATTAAATAACGTTCGTAATGTAATTGATAATATAGAAGGAGTTCAAACAGTTAAAAAATTAAATTTAGTAAACAAATCGGGAGTAGATAGCAACTATTCCGAATTTGCATATGATATTAAGGGGGCTACTATAAATGAGGTTTTATACCCATCATTAGACCCAAGTGTATTTGAATTAAAATTCCCTACTACAGACATACAAGGACGAGTAGTAACAAACTAATAAACAATGGCAGTATACAGAATATTTCCTGAAAAAGATGCTTTTATCTTATCCGACTACCCTGCACAAAACACAGGTAGAGATGAGGTATTAGAGGTTTCCAATATAAATGGTATAAACCAATTATCTTCGGCGGCTGGAGATTTACCTGCAGCTAGACGTTCATTAGTTCAATTCAAAACAACTGATATAAGCGACGTAATTATAAATAAAATAAGTGGTTCGGCGTTCCAAAGTAATTTAAATTTATACCTAGCATACGCTGAAAATGCACCACTAAATTATACTATCGAAGCATACGCCGTGACACAGTCATGGAATATGGGAACAGGAAGAATAAGCGATTCTCCTAAAACAACAGATGGAGTGTCATGGAGTTGGAGACAAGAATCAGGTTCTGGGGCATGGACTTCAGAAGGTGGAGATTGGTTAACCAATATTTCAGGTTCACAAACATTTACTTATACAAGCAATAAAGATATTTCAATGGATGTTACTCCTATAGTTCAACTATGGAATAGTGGCTCAATTGATAATAACGGGTTTATAGTTAAGCTCGACGATAGTATAGAATTCTCATCTTCATACGTTGAAACTAGCTATTTCTCCATGGATACCCATACAATATACCCACCTAATTTAGAATTTAAGTGGGACGATTCATCATATTCTACTACATTGACTGCTGTAACTTCAAGTGATTTTGTTTTAAAATTAACAAATTTAAAATCTGAGTTTGAAGATTCAAGCATATATAATTTTAGATTAAAAGCAAGAGATACTTATCCAACTAGGGCATTTCAAACGTCGTCTGTATATTTGGATGCTAAAGCTATTCCTACATCTTCCTATTGGGGTTTAAAAGACCTTAAAACTGGAGAAATGGTGGTAGATTTTGACACCTCATACACAAAAATCTCTGCTGACAACGATAGTAACTATTTCACAGTTTATATGGATGGCTTAGAACCTGAAAGATATTATCAAGTGATGGTTAAAACTATAGTTGGAGGCGAAACCCTAGTAATTGAAGATAAAACAAACTATTTTAAAGTTGTAAGATAATGGCTAGACAAGAAGTAAAGCTAAATAAACAAGTATTTGGTAAGGTATCCTATCCTAAAGTTATTGATATAGAATTTACCCAACTGGTTAAGCCTGAAACAATACTCTCAGTGGAAGAACCAATGACAGTAGCTGAATTTTTCGCAGAGTATGATAGGCTATTTTTCGAAATCCCCCAAAGGGGAAACTTTGGAGCGCATGAAGAATTAATTAAAAGAAGTTCAAGTTATATAGGAGTAACAGGACAGTCTTCAGAAATTCAATCTTTATTAGATGAAATAAATGAACTTAGAAATCAATTATTATCATCACAACAAGAAATACTTAATTTGAGTACAAATATATAATATGGAGACAACTAGCATTACAAATAATCCTCCTGAAGAACTTATAAACCAAGATTATACTACCCAAGATACTACATTACTTAATGAGTATGAGGTAAGTAGGGATTTTGGGGCTGAACAGGATGTTGTTGAATACCATGTATTCTCCAATGCTAATTTACTTTTAAATTCAAATTATAATTATAAAGGATACCAAACCCAACTTACAACAAAAGATACTTCCTTATTTACTACTTTATATTTAGACCCTCAATTCGATTTAAATCAAGCAGGATATACTTTAGGGAAATATAATGTAGGGTATTTTTTCTATAGAACTCTATTTTTAAGCAACACTAATAGGAGGTTTTTTATAAAAGAAATATCCCAAGATAGAACTGAAATAAAAATTACAACTAACGACTTATCCTATGATGCGTTAGGTACATCTTATTTTAACTATATAGCTTCAAAACAAGGTAAAAGTTTTTACTCGGATCTACTTCTTAATTTTGGGGACAATCAAACCTTAATAGCAGTAAATACTTTATTAGATACTGCTAATACTACTGAACCTGGCATTTTTATTAAATTATATGAACCACTACCGGCTAAATATGATTTAAAAAATACATTATGGTGTGTTGAGGAAGTATCTGAACCAATATCATTTAATGTAGATATCCAATTTACGTCTGAAGATGTAGAAGAGAAAATTTATTTAAGAGGCCCAAATACTAATATTGAGCTAAACAATAAAACTAATGTACCAACTAGCTATTTAAATATAGCTAATATACTATCTACAGAACAAACCTCATCATACCAACAAGTAAAATCTTATTTAGAGGAAACTAGTGTTGAGATTAACATAGACCATACCGAATACTCAAATTTCGTCCATTTCTCCTCAGCTACTGAAAGGTTAGAAAATTTTAAATATAAATTAACTTTAATTCAAAACTACCAAAACGATATAAATTCGTTAAAAGGTATAGATGTTTTAACAGATAATACTTTTATATCTTCTTCTAAATCTACTATACAACAAAACATAAATACCCTAGTAGAGAAATTTGATAATTATGAATATTTCTTATATTTTAACTCAGGTTCAAAATCCTGGCCAAAATCAAATGATCTCCCCCCATATGACAATGTAGAGGTAAATGTAACTGCTTCATTAGAGTGGTTTGGTTCTGCTGCAGAGGATAGTGATTGGTATGGTGGTCAAATATTATCTGCCTCTTTCTACGATGCTGAAAATAGAGATTATATTTGGAATACTCTACCTTCATATGTTAAGGATGATGCTCAAAATCAAAACCTAGAGCTATTAGTAGCAATGCTAGGTCAACACTTTGACTATATATGGTCCTATTCTCAAGCTATTACTAGCCTAAAAGATGCAGACAATAGACCTGACTATGGTATATCTAAAGATATGGTAGCGGATTCACTTCGTTCTTTAGGAATCAAGCTATATACTAGTAATAGAACTAATGAAGATATTTTCTCTGCTATTTTAGGAATCTCACCTTCTGGGTCACTTGTACCGGATACAGGATCTTTAAGAGTAGAAAACTACATATCAGCATCAAACGAAGCCATATCCTACGATGATGTCAATAAAGAAGTATACAAACGTATAAATCATAACTTACCTTACCTACTTAAGGCTAAGGGTTCATATAGGGGTTTAAGAGCTCTTTTAAACTGTTTCGGTATATCTGACACAATTTTAAGAATAAACGAGTATGGGGGTAATAGAAAAAATACAAGAGAAGTAAACCAATATTTCGAACACTTTGTTTATAATCTAGATACAAGAGGTTCAAGCTCTGTAGAAGTACCTTGGTTACCAACTTTAATGCCTATTGTTCCTGATTATTGGGAAGAAATAGACCAAGACTGGAACAACATCGAAGGGTGGTGGAATGGTGTTTTAGCTGAAGATCAAGTACCTGATACAGTTGAATTTAGATTTAAAACTAAAGGTATACCTTCCGCAAGTCATTATACTCAATCCCTATTTCAAGTAAATAATAGCGATTCTTCCTCACAATTTGGGGTACAATTGTTATATCCTTTTTCCTCTAACTCAGCTTTACCAGGTACACAATATGATGTGTATGGTGAATTAAGATTTATACTCTCTGGTTCCCAAGGATATGCTTCTACAGATCCTATCTACTTACCATTTTTTAGTGGTAGCTGGTGGAATCTAAAATTAAATAGAGGGGTAACAGGTTTAAATTTAAATCAAACAGGGTCCGATCAATCCTACGAACTAATTGTAAAAAATACAAATTTAGATGATAGTAAGGACCGTTACATCCAATACCAAGCCTCACAAAGTTTATCTATAGATGGAGCTACTTCATCTTCATATAATAATTCTTGGAATAACTACACATTCTCCTCAGGTAATCTAGATTTATATGGTTATTTAGGTGGTGCTAGTAGTAGTAACGTTATAGCTCAAGATGGGATAATATTTGATGGTTACTACCAAGAGTTTAGATATTGGATTTCAAATCTATCTCAATCTACATTTGACCAACACGTTATTAACCCAACTTCCTATGTAGGTAATGATATTACATCTTCATATTACAACTTAATTTATAGATTACCTTTAGGAAACTACTCTAAAATTTCAGGTTCTAATGGGGATGACAAAGTAACTACGGTTCACCCAATGTCAACCGGTTCCCTTGCACCAACAGCTTCATTCTTAGGTACGGGTTCCTCTACAATAGATTATGGTATTATAACTAATTTTACTACTAATAGTTTTGTAAGTGAAAGTAGAGTAGATTTAATCCAAGCAGCTGATATAGGGGCATATGCCCAAAACGAAAATAAAATTCGTACCAAAAACTACCCTATAGCCTCAGGTTCTATATTATCTCCTTATATTACAGTACAACAACCTCTAATAGATGGCTTTACAACTGACTTAGATAATTTAGAAATAGCAATTTCACCCCAAGACAGCATAAACCAAGATATAACTAACCAAATTGGTTTCTTTGACATTGATGCCTATATAGGTGATCCAAAATTAGAATCGTCATCTTCCTACCCAGATTTAAATAAGTTAAGAGATTTTTACTTTAAAAAGTATACTAAACAACAAAACATATACGATATAGTTAAACTTATATCTTACTTTGATAGTTCTTTATTCAAAATGATTAAAGATTTTGTACCTGCAAAATCATCATTAAGGACGGGTCTTGTGATTAAACCACACATGCTCGAAAGAAATAAAACAGAAAAATTTCAACCCTCCTTTACCTATATAGACCATAGTGGATCTATAGATATGATTAGTGTAGTTGGTTCAACTCCAATGGGGATACCTTTAGATACAACCTATACAGGCTTAATCCTAATCCCTTCAAGTTCCGCAAACACTATTACGGCTTCTGGAGTGCTTTATAACTTTACAGATAATAGAGAACCCTTTACAGGTGAATATAGTGGTAGTGAATTAACAGTATACTCTCAGCCTACTACAAGTATTGTAATGGAGAAAAATTTCTTTAATACAGAAACTGATTATAGTACATCTATATCTTACTCTTCTGTTCCTTTCTTACCTACTTTAAATAACATCTTGGAGGCAAGAAAATCAACCCAATATATGGATATTGATTACTCCTCAGACATAGTTACTCCTGTTAATATAGGATTTATTACTAGTAGATCATTTGGGCAAATCACAGAGGCAGATACTCCATTCTTAGATGCCCCTATTCAGGATAGCAACTATACTTTATTACGTAACATAAACCCAAGATATTTAGGAAGTAAAAATACATCCCAAAAATATAATGAATATACCTTAGGAGATAGTTCCTACGGACAAACCGCTGCAATTGATTTAAACTCCCTTAAATTTGCCTACTTTGTAGAAATAGTAGAAACCGGCTCACTATTTCCAGATCGCTCAAATGTATATTTAAAATACTTAATTGATGGTAGATCAAATGTTACAGAATTAACTCGTAAAAACGAAACTATATTTGATGTTCAAAACATATTTAATTCAAACAAACTAGCAAACATCTCATTAGATAATAACCAACTATATACGGATCAAAAATATTTAGATGGTTTAAAACCAATATACGCTGGTGGTTACCGATACTTATCTTGTTTACAGAACCCAACAGGTAGTAGTACTCTAGTTTATAGGTTTACCTCTGGTTCTTTAACTAACAGAACAAATACAGATTTAACGGTTTTACCAGGAAGTTTAGGAGGAGATTTTGTTCAATTATCTAATTTTACCTTAGGTACTATACAGGTTCAAAGCGGAAGTAATAACATATCTGTAGGAGGGTATCCCGCAATTACCTTAACTCGAAATACACCTATTAACCAATCTACAATTTGGTGGGATAATGATTTAGTAGTCAATATAGAAGGACAAGTTGAAATGGAGTTAAATATTCCTAAAAATGTATCTGCCTCTATAGATAGTATTACATGGAATCCCTTTAATGGTAATTTACCTATAATATCATCTTCAACCGATTTAGGTAATTTTGCTTTAATAAAAGCAACCTACCCAATTTCAAACTCTGTAACCTTACCTAAAAAAGTAAATACAATAGAGGCCTTATTAGATGAATCTATATCTTCCATGGGAGGGTATTTTGAAACTAATTTCCCTAACCCACAAATCCATAGTGCTTCAATTAATATAGGAGCAGAATCAGCTAAATATTCAGAACCTGAATATACTTACTATTTCCCCTCAGATCCTGTATTGGCTTTAACTTCTAGTATAGTAGATGGGGGAGATGCCTCTAATGGAAATGCTTTTTTCCTAAGAAACAACACAGGCTCATTTAATATATTAACAGCATCCGTTTCTATGTCATATTGGTATGGAAATTTTATGCAAACCTCATCTGTACAAGATGGTTACCCTATAGTAGATGAAGAGTTCGTTATCCAACAAGGTGATTTATTTAGATTTTTTGATTCAGCCAGTGGTGAATTTCCTAGAGAATTTGAAAGACAAGTAAAACGTGTTAACCTTATACCTAGAGATGAAGTTACAAATGCTAGACGTCTAACTATTGAATTTAATAATGATATACCTGCCCGAGCTTGTTATAACTTTGGAGATTTCCCATCCCCCGAGGATGCTCGAGAAATTAAGCATTTTATTATTTTAAGAAAAACCCAAGACGAAACCAATATTGTATTAGACTTTTCTAAACAACCAGGACAAACATCAACTGGTATAGTTTTACCCTCTGATATTCCAAAATCATTACAAGAAAAAGCGGGTAATATCGTAAAACAATTAAAATCACAAAACTTAATATCATAAAAAATAAAAAAATATTATATTTATATACAACATTAATACACTATGGGATACTTAAATAATAAGACAGTTACCGTTGATGCAATCCTCACTAAAAAAGGGCGTGAGTTATTAGCTAGAAACGACGGTTCTTTTAGAATTACACAATTTTCATTAGCAGATGATGAAATTGATTACCTTTTATACAACCCTAACCACCCCTCGGGTTCAGCATTTTACGGAGAGGCTATTGAAAATATGCCTATCCTAGAAGCTTTCCCAGATGAAACACAAACCATGAAGTATAAGCTACTTACCCTACCAAGAGGTACAGCTAAACTCCCAGTTTTAGAGTTAGGATATACAACTATTACACTTAAACAAGGTGCTTCATTATCTATTACCCCTCAAACACTAAATTACCTAGGTACGGATTCAACATTTGAAGCTAGTGGTTATGTTGCTACAATTGGAGATTCTAGAACCTTATCTAAGTTTGAAGGTGTAGGTGTAACTACGGCAAACGCCTCACAACTAAATGCTACTACTACTATTGGTACAAACGTATCACGTACTGTAATAGGAACCACAATTAATGTCTCAGCTACTACTGTAAATTCATTATTTGGGGCTTCAAATACATTAAATACAATTCTAACAGTTACAGGTAGAGATTCGGGAGCTAGATTAACAGTTCCCTTAAACATAACAAGAATAACATCTTAAGATAAAAATATATGAGCTTTGTAAGTTTACAATCCAGTGATTTTGTAGTAAGCGCGGAC
>Ga0222650_1001467_pt1 | contig 11546 bp, 7 predicted proteins | sample AntAcemetagen367_FD_179820 | JGI IMG/M metagenome (GOLD analysis project Ga0222650, IMG submission 179820) | Saline water microbial communities from Ace Lake, Antarctica - #367 | ecosystem: Environmental > Aquatic > Non-marine Saline and Alkaline > Saline | place: Antarctica: Ace Lake | collected...
TCTTACCGAGCAGGAATACCTGCTGGCTCAGGATGAGTATGGTGAAGATTCCTTTGTTGCCCGTATGGGTGCCGAAGCTGTTCGCGATGCACTTGCTCTCGTTGATCTCGAGTCCACCGTGGCTGAGCTCCATGAGCAAATGCACGCCACCCGCTCGAAGCAGATTAAAAAGAAGATTTCCAAGCGCCTGAAGACCATTCAAGGCTTCATGGAGTCCGGCACACGTCCCGAGTGGATGGTGCTTGAAGTGCTTCCTGTTATTCCACCGGATCTTCGTCCACTGGTTCCTCTTGAGGGTGGCCGCTTCGCGACCTCCGACTTGAATGACCTTTACCGTCGTGTCATTAACCGGAACAACCGCCTGAAGAATCTTCTATCGCTGAAGACTCCGGACGTTATTATTCATAATGAGAAGCGCATGCTACAGGAAGCAGTTGACGCGCTCTTCGATAATGGTCGCCACGGGCGTGCCGTCACCGGTGCCGGCAATCGTCCGCTGAAGTCCCTTTCCGATATGCTTAAGGGCAAGCAAGGCCGATTCCGTCAGAATTTGCTCGGTAAGCGCGTCGACTACTCCGGTCGTTCTGTTATCGTGACTGGTCCTGAGCTTAAGCTGCACCAGTGTGGTCTTCCTAAGAAGATGGCACTCGTCCTTTTCGAGCCATTCATCATCCGCCGCCTGAAGGAGCTTGGCTTCGTCCACACCGTTCGTGGTGCGCGTAAGATGATCGAGAAGCAGTCCCCGGAAGTTTGGGATATTCTTGAAGAAGTCACGAAGGGCCACCCGGTTCTCTTGAATCGTGCGCCGACCCTTCACCGTCTTTCCATTCAGGCCTTCGAGCCAGTCTTGATTGAAGGTGATGCGATTCGCGTCCACCCACTCGTTTGCACAGCTTATAATGCTGACTTCGATGGTGACCAAATGGCGGTTCACGTTCCTCTCTCGCTCGAAGCAGTGATGGAGGCCAAGACCCTCATGATGGCGACGCATAACATCTTCTCGCCGTCCTCTGGTAAGCCGATCCTCACGCCTTCGCAGGACATTGTTCTTGCCTCCTATTTCCTTACACTCGACCCACCGATCAAGGCCGTGGAAGGCGTGCGCCTGCCACTCGTCGTCGATGCCGACGAACTCGACACCGCCGTTGCTGACGGCGCCCTCAGGGTCCACGATCATATTAACTTCATCAATCCGGACTTCGGTAAGCCAGGAAAACCATACGGTAATTCTGAGAAGAAAGTTATTCGCACCACAGTGGGCCGCGTGATCTTCAATACGATATGGCCTGATGAAGTGGGCTTTATCAACTGGCCTGTCCCGAAAGCTAAGCTGGGCGAAGTCATTCTCGATACCTACAAGACCGTTGGTCGGTTAGAAACCGTTGTGACTCTCGACCGCCTCAAGGATACCGGTTTCAAGGTCGCGACGCTTGCCGGTGTCTCCATCGGTATTGATGACATGATCATTCCTGCTTCAAAGCCAGGAATCGTCAAGAATTCCCGTAAGCGTATCGACGAAGTCGAAGGCCAATACAAGAAGGGTATCATTACCGAGGGTGAGCGCTACAATAAGATCATCGACATCTGGACCGGTTGCACGGACGACATCGCCAAGGCGGTATTCGAAGAGCTGAAGGCGAATAAGGGTAAGGACACCGTTAATCCGGTTTACCTCATGATGGACTCCGGTGCTCGTGGTAATAAGCAGCAGGTTCGCCAGCTTTGCGGAACTCGTGGCCTCATGGCCAAGCCTTCCGGTGAAATTATCGAACGTCCGATTCTCTCCTCATTCCGTGAGGGCTTATCGGTTCTTGAATACTTCATCTCCACTCACGGTGCTCGTAAGGGTCTCGCCGATACCGCTCTGAAGACTGCGGATGCCGGTTACCTGACGCGTAAGCTCTGTGACGTTGCTATGGACTGCATCATTGAGCAATCCGACGACGGCAACCGCGACGGTGTTTGGAAGTATGCCATCCATGAAGGTGACGATGAAATCGTTTCACTCTACGACCGTATCGTTGGCCGTTGCTCGTCCAATGATATCAAGAATCCGCTCAATCCCGACGAGACTCTCGTTAAAAACGGTCAACTCATTACCGAGGAAATGGCAGCCAAGATCGAGGAAGTTGGAGTCGAGCGCGTTAAAGTGCTCTCTTCACTGACCACTCGTAAGAAAGTTGGTATTACAGCTCTCGAATATGGCATCAACCCTGCCTCCAGCGCAATGGTTGAGCGTGGTGCTTCTGTTGGTATCATCGCGGCACAGTCCATCGGTGAGCCCGGCACACAGCTTACGATGCGGACCTTCCACATCGGTGGTATTGCGTCCGGTGTTCTTAAGAATCCTGAAATCAAGATCCGCACCGGCGGTAAGGTCGTTTATAAGGGCCTCCGTATCGTGCAGACCGCTGATGGTGCAAATATCGTTCTGAATAAGACTGGTTCTGTGCTCATCCTCGACGACGAGGACCGCGAAATTGAAAACTACAAGATCGTGGTTGGTTCCGTGCTGACACAGCCGGACGGCGGTTCGATCGGGAAGGGCGAGATCCTCGCCATGTGGGATCCGCACAATATTCCGATTCTCTCTGAGAAGGCCGGTAAGATTGGCTTCTCCGATATGATTCACGGTGTCACGATCAAGCGCGAGCTTGACGAGTCCACCGGTCGTATCGCGACTGTGGTGATCGAGCACAAGGAAGACCTTAATCCGCAAGTCGAGATTAAGGACGATTCTGGTAAGGTCATTGCGACTTACGCCATCCCCACTGGTGCGCAGGTCGCCGTCAACGAAGAGGACGAAATCGCACCCGGCACCATGCTGGCGAAGACACCACGTCAAGCGTCCAAGACGCAGGACATCACCGGTGGTCTTCCGCGTGTTGCTGAGCTCTTTGAAGCACGCCGTCCTAAGGACGCCGCTGAGATGGCTAAGATCGACGGTATCGTCTCACTCGACGGCACAGTCCGCGGTAAGAAGAAGCTCCTCGTCACCGATGCTGAAACTGGCGATGAAGAAGCACACCTCATTCCACACGGTAAGCACCTCGTCGTGCAAGTTGGCGACCTCGTCCATAAGGGGCAAAACCTCACTGAAGGTGGCGCCGATCCGCACGAAATCCTCGAGATTCTCGGACCATCCGCTGTTCAGGACTACCTGATCGCGGAGATTCAAAAGGTTTACCGTCTCCAGGGTGTTGAGATTAACGATAAGCACATCGAGGTCATCATCTCTCAAATGCTCAAGAAGATCCGCATCACCGATCCAGGTGACTCCGAGTTCTTCTGGGGTGAGCAAGTTGACCGTTACGCCTTCATGAGTGCTAATGCCACGATCGAAGACGCCGGCGGTATGCCAGCAGAGGGCGAGCCCGTCCTCCTCGGCATCACCAAGGCCTCCCTCGAAACGGAATCCTTCATCTCAGCCGCATCCTTCCAGGAAACGACTCGCGTCCTCACCGACGCATCGACTCTCGGTAAGGTGGATCACCTCAAGGGCTTCAAGGAAAACGTCATCATGGGTCACCTTATCCCTGCGGGCACTGGTCTTCCGGCCTACCGCAAGCTCCGCATCGATACCCTCGGCGCGGAAATGGAAAAGCTCTCTCCCGAGCAAGCAGCCGAGCGCATCGAAGGTGTGGTCTTGCCAACGCCGGAACTCAGCACCGAACAGCCAATCGAAGAGAAGGCCGTTCCTGATGCCGATGCCGTCGAAGCCGATGCCAAGACGACTGATAAGCCCGAAGAGGAAGCTGGTTAAACCTAGCAAATCAAGTGCGGATCTATTCCGGCTACTTTACAAAGCCCGCTCCCTGGAGCGGGCTTTTTTGTGACTTATACCTCTTCTAAAAGGTTAGATCCGTCTGAGAATGGTAGCGCAGCACCGCAGTGCCCCGCTGAGCGCGTATGCGTCAACCTAAGGAGAGGGTAACAATTTTTACGCGCGGATTAGCACGAAAGGCTGCGGTATTAAAACTCCCCTCCTGCCCCCGCCAAGCGGGGGGATAGGAGGGGCAGCATGTCTGCTCGCCTGGCCTGAGCGAGTCGAAGGGTTCAGAGCGGGCATGCGAGGTGGTTTCGAAGTGGCGAGCGATTCAACCCGCGTAAAAAGCTCGATACCAAGTAGGAACCACCCCTGCGTAATCGCCTTAAACGGCGATTGCGCTGTCCCCTCCTTGAAAAGGCGGGGAGCCTGTGGCCTCGCTCACCGCTACGAGAATTTCCATAATCACAACTACTATCAAGTACTCAAGCCCTTAGGTTGACGCACATGCGCTGAGCGGGACAGACGCACCTGCGCTACCGGATTAAAAATAATTTGAAGCGATATTATATATGCGTGCGCCTTGTGCTGCTATTAAAAAAGCTTCGAATTCGCCGCCTGCAGTATCGTCTGCGCGTGTAGCATGCCTGTCATATGATCAGCTTGGTTATAGCCGCCGCCATAGACGACGGCAGTGGGTGCCGCATACTCCTCACAAAGCTTGAGCACATAGCGGTCACGTTCAGCCATTTGCCCGGTGGTTAGTTGCATCTGCCCAAAACGGTCATCGATGTGGCAATCAGCTCCGCTGATCCAAAAGACGAGGTCAGGCTCGGTTTTGGCGAAGACCTGTGGTAGCGTCGATGCCAGTGCGTCTAGGTATTCCGAGCCCTCGACGTAGCGGGGCACGGGCACATCGCAATCTCCCGGTTCTTTTGCGGCTGGATAGTTTTTGCCCACATGTATCGAATACGTGAAGACGCTTAAGTCCTCCCGAAAGTAGGCATGGTTCGCGTTACCCTGATGGGCATCGGTATCGACAATCAGTATTTGGTCGGGTTTGCGCCCCAGCGCGCGTAGGTGCTCAATGGCTACGGCCACATCGTTTAACACGCAGAACCCCAGCCCGCGGTCCGGAAAGGCGTGGTGGGTGCCGCCCGCGAGGTTGGCGGCTATGCCATCCTCCATTGCCGCAAGTGTCGCGCCTACGGTGCCTGCCGTTTCCAGTATTGAGCGCTCCAATAGGCGTGGGTTCGCCGGCAGTCCCAAGCGGTTGCGGTCGTAGCGTAGTAAGCCATGGGGCAGCCCACGCTCGTCGTCAAAGCTCACCCCATCAAGATAATGCGATCGATGCGCCCGTTCGATCACTGTCCTTTCAATGTCAGGCACCGGGCAGATAGTGACCCCATCTTTCACCAAAGCATACGCCTCCGGAAACTTTTCCATCGGGAAGGGGTGGCCTTCCGGTAACGGAAGATAGTAATCTGGATCGTAAAAACAACGCACGGAGCAAAGATGCCCTTTTTACTGTATGCTTCAAGTGGGCTGCGCGAATGATGAGGTCTTACATATTTGATCGGAGTGCTTTCATTCACCGCCGATTCGTGTAGGCTGAATAGATGATAGTTGAAAAACTTAAATACACCATCTGGGCGGCCGATGCTGAGCGCGCGGCAAGTTTCTACCAAGCCGTTTTCGGCGCAGAGATCGTCCGCCAAAATCCCCACATCACCGAGCTTTCCGTAGCCGGTGGCCTCATTGCCATCCACGGAGGCGGGGAGGGCAAGACGACTTGGACGGGGCTCAGTTTTCAGGTCGCCGATGTCGTCGCCGGCGCGGCTGAGGTCATTGCCGCCGGGGGTAAATGTGCCCGCGAACCACAGCCGGAAAATGGCGAAGCACCGCATCTCGCCATGTGCGAAGATACCGACGGTAATCAAATTATGCTGACACGTGCCCGAAGCTGACCTCCAGCATGCCCGCATGCTCTTGATATAATCCCGAAGTTAGCTTATTGTAAGTTTACTATGACAAGATTGCTACTCATCCCGTCGCTAACGATCTTAGTGATCCTGCTGATTGTTCTAATTGTTACGCTTTTGAGCAAACGAAGCAAAGTCAGCCGCGACGAGGAACTCGATAAGAAATACATCTACCGGAAAGAGCCACACGCTGACCAGGTTACCGAGCATCCAAACCGCTTGGAGGATAATGATATCACACGAGGGTGAGGCTTTAACCGTCGTTTATTGGGCTAGTGCGAATGGCACTTAGTTAACTCTTCTCTCGTAGTGGTGTGCCTTCAGCCACCACACCGACGCTTGCCTGATCTTGTGAGCGATGCGGTGGCTGCACTTCGACCAGCTCAGGCCAGGAAAGCACACCGCTACGGCTGTAGATTGCACTCAATCGCTCTTAACTAAGTGCCATTCAGATTAGTGCCCATATTCACAAATATAGAACAAAATTGAATCAACCACGGATGGACAGGGATCAAACCTTTCTGCAGAAGGTATCAGGCGATGGTATCAATCTTGCCAAGCGCTTCTTCCCTGCTTTTCTGATATACTATGAAAGTAGGAATCATCGGCACCGGATGGGTTACGGAGAAGCATCTCGCGGCCCTCCAGCAAATAGAGGAGGCGGAGGTTGTCGCCATAGCAGGGCGTAATCAGGGCAGGGCGCAGGAACTTGCGGCACCTTTTGGAGCCAAGACCTACGAGAACTACTTGCCCATGCTCGAAGGCGAATCGCTGGATGCCGTTTTTATTCTACTGCCGCCGCATCTACATGGTGAGCTCGAGCATGCTTGTGCCGAGCACGTGGGTGCCGTTTTAGTCGAGAAGCCTATTACCACATCACTAGAGCAAGCACAGGACATAAACGATACGTTTAAGAAAGCCGGCACCCTTGTCTCGGTCGGCTACCAGAACCGCTACCGGGCGCCGGTGCAACGTGCGCGTGAATGCTTCACTGAAGCCACGCCAGGTATCCTCGCCAACGGGTGGTGGATCGAACAAATGCCGCCCTCCCCCTGGTGGCGGCGCATGGAGCAGTCCGGTGGGCAATTCGTCGAGCAGTGCACCCACCTTGTCGATCTAAGTCGCTATTTTATGGGAGAAATTACCGAGGTTAGCGCCTATCGGACAAGCGGCTTTATGAAAGACGTGCCGGACTTCAACGTCGACGATGCCATGGTGGTTAATCTCCGCTTCGCCTCCGGCGCGCTCGGTTCCTATTGCACAGGATGCTTCCCCCTCGGCGGCCACACCCAAGCTGGCATCAGCCTAAATCTATCCACCAGCCGGAACCGCGTCATTTTCGAGAGTTGGGACTTCGCCGGGAAGATCCACAGTGGCGAGAGCGAGATTGTCGACCTGCCGCTCGATACCGATCCTTTCTACACTCAAAACAAAGCATTCCTCGACGCCATCGCCACAAAGGATGCCAGCCTGATCCTCTCCAGCTACGAAGACGCCATGCGGACGCTCGCCGTAACCCTCGCCGCGAACGAATCCGCCCGCGAACAAAACGGCGCACCCGTGAAAGTGAGTCGTATCTGATTTATGGCTATTCGTTGATTCTTGCGGAATTAGCGGCATGAACTGAGGCACTGTGGCAGAATGCTGCGCGCCTGTTCTCACAACAATACTTGCGAAAGCACTCGAATTGTCCTCCTTTTATCGTTTAATCTACAAACTATGAAAACTCCGCACTCTTCCGCCTCTAGACTTTCGCTCATCGCTGCCTTCCTTGCCGCAGCTATTGCTTTGCCGTTGACCTCTACGGCCTCCGCTGGAGATACCTATTCTATGACTGATACACCAAGCGACGTAAGTGCTGTTCCTGAAAACGCCGAGAAGACCGAGTCCGGTCTTGCTTCCCGGGTCCTTAAAGAAGGCACCGGCAGCGACTCGCCCGCAGCGGCCGATACCGTGACCGTGCACTACAGTGGTTGGACGACCGACGGCAAAATGTTCGATAGCTCCGTCAAGCGCGGCCAGCCCAGCAGCTTCCCGCTCAACCGCGTGATCAAGGGTTGGACGGAAGGTCTGCAACTCATGGTCATCGGCGAGACACGCCGCTTCTGGATTCCGGCCGACTTGGCCTATGGCGAAAACCCCGGCGGCGGACGCCCCGGTGGACTACTTGTGTTCGATATCGAACTGCTCGAAATTCAAAAAGCTCCGGAGCCGCCCAAGGTGCCCGAAGATGTGGCTTCCGTTCCTGACAATGCAGAGGTGCGCGACAGCGGCCTCGCGTCCCGTGTCATCACCGCAGGCAGCGGCAGCACAAAACCCAAGAAGTCCGATATGGTCACCGTGCACTACAGCGGTTGGACGACTGACGGGCAGCTCTTCGACAGCTCCGTCGCCCGCGGCCAGCCCGCAACCTTCGGTCTCAATCAAGTCATTCCCGGTTGGACTGAAGGCGTGCAACTTATGGTCGAAGGCGAAAAACGCCGCTTCTGGATCCCCGCTAAGCTCGCCTACGGCGAAAGCCCCCGCGGCGGCGCACCAGCCGGTATGCTCGTCTTCGACGTCGAGCTGCTCAAAGTCGGGCGCTAGTCGATAAGGCTTTTATTAACCGCCGAGCTCGCTGAGAACGCTGAGGCTAAAGGGAGGTTTTTTGAGTTCCACTTTAGCCTATGCGGATTCTAGTTTAAACTATTCGCGCAGTCTCCAGACAAGCCGTCGTGGCCTAGCGCCCATTCTTCAGCTCATGCAGCTACTTCCACAGAAATCTACGAATGGACAATAAAATTAGCTTTCGAGATTAATTGCTGCGAGCCTCTCTGCAAAGCTGATGCGCTTGTTCCAAGAGCACTCCATCGAGGGGCTGAATGCGCAAATCGATCGGAGCCAAAAGGCCATCTGACATTAAGATTAAGTTGCCTCTGTGAGTGTCTGAAATCGCCACCTGATGCTCGTTCCCCTCGTCGTCGGGAGGTCGATCTACGACTTGCGGCGGACGTGCAAGGTAGCAGTCCTTTTCACGCGCGTATTGATTGAAGATTTCGCATTCTTCTCGGAAATAGGTAGAACCGTCGTAAAGACGCGCAGCTGCTTCGCGGCGGCGTCGTAGTTCCGCAACGTGTGCTTCGAGCGGGATTCCCGCAGCAGAGTCATTTGGTTCATAGATAGACATTGGTTGAGTATTTGGAATTTATCAAGCGCCTTCGCGGAAGTGAAGCGCATTTGCATCGTGGCCTAGCCCAATCTTCAACTCATGCAGCTACTTCCACAGAAATCTACGAATAGCCCTTTAATCTTCCCGCCTCACCGCGCGTTCTTTGGGCGTGGGATAATTGTTGCGCCAAGTATGGCTCCGCCGATGAAGCCGCCGATGTGTGCGCCGTAGGCGATGCCCTGCGTCTGACCGATGATGCCAGAGATGTCTATGCCCAGCCCGACAAGGGCTAGCACCATGAGCCTTTCGGGTGGGATGGGTTCGGCGATCGGCCAGACATCCGGATTCGGTAGCCGCCAGCGCAGCGCCATCGCCAAATAGATGCCCTCCAGCCCCATCAGCGCCCCCGAGGCCCCCAACGTCGGAATCGGAGACGTCGGCTCCAGTAGCACCTGCCCGATGCTTCCCGTCACTGCGGTCAGCGCAAAGATCACTAAGAACCAAACCGAACCCAGCTCCCGGTAGACCAACGAGCCAAACACCCAGATATATAACATGTTAATCCCAATGTGCGCGGCATCCCCATGGAGAAAGGCGCAGCTCAGCAAAGTCGCGAAAGGCATAAGCGTGTCACCGCTCAAATCACCGCTCAGCAGCGACTGCCAACTCGACGTAATGTCCGCTGGCACCATCAGCCAGCTATCCAGAACGCGCTCCGTCGCTTCCAGATTCAAGCTGTCCACCGCGAAGACCAGCCCGCAGCTCAGAAAGATCACAGACAGCGGCCAATGACTACGAAGGATTTTTAGGAAGGGGAGCATCGAAAAAAAAGGACTTACTTCTATATGTCCATGCCCGGCCAGGAAGCTACGGGAAAATTCATTTTTTAACGCATGGTATTCGCAAATCTAGGCATCTCGACACGCTCGACACAGGTCAGGTCCCTCAGGACAGGCCCCTTCGACACAGCTCAGGACAGGCCCATCGACACAGCTCAGGACAGGCCCATCGACACAGCTCAGGACAGGCCAGAGGCGCTTTCCTACGTAGTAACAGGCTTCCAGCCTGTTTCCCTCACCACGCAGCCAGATTAACGTCAATTACCTGTCCCGCCGGAGCCACAGCGTAGGGGGAACGGTTCAGAAATTTCGCCGCAGCGAATCCTCTAAAATCTGGTTTTTTGTAAAGATTAGGTCTAGCGTAGCCTTAACCTTATGGACAAGCACCCCAATCAAAACATTGCTCTCTTAATTGATGCCGATAACGCACCTTCGGCTAAAATTGAATTTATCATTTCCGAGTTGGCCACCTATGGAGTCGTCAATATCCGAAGAGCTTACGGCAACTGGAGGAAGCAGGCACTCGCCGGTTGGACGGCGATCCTCCATGAGCACGCGATCCAGGCCATCCAACACTTCGACTTGGTCAAAGGAAAAAACGCCACGGATATGGCCTTGCTCATCGATGCGATGGACATCCTTTACACCAAGGATGTGCGGACCTTTTGCCTCGTGTCGTCCGATTGTGACTTTACGCCTCTGATCATGCGCCTACGTGCCGACGGCAAGCAGGTGATCGGTTTTGGCAGCCAGAATACGCCGGGGCCCTTCATGTCCAGTTGCTCGAAGTTCATTTACCTCGATGAGCCGTCTCTCGATCGAACACGGCCAGAGAAAACCAAAGACTCCGTCGCCAAACTGAAACAGAACACAAAGTTAATGAACACGCTCAGGTCCGCAGTGCAGGCTGCTGAAGATGACGAGGGCTGGGCGCGACTCGGGCCGGTAGGCTCATATATCTCGAATCAAGGTCCCTTTGACCACCGCACTTACGGCTTTCAAAAATTGAGTGATCTCTTTGCTGCCATCAACATCTTTGAAGTGCGCAAGAAAAAGGCCGGGAATCAGACCGTAATTCAGGTCAAACGCAAACAAGTGGGATCACCCTCCATGAAAAAGGAGGGTGCCAAAAAAGTGAGCAAAAAAGCTGTGAAGAAAAGTGTGTAATGCAGTGAATTAAACGACTTTTCGATTAGACTAGATCCAAGCAACCAGGCTGATCTTTATATCTTGGTTTTAACATCTTTTGAAGCCCTTTCGATCGGCTTCAGGCGGCCGTCTTTGTCTTTTCCCAGCATGTGCTGCTCAGTCTGGCCGGATCCGGCTTATTGGTTTGGCCAGGATCTTATCATCGAGTTGGATTTCCCTGGAACCCGGATAGACCACCCAGAGCATTTCCAACTCGAGATCTGCAATGGCCTGCCTCATCGACTTGGTCACTTTGGGGGCGTCCTGCCGCTTGAATTCCACACCAAGTGACTGTCGGCCGGGAATGAATAAGTCGAGTTCGAGACTCCCGTGGACCGCGTAGAAATAAGCTTCGCTAGGACGAAGCAGAGACAGCACTTGTTCCAAGGCGAAATTCTCCCACGAAGCCCCAAGCTTCGGATGCCGCAGGAGATCCCGCTCGCTTTCAATCCCCAGCAAGGTATGAAAAATGCCTGTATCGCGGAAATACAGCTTCGGGCTTTTCACCAGGCGCTTTTTTACGTTGGCAAACCATGGCGGCAATTGCCGCACCATGAAGGTCTGCTCCAGCGCATCCATATAACTTCGAGCTGTATTGGGAGCGATTCCCAGCGAGGCCGCAA
>Ga0222650_1001471_pt1 | contig 11526 bp, 5 predicted proteins | sample AntAcemetagen367_FD_179820 | JGI IMG/M metagenome (GOLD analysis project Ga0222650, IMG submission 179820) | Saline water microbial communities from Ace Lake, Antarctica - #367 | ecosystem: Environmental > Aquatic > Non-marine Saline and Alkaline > Saline | place: Antarctica: Ace Lake | collected...
ACTGGAAAAGCCTATCTCAAAACCTAAATAAACTAATCGTTAAAACGTAATAATAAAAAGCACTCTCAATCAGCTTGAACTAATTTACAGACAATTTTTTACGCGGCCTCTAAACGTGCTGAGTGAGCCACTCAGCGCTACCATTAACCCTAAAAAACGCAGTTCTCTACTACGAAAAACGCGAAAGTGCGCGAAAGCAGGCACATATGGATTTTGAAGCATCGCCAACCTGGCGACCCCATAAAATTACCCATCTTATTGGTTTCGCGTTATTTAGCGCCTTTCGTAGTCAATCAACTGCCGAATTTAGGTAAATTAACGCTTTAAGTAGCCGAGCCTCAGCCGACTGTCCAATTTAGGTAGTTGCGCGCCAGACAGCTGGTAGAAACGTCACAGTTCAACAGTCAAATTGAAACGTTGAAGGTTTATCAATACAATCATTGCCAACTGGTATCAAACCTGCATTGTAGATTTCTCTCATCAAAATCCAACCAACCAACCAACCAAAACTATGAAACTGACTCAAACACTCCTCACCGCCGCCGCGCTTAGTTGTTTCGCTTATTCGGCTTCCGCGCAAACTACATTCGTTTTTGACGATGGTTCGTCAACCGGTGCTGCTGGCCTAGCTTTAGAGGCTTTTGTAGACGGCGTTGACGCAGCAAGCATGGGTCTCAGCACCAGCGGAACCTACACGCAAGATAGCTTTACACTTTCAGCTGGGACTGACTTTGGTAACTTCAATCTGACAGGCAGTGGCTTCGGCCCTAATCAGACTTCTACTTCCGACGATTCAGATGAATTTGATATATTGCTTGGCAACGAATCGATGATATTTTCATTTGATGTAGCTGGCACATTTCAATCGATTGATTTTGCAGCACTTGATGATGCGCCAGAAACAGCTGTATTATCATTTGCAGGAGGTACTACTTTCAATTTAACAGACGGAATAACTTCGACCATTGTAGTTAGTGGAAATGATGAGTTTCTAGGCATTAACGAGAGCTTCACTGCCGGACAACTGATCACACTTTCTATTTCTGGAGGTGATAAGTTCACGCTGGAAAACTTCACCGTCATCCCCGAACCCGGCACCTACGCCCTTCTCGCTGGCATTTGCGCGCTTGGTTACGTCATGACTTGTCGCCGTTCGGCTGTATAGTTCTGCACGAAAATTACTTGAAGGCCGCTCTTAGGAGCGGCTTTTTTTGGGCGGCTCACGTAGCACGAAGAAAAGCCCCGCACTGTTTGAGACGCTGCAACAACTCGGGTCTGGCCCCGCAGGTAGTCATGCCGGCGAGTATGTTTCAGCGCCCGTGATGGATATCAACGGCACAAATGACTCAGCAAATACCAAAATCGCATGGTGGATCAGCGATGAAGGCGTCGTGCCAAGCTGACCGAATCTCAGCAGCCACCTGGCGGCGGCCTTCTCCCACCCACCTGGCTGATTGACTCAAGTAGGATAAATCTGATCTGTGTTCATCTGTATTCTGACTACTTTTTTTAGGTTTAACCACGGATGAACACAGATGAACACAGATATGATTTAGTTTTCTGCCTCTTCCGCAGAATCTGTGGGTATGATTCAGTGGAATTGTCATCTTTGCTAGTGCTTATCAGCCTTCCCGGTGAATCTACGTCTGTTTTTTATGGAGTCGGAAAGGAGATATCAATGAGTATCATTCAAAGCCAGTGCTCTGTAGCGTGCAGCACAATGCCATTGCGTATTAAATTATTTACAACCGCTCCCTCCTTCGCCCTTCAGGCTACGGCGGACAGGTCGCTAGAGAGGGGAGTTTGGGAGAGGAGGCTCGGTTTCTTGGAAGGATGATTCTGGTAGAGAGAGAGAGAGAGAGAGAGAGTTGATACTAATTTTTTATGACTGAAATAACTGGTGTGTAGAGTGTTGCATAACTGGCTCTACCCGCGTTTATTTAAATTCTGCTCGCCGCATAGACGACTTATGTAATTTACGCTAATGAATGTAAATTAACGGTTTAAATAGCCGAGCCTCAGCCGACTGCCCAATTTAAGTTGATGCGCGCCAGATAGTTCACAGAAACGTCACCGTTCAACAGTCAAATTGAAACATTGAGGGTCTATTAACACAATCGTTGCCAACTGGTATCAAACCTGCATTCTAAAATTCTCTCATCAAAATCCAACCAACCAATCAAAACTATGAAATTGACTCAAACACTCCTCACCGCCGCAGCGCTCAGCTGCTTCGCTTATTCGGCTTCCGCGCAAACTTTTGTATTTGGCTCTAACGACGGAGGTGGACAGGCTCAGGCCGATCTCGACGGCCTCTCAACTGGATCCACCATTTCTGGCGGTCTCACGCTTACTGCGACCGCAAACTCAGGATCATTTAATTCTACTGGTACTGGTGGTTTTGGAATTAACGCTACTGGTAGTGGCGACACCACAACTCAATTTGATGATGGCTCTCCCGCTGGTGTTGAATTCATGGCAATCAGCTTCAATTCTGACGTCATCTTTGAATCTATCGAATTGACAGACTTCGGATTAACCGATGAAGCATTTTTAACGATCGGAGCTTCGACTATCACCATTGACACAGCGTCTTTTACTTTCGCCCCCGGCACTACGCTCTCTTTTGGTTCATCTGCTACTTTCGGTTTCCAAGCTGGAAATGGTATCTCATTGGCTTCTTTGACTGTCGTCCCCGAACCCGGCACCTACGCCCTTCTCGCTGGCATTTGCGCGCTTGGTTACGTCATGACTCGTCGCCGTTCGGCGGTATAGTTCTGCCAAAAAATTACTTAAAGGCCGCTCTTAGCAGCGGCCTTTTTTGGGTGGCTCACGTAGCACGAACAAGAGCCACCGCGCCTAATCCTAGCAAAAGTCACTTTTCACAAGACGGCATAAAATACCCACTACGAATCAAATAGCTCGAAACTCTAATAGTTTGGTTCAGATTCGCAGTTTACGCATAAATCCTTCTTACTAGGTTTAGATGAAGCGTGTCACCAGAGTCAGCAGTCGAGCAGCCAGAGCCAATCACTCCGGCTTTGCCCTCGTATTAGCGCTCTCGATGATGGCCTTTGTGCTGGTCCTCATGCTTTCCATCACCCTGCTCGTTCGAGTCGAAACAGCCAACAGCGGCCAAGCCCTGAACCAGCTCCGCGCTAAAGAAAGCGCCCGCCTCGCCCTCATGATGGCGCTCGGCGACCTGCAACGCTACGCCGGTCCCGATCAGCGGGTCACTGCGCGGGCGGAGATTCTGGGCGATGCAAATGTAACCCCTGAAACCCGCTACTGGACAGGGGTATGGGATACAACTGATGCCGTTGCTACGCCCGTCTGGTTGGTTTCGGGAGACGCGCCAGACCCTAGCAGCCCGAGCAGCGATCAATCCACAGTTTACCATGCTGGATCAAATGCAACCGAACCAAACCAAAGCGTGGTCGCTCCGAATGAAGAGATTCAATCTGCCGACGGATTCACCACTGTCTACGCTTGGTGGATTGCCGACGAGGGCACGAAAGTTCATATTGCGCTTCCCGAGCGAACCGAACCATTGGCCGACGGTTTTTTCACTGAATTTGCAAGCACCGGACTACCTGCCGACGAACAGAATCAAATTCTAAAGCAAATGACCCCACGCCGCTTTAGAGCAGAACAGTTTTTCGGGACAGATACGAACTTCGTCCCCGGCGAGATCGAGGATATTCGCGACCCCTCAATTCTTACCACCATTGAAGAAGCCAACCAATCGCTTCGCCGCCTCCACGGAGCCTCCAATCCAAATGTCTTAAGCGGCATTGATGCAACCGAATGGGAAGATGCCTTTTTCCATGCTACATCTTTCAGCAAAGCTATCATAGCCGACACGGATGCGGGCGGGCTCAAAATAGACCTCAGCAACCGCAGTTTCAACGACAGCTCAGGAAGCTTTAAAATAAACGACGCCACCCGAGATTTCCTCTGGGCGAGTAGCCCCGACGCGAACGGGCAAATAGGTTTTAAAGGAATGAGCGAAACCGACTTCGATAATCTTCTAGCGGGAGATCCGGTCAGCACGACTCCGGTTTTATTGACCGAATTTTCGTTGTATTTTGTCGTTTCAGGAGAAGGCTCATCCGCTGCCAAACGATCGACTGCACGCGCCTTTCTCCGCTTCGAGGGCGAGATGTGGAGTCCCTATGGTTTCCGTCATCTCTTTGAAGGTGCCTCTAGTTCAACCACTCCTGAGCTTTTAATTGAATTCGAGGGGCTACCGGAGATGACCTTGAGATTCTACGATAAAGACACCGAAGCCTTCACAAATTCGACGATCCTCAGTTTCGATGACATTGATCCGAGCTTCGATATTGATTTTACCGATAGCCACAAGGCTGGCGAAATAAGAAAGATCGCTGGCGACTGGCCTATTAATGCTAGTTCCAATAAAAGTAACTTTTATTACACCTCAAACTGGAGTTGGAGCGTCGACGACCCCTCCTACAATAGCAGCCATCGGGGCGTCAGCTACCCGGTCGGCGACTCTATAAACTATCAGGCACCCGCCTCGGAAGTGACCATTATAATTAAGAACCGCGATGGCGATATCCTACAGCGTATCGAAAACTTCCCAGTCGGTGCAATCTCTGCGGATTTTTCCTTCTACGAAAGTAGTCCGTCAACACTCTCGCAGACCTCCGCACCTATCGCCTTTCAGTTCCGCATGCGCGACGACCTACCAGACCTCGAAGATTGGTTTGCTAGTATCGACCCAAGATCCAGCACCATGGACTTTTCCACATCTGAAGTCCTCGACTTGTATGACATCAACGATGTCGACGGTGACAACCTTTCCGATGCCGATCTGCCCCTCTTCAACGCCTTCTCAAACCTAGATTTCTTTCACGGGCAACAAAACAACAATTTCTTTCGGCTCTTCGATCTACCCGCAGCGCCACCTGTTTCCTTGGGGGTCTTTCAGCACCTCCAGTTTAAAGGCACGGCGCCTTTCGCAGTGGGCAATCAATGGGGCGGCGAACTCAACGAAGTCTTTGACCGTTTTTTCATTTCGAGTATCCCACGCGATTTAAGCGGCAGCTATTGGCACGCAGACGATGCCCAGCTACCGGGCAGCCTGCCAAATCCATTTCTCAGCCTTCAGAGCCAAATTCCGATTTCTCCGGCCGAGCTTTTGAGCGAAAACACTGCACAGTATTTGTTCCAGGAAGGCGCCTTCAATTTCAACTCTACGTCGATTGAGGCTTGGCAGGCAGTTCTACAGGGCAACACGATCTACGACTGGACTTGGACACGCAACCGTGGAACTTCTAGCGAGGCGTCTGCCGACCGACTCAACTTGGAAACGGCATTTTTCAGACTCTCTTTCTCGGGGCATCTTCGATCAGAGTCTTTTACTAAATGGGAATTTCCTTTTGAGCTCTACGAAGATGAACTCTCCGTGGGCGACGATTATCCATTTCTTGAAGAGACCGAGAAAGAGCTCGTCTTTAGAAATCCGGATCCCGCCAATCCCATAAAAGATTGGCGCCCCGCCGCCTCACTCGGCCACCGTGAGCTTGACGCAAGCGCGACCCTCAACCTAGCTACAAAAATTATTGAAAAACTCAAACTGCGCGGTCGCCCTTTCAGCTCGTTTAAAGAATTCGCCAACGCTGGCTTACTCCAAGAGGCTATTGATGAAACCTCCATCAATGCAGTCGATCCAACCGCGCGGTATATCGATGCTTCAACAGACAAACGCCTACCCAAAAACGCCACCGCCTTCCTAAGTCAAGCAGACCTACTATCCGCACTCAGCCCAGCAATGAGTGCACGCAGCGACACCTTTCGCATCCGTAGCTACGCCAGCATTCAAAGCCCGCTCAATCAAAGCACCGTCGCTCGCGCCTACTGCGAGGCGATTGTCCAACGGGTTCCGGAGCGCTTCGACGGTGACGCCGGCCGCATCATGGAAAATGCTGAGGGATTTGGCAGACGCTTTAAAATCATCAACATACAATGGCTCGACGCTTCACAACTCTAATAACTCTGACCCTCGGTTTACTTCTGAGCACGGCTAGCCTTTTCTCCCAAGAAACGATATCCGTCGACTTCAGGGTCTTTGGAGTTGGTCTGGATAGTTTTGAAGACCTGTATTTCTATAACGGAAAGAAATTCATCCCACTTGAATTTAAAAAAACAAGTCGATCCTCCGCTGAATACGAATATTCAGGCGCCCCTCAAATTACCATTTTTACGACAAACCCGAACTACCAGCCTAATGACCCATCGATACCGCCTTATCTCCCACTGGCATCTATAAACTTAAATCGATCCTACCCAGACGGCCTTCTAATCCTTTCCGCGAATCCCAATAACCGCAGATCACAAGGCGAAGAACGAAGATATCGAATTTTCATCTTAGATGATTCACCTCAAGCCTTCCCTCCGAATTCGATCAATGTGATCAATTCAACCGGAGTAGACCTCGTCGGGAGAGTGGCTAGTGAAACCATTTCACTGCCAATTAACACAACGCAGTCAGTTAACTACGGCGAGCTTGCATCCAATAATAAACCCATTCCAATCGCATTTGCGCTGAACACCTCTGAAGGCTTACGATTGACTATGTCAAACGATATCCCCATCTCTCTAGGTAGGCGCGTCGTCTTAATTCTCATGAATCCGCGCCGAGAAGGCTCCACTCGCATCGAAGTTCGAGCACTGATTGACACAATCAGCCCCCCCGAGGCGGAAGGCTCAGCAGAAAATTAGTCACCCAGAAGGACTCAAGAAGGGGTCATCCCGTGTATTTATATATAAAGGCGTACGGAATGACCCCTTTTTTTTTTTGCCCCAGTCCCTGAATCTAGCACATTCGCGCTTCTCGCTGCTTGCTTCGCACTAGCATCCATCATGATGCGCCGTCGCGCAGTGAAGTAATTTAACTTCATATAATTTCCAAAAGGCCACTCTTCGGAGTGGCCTTTTTTGTATCGGTGTTCCCGCCGTAGCGGCTTGCTGGACGACTGCTTCCGACCACTTTGAAAAAGCTATGATCGCCTCGCGGACTAATCAACCTAAAAAACGCAGTTCTCTACTACGAAAAACGCGAAAGTGCGCGAAAGCAGGCACTTATGGATTTTAAAGCATCGCCAATCTGGCGACCTCATAAAATTACCCATCTTATTGGTTTCGCGTTATTTAGCGCCTTTCGTAGTCAATCAACTGCCGAATTTAGGATCAAGTAGTCAGGTTGGCTTGCCGCCTGACCCGTTTGCACTGGCCGCTTACACGAATGTGTGGCGGCCAGTCCTAGCGCTTATGCACATTTCTTTCCTGCGGTGGTCTCTACTGTCAGCAAAAAAAAATAGGCAGAATCATTGTAGGCGGACGTAGTTCTGCCCTAAATGATTCTGCCTAAAAGTCCCCGCTTTGCCCCCGATTCATTCCCTCCCCTACAGAGGGATTCAAGACGCCAAGGCGCAGAGTAAGGGAATGAGGGACTCTGCGGCTTTGCGCCTTTGCGTGAGGCCAATTCAGAGAATGGGTGATTTCAGGAATACGGATTCATACCCACTGGCTGTGAGGTTGGAGTCCCGCCTTTAGGCGGTTTCGCAGCCAAAGTCTTTCCGACGCGGCCGCCTAAAGGCGGGACTCCACCCTTGGAAACGCTACTCGATCCCGATCTTCTTAAGTTTGGTCTCGATGTTCGGAGGAGGCTTCGCGAAGCGCTTGACGGAAGGCGTCGTAGTAGCGCTTGGTGAGGAAAATGGGTTTGCTCCGCCGGACTCTTTTTTATGTTGTTGGATATTTTTTAAAGTAGCACAGGCATCCTACCTGTGATCTTATGAAAAGACACAGGTAGGGTTCCCTATGTCCCCTTCTTTGGTCATCTTAACATGTCATTCAAATACACTCTAAGGCTGATCGCCTGCGCACTTTTGCTAAGCTCACCAAGGCTGGCTTCTGCGCAGGAGAACATCACGACCTTGCAGGAAACACTGGCCAGGGCTCAGGCGGCGCTGGCGGCGGGTGACTATGAGAGCGCATTGACTGCTTTTGATCGCATTCAAACGACCTTCAGTCGTGAGCCGGAGGTGGCGGAGCGCATCTTTCAAATTACGATCAACCCGCTGCATGCTTATGCTGCGCTGCTGAGCGAAGAGTCGGCAACCGCGATTCGTTTGTTCGAAGACTTCGTTGAGGATTTCCCCGAAGATCGCACCCGGCTGAGCTTTGTGCTCTTTAATTTGGCACGCGCCTACACAGACGTGGGCAACACTGATAAGGCAATCGAGACCTACAAGCGTTTCGTCGCCCTCGACCCGAACCGAGCGGAGGCGGCCTTGGCCACTCTGGAAGCGGTGCGGCTGATGTTTGAGAACGACCAAGCGGACGAAGCTTTCCAGACCCTCGATAATGTTTATGCCAACCAGCGCGAAGGTGTCCTCCGCACGAGAGCGCGCTTGATGGCGCTGCAGCAGGCTCTGGAACTGGATCGCATCGAGCAAGCGCGGAACTACATGCTAAACTCGGACTGGTCCGTCGATCAAATGCCGGAACTCGCGGTGCTGGCCTTTGCCGCAATGAAGATGGGCCATCAGTTACTGGAGACTAAGCAGTATGACGATGCCATTCGTTGCTACCGATTAGTGCCTCCATACGATCAGTTGATCGAGGCTCAAGCACGTCGGCTGCAAGAGACGCGCGAGCGCTTCGAGTCGCGCCGCCAAAACATCGGGCTCTATCAAGGCGGGCAGTTTTGGACGCAGTTCTACACGCGGCTGATCGCTCGCCTCGAGGCACAGTTGAAGGGGCTGCAAGCCGCCGAGAACTATGACCCTGCCCTCTACCTTTCCTTCGGGCAGGCATACCTACTGGCCGGGCGCCCACGCGAGGCATGGATCCTCTTCGAGCACTTAGCCCGTGATCCAGAACTGAGCGATTTGCAGCAATCGGAGGCGCACTACCGATGGATTCTGGCCGCGATCGAAGTCGGGGTATGGGAAGATGCCTACAAAATCGCCAAGGGTTTCGGGCGTCGTTTCCCGGACTCGCCGCTCGTGCCGGACGCGCTTTACCTCTTAGGCAGTGCCTATCAAGAAGCCCGGCAGTATCGCGACGCGATTGAGGTCTTCACGGAGTTCCTCGACAAGCACCGGGATCATCGGCTGGGCTCGCGAACGCTCTTTCTTCGCGGCTATAATTACAATCTCATGAGCCAGCCAGTCGAGGCGCGGGCGGATTTCGAAGCATTTATCGACCGCTACCCCAAACACCTGCTCTACCAGCAAGCACGCCTCTGGCGGGCGCTGACTTTCTTTGCCGAGCGCGACTACCCCAAGACCCTCGAAGCCTTGCGGGCTTTGGCGCCGGAAGTTAAGGGGCAACAGTTGGAGCCTGAAGTGGCCTACCGTATCGCGGCCACGCTCTACGCCATGCGCGATTACGAAACCGCGCTGACTTCGATCAATCAATACTTGGAAAAACATTCGCTCCACATCAGAGCGGATGAAGCCCGCGTCCTCCTCGGCGACATCCAAATGGGGCGCGGCGAGCTGAGCCAAGCGCGCGCTATCTTCATGGCGATCAGTCCGAGTGCCGGGCATCTCTTTACCTACTCAATTTTTCAAGCGGGCAAAATATTGCGAGCCGTGGCCGGTGCCGCCGAAGAGCCGCAGGCGCGCGAACGCTTCCTCCAAGCGCACCTAGAGCTTTTTGAAAATTATCTCGTGCGCGAAGACGTGCCCCTGAAAGAACGCATCAGCGAAGCGCTCTATTGGGCGGGTTGGACGCATATGGAACGGGGTGAAGAAGAGGCGGCACGCGCGCTCTTTGCTGAAGCGCTGGAACGCTATGGCGACGACATCGATTCCGAAGAGGTGGGCAACATCATTGATGCCTACGCCCGCATCGAAAAGCGCCTACTGGAAGTCGGACGAAGCGAGCGCGAGGCACGCCTGAAGGAATGGATCGATACAGAAAAGAAAGCCGCGATTGAAGCCGACCGCCTAACTTATTATGCACGTTTGAATTTTTACTTACAGGCCATGGTGCCGCCCGAGGATCCGACAAATTTGATTTTTGAGATCGTCGAACAAGTGCCGGTCGAACGGCTCGACGCCGAAGGCCTCGGCCGAGTCACCGCCGAGCTGGTGGTGAAATATCCTAAGGTCGCGGAAGAGTATCTCATCGCGCTGGAAGATCGCTACCCAGACAGCCGCCACCGCAGCTACGCCCACTACGCACGCGCCCAGCTGCTGATGCAGGCCGGCGACTACAAAGAGGCCCTTTGGCACCTTTCACAATTTCGCGCGACTGCCCCCATGCACCCACTGGCCATCGATGTCTCACTCGACTACGCCCAGACCCTCACGCAAACGGGTGACTATGAAGAAGCACGCACCGTGCTCGAAGATTTGCTGCGCGTTCGACAAGCCAAAGGCCGTCCACATGCCAAGGCACTGCTCGCCCTCAGTCGAAACGAAGAAGCCGCCGGCGATTTCAAGCGCGCCATTCCCTATGCGCAGCGCGTTTATAATGCGTATCGCGCCTACCCCGAGCTCGCAGCCGAAGCCTACTGGATGAGCGCACTCCAATTTGAAGCGATCGACGATCCCTTGACCGCCTACAAGACGCTCGATGAGATGCTGGACAACCCGAAAATCGCCCTGCTGCCGATCGCGGCTCAAGCCAAAGAAAAGCGCCTCGCTCTGCTCAAATTACTGCCCGCGGGTGCGCTCGATACGACCCCGACAGAAACCGCCGAACTAAGCACGGAGGTGGCCCCATGAAGACACAGCCTTCCATACTGCGCACAGCGCAACGACTGATCGGATTGGCCTGCCTCGTGGCGATCACATCCAGTGCGCCGCTCTTTGCCCAAGTCGACCCTAGCCTGTCTGAGATCCGCACCGAACTAGCTGGTCCGATGACCTTGGTCTTAAAAAACGGTAATCAACAGACAGGCCGTATCACCGAGTTCAACGAAACGACCATTCGGATCGAGGTTTCCTTAGGCGGCGGCGCGGCCGAGCTCTCGTTCCCCGTAGATGAAGTCCGCGAAATCGCCTTCCCCGGCGGTCAATACCTGTCGACACTCTACACTTGGATGCAAGACCCTGCCCGCAGCGAAGACGCCATGACGCTCTTCCGAGCCTACTACCAACAAAGAGGCCCCTATTTCAGTTTGATGAGTGAGCGAGAGCTCGCCCTCTTTATCAGCTACGCGGAATTTGCCTTAGCCGAGAAAAAACCACTCAGAGCCGTGGCCATGATCGATGCCCTCACTCCCTATATCCAAGACCCCGCAGTGCTGGATCGGCTGGAGGAGAGCCTCTTGCTAGGCTTCTTTCAAGGCGGGATGCGCGAACAAGCGGCCGAAAAGGCACACGCATGGATCAAAAAAGCAAACCCCGCAGGCGCGTCCGCCCTAGGCTGGCGACTCCTGGCCGAGCTGAATTACGAGAATGAAGACTTCGAAACTGCCTTTTGGACGGCCATGAATCCGATCGCATTTTCCAACCAAATGCCGATGGCACATCTCGATGT
>Ga0222650_1001475_pt1 | contig 11495 bp, 7 predicted proteins | sample AntAcemetagen367_FD_179820 | JGI IMG/M metagenome (GOLD analysis project Ga0222650, IMG submission 179820) | Saline water microbial communities from Ace Lake, Antarctica - #367 | ecosystem: Environmental > Aquatic > Non-marine Saline and Alkaline > Saline | place: Antarctica: Ace Lake | collected...
CCAGTGCGCCCTACCCAGTCGTCTACTTACGTCAAAACGAAACGGAAAGCATTCTCGTCGCAGTCAACACACTCCCACAGACAGTCTCGGCAAGCGTTGCCTTGAACGCATCGCTCGGACAAACCATCTTTGGCCATGCAAAGACATCTCAGCCAGATCGCAACGTAACTCTTGAGCTGGAAGCCTACCAATGCGTCATGATTCAACTTAAACCTTAATCATCACATACCAATCTCACTCTTTGCTCCCCTGTGACTGCTCAAGACACACATCTGTCTGAGCGCCGAACAACCGCAACGACACCACTCACTAAAAACCGTGGTGCCAATAGGGATCGTCAGAACGATTCACCAGATGCAGGTAGGGTTTTTCGTCGAGCTGACGGCGAAGGCGAACTTCAGGATCTTCGAAGATAATCTGAACGGGTCCCTTGGAGATGCCGCCACCAACATTTAAGTCGTTGATCTGAATGGTGATGATATTCTTTCCAAGCTTTAAGATCTCCTTTGGAATTGGATAAGCGCGTGGCGCAGCCCAGTAGTCGTCAGGATTGGTATCTTTACTGGTGTGACCGATCTTAACGTTGTTCACGTAGGTGGTATCTTCGTCATCCACCGCGCCGAGCATCAGCACTGGCTGTGCATCATCCGGAATGGGTTCGTCAATCTCAAATTGATACCAATACCAGAAGTAGCCGCTTATTTGGCTCCATTCGGCACGCTGAGGCTGAATATAACCTGGGACGGCGATACGTTGACGAACCCGGTGATTCCATTGAGCGTCCGCATTTTCGACAGGCTGCCCCCACCATTCGGAGCCTGACTCCAAGTTAATAGGATCGGGAATGCTGCCTTCGCTTTTGGTGCGGTAAATCTTAAGATCAATCGGCGCGGCGATCGCAGCGGTGCTCCCCTTCATGCCGAGAGCGGCATTGGTCTGGTATTCCACGTGGATTGCAAGCTCGTTCACGCCTTGGCGGAAGTATTTCGCGGGGATACGGTAGTCTCTGGCAATGGTCGAAACACTGTTCACGTTGGTCTCGGAATTCGTAAAGGCGACCTTTTCACCATTCAGGTAAACAGTATCCGATCCGCTGATACGTCCAAATTCTATACGAACGCTCTCTTCACTGCTCAATGCTTGTTCCAAGGTCAACTCACGGCGGAACCAGAATGCACCTTCCGTGCCCTTCCACTGCGGATAGTCCGCTTGCGGGGCACCCGGCAACTCAATCGGCCGCCAAGCGGTATCCTTCGAATCAGGGGTGCTGGTGGCATCGATCTCAGCAGGGCAAACCATCCATCCACCAGCGAGAGAGATTTTACGATCAAGTCTCTCTAAGGCCTTCGGCTGTGCGAGTAAGCGCGGTGCGTTCATGGCAACTCCGGCATTGCTCAACAAGGTGCGCAACATGCGTTCGGTGTTGTATTTCGAAGGTTTGAGCCAGTGATCCAGCACGATGTTGCCAAACATACTTGTTACAATTTGGCAGAAAACATAGCGACCTTTACCATAGGCGACCTCGGCCAGGACACCGCTGTCGAGTACCCATTGATCTCCGGATGCGTCGATTTCATTGATACTGACAATCTCGATATTACCTTTCCAATAGAGATCACCGTTGCCGATCCCAGCTAAGAGTGCCTGCGTCGGCTTACCCACGACGCTGTGGTTCACCGTTTGGGCGGTAGCGGTCACCTTGAAAGGCGTCCAATCTGCGGTGAATTCAGCTGCGCTGCGAGGTAGACTGAAAACCAAACCACCCGCCGAGGCGAAATCCGCCAAGCCGTCTTTCCATGATAGAAGTTGCTCAATAGAAGCATCACCGAGTATTAAGACGTGCTCGGCTGGATCGGCTTCCGACGGTGCGTTGATCATCTGCGTTGGCACATCGATGGCCTTGAGTTGCCCGGCCATCTCCTCGCCACCGAGATAAACTGCTGTTTTCAATACAGGCAGCGCCATCTCTTCTACATAGCCGACTAGGTTTTGCAAATAGCGCTCGGCAGCTGGTTCTGCCTCAGTACGAGCGACGACATCCATTTGACTAAAGACGATACGTGAGCCTGCGCAATCCAGCTCCCAAGCTGCGGCGTAGTTGGCACCATAACCGGAATCGATGATCGAACGAAAACCGCCTGTGTCAGGCTTGATTACTGTGACTGTTGCAACGTTATGAGTGTTGCCCCATTTGATTGGACGATTGTGCAACTCGCCGTCGTTCCAGCGATAAAGCCAAGTACCTCCATTACCAAACTCTCCTCCTTCGCCAATACGCCCGCGCCTACGGGATACCTCATACCCATCGGTCAATGTGGCCGAACCCCGCCAGTAACAGAGAAGGCTATCCGGCAATCCTTCGAGTAATGGGTGCCCCCCGATGCGTCCATAAACGTCGCGAGGCGACAGATATTCAGTGCGTAGTTTGAAACGTTCACGCAGAGCGTCCTCACTTTGCTCCATGATGAGGATACGTTTGCCTTGGCGCGTCAGCGCACCCAGTTCCAAACCTTCAGGAAGGAGAACGTATTCGTAATCAAAGGCGCGACGCCCAAAAATGATGGTATCGAAACCTAAGAAATCCTCGTCGAAATTCATCATCTGAAAGTCGACGCCCGCAGCCTGTAATGCTGCAGCAGTATCTCCTTCCGGATCAACCAGAGCAACCTTAGTCTGATTTACAAAGCTACGCGGCACGACCAAACTGATGTCGCACTCGTCAGAGCGAACCACTTTTCCATCCTCAATAAACTCGACCGTGAGGTGGCCGGACAAATCGCCTGTGGACGGAGGCATCGTAACTTCAATCGGAACAAAAACCTTAGCACTTGGAATGAGGCTTTTTGTCGATGAACCTTGATCAATAATGACGCCGTCGAGCTCGACAGTCCATTTGCAGGTGAGTGGCGCTGTGTCAGCAGAATTATTTAACATGACCGCGCTGCGCTTCAAAGTCTCGCCTGGCGCGAAGATATGTGTTTTCCGTGTTGGCTGGTCTTCAGTGCCAGCAAGGAACCCAGTCACGGGCTTTTGAAATTCCAAGTAACACTCGGTCAAACTAGGCCCGAAATTACTGAACCAAAAGCCGAGCATACCGAGGTTGTTCAGACGCCAATTGAATATCTCCTCCCGCATGCGATTTTTCCACACGATGTTGTGGCGCACGTCGTCTCGTTCTTTGTAGAACCAAGGGTAGAATTCCATCCGAATCTTCTTCAATTTCATTTCGAATTCCAACGGATCGGGCGTAGACTCGGCTAGTTTCGCGCGTTTATTCGCTACCTCTTTTTCCAGAATAGCGAGGTATTCCTCATCCTCTGCGGTGCGCGCAAAGGCCTCATCGCCATAGGTGATCGCTGTCCATTCGGCAAAACACGGCACACCACCCCAGCCCTTAGCCTGTGCCAATGCATCAGTCCAATTCGGAAACATCGGTGAAGCCTGCTCAGAGATTAAGAACGGTTTTTTGCCAAACTGACGCCAGTATTCAGTGCGCTCGATAAACTCTTGGATCGGCTGGAAGCCGGCATATTCAGTGATATGCATGGTGTCATTGACACTGCCGGAATCCTGAGCCGTGACCAAGCGAGTAGGGTCGATCTCATGGATCATCGCGGTGACACGTCCGGCTGCTTCGAGCGCACGCATGGAAACCTCATTACCACGTCGTTCGTTGATCCATGTGCCGTTTTGAAAATAGGGGTTATACATGCCGCCATTGCCATTGCGCCCACCGCCCAGTGGCCCGTAGTGGAAAAATTTTCCGGGACTGTTGCGGTTGCCCTTAATCTGATATTCAAGTATGGATTGGATACCTGCCCAGAATTCCGGGACATCAGTTAGACCGCTCTTGGCGTAGTCGAGCGCGCCCAAAATAGTAATCTGACTATGCTGACGCTCTCCGGTGCGCGTCTTGCCCGCTTCGTCCAACACACGCGAATTTTCATTGCCATCGCCATAGTAGAATGAGGTGAATCCGAATTTTTCACACCACTGACTATTTGCAGGCGTATCGGCAATCGATCCCCCAATGTGGAACAGAGTAATCGGACGACCATTCATTAACAGATCCGGACCATCCGCCCGGATTTCGCGGAAGCCGAAGCGTTCCGGAGCGAGCGTGGCGATGGACTTGCCCCGTTGATTGAGCAAGACTGCATTCAGATCGTAGAGATAGGGCTTATTAAGATCCCAAAGAACCGGATCCTTCCATCCAGCAGATACGGTGACTTGTTGCACATCACTCTCTGCAGTAAAAGTTTTCTCAGGTAAGGCTTGGGCCACATTGCCCGCATTGGTGGCTGCGGACTTCAAACTATAGATCGTCCCAGGAACCAGCCCCGAGAGTTCAAATGTTGCCGACAAAGTGCCTTCTGTCACAGAAGTCGCGATGGCGACATCATCAAAGTGGGAACCCTTTGGCTGAGGAAAGAGCACAACATCCCCATTCAGTCCGCGCACAGGTAACTTTGCAGGGATTTGAACGCCGTCGCCAAGTGTTTCCCGACCAAGTCGATAGTAACCTGAGTTCGGGTCGGCCACCACATAGATTGACAGATCCATAGCTTTACCAGCCACGGCTGCTGAACCCAGATCGAGATAGCCTCCGGGCTGCTCAAGCTCGCCGATGCGTTGACCGTTCACAAAGACTGTCGCCCGGCTTTCAGGGTTTTCAATTTCCAGCATAATGCGCTGCCCCTTCCATGCTTTCGGGACATTCACGACTTGATGATACCAACCCGCATGACAGGGGAATCTTAGATTGAAATAATCAACGTAGTTGAGCCACGGACCTTTTAGCGAATACGCCCCGGACCAATCTGTTGGCGGCGTCATCGGCGCTGTCAGTAGATTTGGTTCAGGTTCGGTGGAGCGAACCGCTGCCATTCTGTTGCCAAAGATTGGCCCAACAGGAATAAAATCCCAACGCTTACGAAACAAATCCAATGGCTGTGCCGCCTCTTCGGTCAAGCCCGGGGTGAGGAACTGCAAATTGATTTTACGACGCGTCAATTCAACCGGGCTGTTGTCAGTATCCTGATAGCGAGTCTCAACCCAAAAATAGCCGGAGCGTGGAGGGCTAGGTAAGTCGACGACCAAAAGTTTACTTTTGAGCCCATCCCAGTTCACTTTAACTTCGTTTGAGCCGAGAATTTCGCCGCGTCCATCCTCCAGAACCACGGTCAATTGCCCCTCCTTGCTGCGCGCACCCAGTGGATTCATTTCCAGTTGTGTCTGCAATTTTCCGTCTGGCTTCAAGCTGACTAAGGCGTAGGGGTTATTGGGGAAAATTGTCGTGACGGGGCTAGGCCGAAAAGTCGCTGCCTCGGAATTGTAGGAAACCTCATCGACAAAAGGTAACCAGTTGGTCGATACGCCCATGATCGTATCGAATTTGCCATCAGTGGTGAACGCCCTATGCCCATCAATATAAACAGTGAACTGTTGGGATTCCTCCCCTGTCGGGTTCACGATATCAAAGCGTGTCCATCCGCCGTGATTCGGGCCATCCGGCGTAGGATAATAACGAAAATCGGAGCTCGGATCATTTAGATCGGCACGCCAGCCCTCACGATAGCGGCGAATCTCGCAGCGAAAGGACTGCATCTCCCCATTCACTTCCCGACCGAGATTGAAATTAACATGATGCCAATTCCAATTATCAATCACTTTAAAATAGTCGTCATAAACCCAGAGGGTCAGCACGCCTTCAGGCCAATTTCCGGTAAATCTCTCGTTGAATCCACCACCATTCTCACGCGTTTTAAAACTTCCAGTCCCGCCCGCGACCTCCTCGGTCTCAAGCCAAGCTTCTGGAGTATCTTCATAATATTCCCGGACCGCAGCAATCTGCTCAGGCGTGTCGTAATGGAATGCGATTTCAGCCGCTGGCAGTGAAAGAACTGAACTAAGCACAGCACTCGCCAATAGGTTTTTCGTTAGTCTTAAGAGGCTCATAGAATTAGGGTTAGGTTGGTCTGATCGTGTCTGGCATTTCATCAGCCTAAACACTCGGTGATATATTAATTTGGAAGGGAGCGGCTGGCTGGCCAAAAGTATTATAAAGGGTGCATGCTGGATTGTCCGCCCATGCGAAGCGAACAAACTGGGACGAGGACACTTGCGACGCGGACAACACAACGGTGTCGCCCTCAAGCTGGGCATTAGCCCAATGCAATACGCCGTCGCTTCCGGCCACAACAAATCCGTCCAGCGATTCGCCGCGCACGGCAAGCGAACTTCCAAATAAATCAAAGAAGATTCGCACTCGGTCACCCTCAAGAATTAATGCTTCGAAACGCGGCCCTGCAGCGGGAATTTTTGAGAACTCATAGGCCTGCGAGAGCGCACTCCATGCTAGGCGCTGACCGACTCCCCATTTATTGCGCGGGTGACCGTCCTTTTCCTCGCCGAGGTCCAAAGTGACCGCCATGCCAGTGTATGGAAGTTCCAACGCCGCAGCCTGTGCATCACGCAACCCCGCCCATTCGCTTTCGACTCCTGGTTTGTTCGTGGAAGCCGTGACAGTGACACTATCGCGTGCAAACATCGAAGTAGGGAGACTCATCTGGGGCTAAAAGGGGGAACTCTCCATATTTACAGAGCTCGGTAATTTGAATAAAGGGAGTGTTTCGACAAAAAATCGAAAATAATGATTTAATTATCATTCATCAGCTATTTTCCGTCAATCAATAAATTCGACGTTGTATTTTATAGCGTGAAACGCACTAAGTAAGCATACTTATTAAGCACGGATGGACACCGTTTCGAGTCAAAGGGGGCACATGAGAGGGAACGAGTGTAAGGCTCACTGCCGGCGCTCAGCTGAAAGACTTGAACAGTTCTGGCAAATCCACCCACTCTACGCCCGCCTGAAGCAGACGCTGCAAGATTTGCTCGAAAGCATCCCAATCCGCCTCTGTCATGAATTGGTAACTGTGCCCCATGAAGTAAAAGACACCACCTGTGCGCTGAACCGACTCAAATTTCTCCCAAAATTTGGGGTCTTTAAAATCGCAACTGGGATGCAGCGCCATGGGATCTTCAAGTGGAAATACGTTCGCCACCATTTTGATCGTGCGACCATAGGCGTGCCCAGTTGCCCGCACCAGATCCATCGTGGCCTGATCGTAGCTGCCGCCCGGATACACGTAACCCACCACGGGAAAACCAAAATACTGCTCCAGAGACTCGCGACCGACTCGGATGTCTTCATGGGCTTCGGCAATTGAAACGCGCGCGGGCGGCACATGCCGATAACCGTGATTGGCCACGGTAAAGCCCTCATAGACCGACTTCAATTCTGCACGCGACAGACGCCACACTTCTTTCACGCCTTCATACTTCCAAGTGGTGCTGCGCTCTTCCTCATGCAATCCAAAGTTTAAATTAAAACTCGCCTTGGCTCCATACTTCCGCAGCAGCGCAATCAGGCGAATATCATCCACCACGCCATCATCCCAACACTGTGCAACTTGAACAGTCATAGCACTAAATTCATTTCTTGGAGGGAGGCACGCAATCAATTTTTATCGTGAACTAGCATCGCAGGAAATGCAAAAACAGGCCAACCATTCTGATCGCTGAGGTGCTCCGAGTGTCTTCAACGACCATTTCGTGCACGAGCCTCCAAGCGCCGGGACTATCATCCATTGGATAAGCCGATTGCAAATGTTCGCTCACCTGAAAACTCCGTATCAGATCATTGTCCTTTTGAGCCAAGGCCGATTCTCTCTCCTCCTTAACCACGCCAGCCAAGGCGTATTCCATGTTGGACTGCCCCAGATCGACACGACCTCGCTGTGTTGCAGCACCATGTGATTGTTAATAATCTACGGCAAGAGGACGCCTGCTTACAGCAGCGCGGAACTGCTAAAAACCAACAGTGTATGAAATAATTTATTTTTCATGGGTAGTCGGGGGTAATTTGAGGGTGAAGTCGATAAACCGGGAGGAGGGACTCAGATAGCTTATTCGAACTTGAATTTTCAACGATACGATTCCAGTCAAAGCAATCAAAAATTAAGACCCCATGGACTGAATATCCGGAGCGACGGCTCAATTAACAGTGCTGCCTAAAACCACCGGGTGGCACCCCTACATGGCGCTTAAACACATTTGAAAAGTAGTATTCGTCGCGAAACCCACAAAGTGTTGCGATCTGCTTAAGCGGAAGCTTGGAGTGAATCAACAGCGACTTTGCCCGCTCCAACTTCACGCGAGTCACGAAACTCACGAGGCTCATTCCCCGCTGTTGCCGAAAAAGATGCCTGAGCCGATCGTGGCTGAGTCCGGCATACACGGCAACTTCCTGCATCGAAGCAATTGTGGCAAAATTCTCCCTGATATATTCTTCTGCCCGAACCACCGCTTCTTTGCTCGCGGTATGCCTGCCACCTTCGGGGGAGATGCTTTGATGGAGCATTGTGAGCAATGCCGTCGTTGCCTGTAAATTTAGAATGCGCTGCTCCAAAGCATCCAGCGCCTTACGGCCCGAGGTCAAACGATCCCAGTCCCCACCGACCCGGCGGACGGCATCGGGCACCACGAGACAACCTTTCAATTGTTTCCCGAGACCACTGGGCACCTCCAAATGAACGCACAAATCCTCGCCGGGAGTATTCATAATTTGATCGTGCGGCAAATCTGGTGCATAGATAACACAACTACCTTCTACAAAAGTCACCTCATCCGTTGAACCCGCTCCCATCCGCGTCACGCCACTTCCCTTACGATGGTAAACTAATTCCAAGGAAGTGTGCGCATGCATCTGACATGGGACCCCGGGACAGACCCTCGCACGCCAACCGGTTAAAAATGTAAAGGGCGTTTCCACTGCCTGCCAAGCCAGTGACTCCCATGCTCGAATACCCATTTTATTCATATCTAAAGAACAGTTTACCAAACTGAAACAAAAAGATCAGCCATTTTTTATAAAACATAGCCATTTATTCAACTTGTTCCCAAACAGAGGTCTACCCTAAATGAGAGGATGCCTACAAATCAATCACAACGCATCGTCTTTCGTGGTAAACAGGAAGTCGAAATCGAGTCTTTTGACCTTCCGAAACCAGACCCCGCACAAGTCCGTATTCGTTGCCAGTGCTCCCTGATGAGCACGGGTACCGAGAATATTGTCTTCAACCGTCTGTTTGACAAAGGCACTCACTGGGACAATTGGGCTAAATACCCCTTCTACCCTGGCTATGCCGCATGCGGTATGATCGAGGAAATCGGTTCCGAAGTCCAAAACCTGCAGGTCGGTGACTGTGTTGTTTATCGCTCGGGTCATAGCTCCCATACCGTCACAAACGCGAACAGCTGCTACCCCGTCCCCACAGGTATTCCTTTGGAACAAGCCGTATGGTTTGCCCTGGCTAAGATTGCATTCCACGGTGCCAACGCCGCACATTACCGTCTAGGTGACAGCGTCCTGATCATCGGAGCTGGCCCGATCGGCCAAATGTCTCTGCGCTGGGCCCGGGCAGCCGGAGCGATGACGATTCTGGTCGCCGATCCCGTCGATGCGCGCGCTTCAATCACGATGCAAGGAGGAGCCAGTGCCTATTTAGCATCCCCTGCAGGCGAAGCGCGTGACGCGATCCTGCAAGCCAATGGCGATCACTTACCTGATGTAGTCATCGACTCGACTGGCCACCCTGCGGTGTTCACCGCAGCCCTCGACCTCGCCGCGCCGAAGGGACGCGTGGTGGTCATGGGCGACACTGGGCAGCCAGCCCGACAGACGCTTACCAGCGACGTCATGATTAAAGGATTAACGATCACTGGTGCCCATGATTCGCACCAAATCCCCGGGTGGGATCAGGCGGCCATTACACGGCTATTCTTCAATCTGGTTCAAGACGATCGCTTCAGCCTGAAAGGACTCAACACACACAATTTCCTGCCTAAAGATTGCATGGAAGCCTATACAACAGCCAACAGGGATCGCGCCCAAACCATGGGCATCCTTTTCGACTGGAAAGCCTAAGCCCTACAAGTATGTCAAAAATTAAACAATCTTTCTCCTGGTGGTGCTTCGCCAACAAAGGAGTCGAGTCACCCGAACTTCTCGCGGCCGCGGCCAACATCGGCTATAGCGCAGTCGAACTTATCGAGTCCGAACTCTGGCCCATCGCCCAAGACGCAGGCTTGAAGATCGCAAGCATCGCCGGACACGGAAGCATTGAACAGGGCTTGAACCGTCGTGAACACGCCGCTCGTATCGAAAAAGAACTACGCACCAACATCGATCTCGCAGCCACTCACCAGATACCATACCTTATTTGTTTTTCCGGCAACCGGGCAGGACTGAATGACGCCGAAGGCCTTGCGATCTGCGCCGAGACGCTTGAACGCGTCCTCCCCCACGCTGAGCAGGCGGGCATCACACTCATTATGGAGCTACTTAACAGCAAAGTAGACCACATTGACTACCAGTGCGACCACACCGCATGGGGCGTGGAACTCTGCCGGCGCATCCATTCACCCGCCTTCAGTCTGCTCTACGACATCTACCATATGCAAATCATGGAGGGCGATATCATCCGAACCATCCGCGAGAACCATAGCTGCTTCGCGCACTACCATACGGCCGGTAATCCTGGACGCGGCCCGCTTGACTCCACTCAAGAGCTCAACTACCCGGCGATATTCCGCGCGATCGCGCAAACCGGCTACCAAGGGTATATTGGCCACGAGTTTCTTCCACAGGGCGATCCAATCAAAGAATTAGAACTAGCCTATCGTCTGTGTTATGCGTCATTATAAACAATATGCTTAAAAAACGTCTGCTCCCATTCGTCCTCTGCACCTGCTTCGCCAGCGCATCCATTCCCTCCACTGCCTCCACTGCCTCCACTCCGTTTCAAAGCGGAGATCGCTGGACTGCTGTAGGCGACAGTATCACGCATGGTGGCCAATACTATGTCTGGGTTTATCTATATCAGGTGACACGTTTCCCTGAGCTTACAGTGGAAGTTTCCAATTCCGGCATCTCCGGAAGTGACGCCCATGGTGCCCTCAAACGCTACGACTGGGACATCCAACCGCAGCAACCTACGGTCGCCTCAATCATGTTAGGCATGAACGACGTCCGACGGGAAATCTACGGCGACATGCCTGAGACCCCTCAATTGCTGGACCAACGCCTATATATTCTGGAAGGCTATCGCAGCTTCATGACTAAACTAGTCAAGCGGCTCCAGCAGGATGGATCACGAATTTTCCTGATCACTCCATCGATCTACGACGAGACCGCAAAACACGCCACTGAGGTCCTGACCGGGGTCAATGATGCCTTGGGGGCATGTGCCGCTTTCGCGGCTGAATTGGCGAAAGAGACCAATGCTACCCTCGTTGATTTACACGGCCCCATGACTGAAATTAACGCCCAAATACAGGCGAAAGATCCTGCCGCCAGCCTGATAAAAACAGACCGCGTCCACCCGACCCCACCCGGAAATTTCGTCATGGCTTACCTGTTTTTAAAATCG
>Ga0222650_1001477_pt1 | contig 11487 bp, 11 predicted proteins | sample AntAcemetagen367_FD_179820 | JGI IMG/M metagenome (GOLD analysis project Ga0222650, IMG submission 179820) | Saline water microbial communities from Ace Lake, Antarctica - #367 | ecosystem: Environmental > Aquatic > Non-marine Saline and Alkaline > Saline | place: Antarctica: Ace Lake...
TCTTGAACAGCTCCAGTAATGACCCCAGCGCCTCGGCCTTGAATGGACAAGGCCCCGCACGATCCAGTTCGTATTTGGCCAGGTGCGCAGGCAGCCGAGCCTGCGAGAGTAGCTCACGCGCTCCCGTGTCGAGCGTGCGTAAATACAACTGCTTGGGACGGGCGTGCTCGGTGTAATAGTCGCGGCTGCTGCGAGCGTAGCCTGCCGTCAGCCCAACCGCATCAAAACCGCAAGCTTTGTAGCAAGTGCCCTCGTAACCGTAGTGCTCATCCACAAAGCTCTCCACTACCAACACTGGTTGACCCCAGACCTGCTCCCAGTCGCCCGATAAACGCTTCAAACACAGCGACAAAACCTTTGAACCCAAGTTCGGATAACTGTGACGCTCGGTTAGAAGTAGATAGCGACTGTTGTTCACCACGAAACCCAAGCGGCGAGCTTTCTGTATCTGAGTCCAGCCCATCCACTGCTCGCGTGCCTTTAAGTTCGGAGCCGCGCCGGAAAATACGATCAGCGCGATCCAATCTCCGTTCAGCTCGGCCACATAGCGCAGAGAGCGACCTCCGATTCGCGCGCTCTCCAAATAATGCTTTTGCTCCAATAGTTCGTCGAAACGCGCGCGCTCTGGCTCTTCCAGCAATCGAACCGTGACTTGACCAAGGATAAATTTATGGGTATCATTTTGGACTTTCATAGTCTGCCAACTTCAACAGAGACCATATGATAAGTCTAGCTATTTTTAGAAAAAACTTTCTAAATTAAACATTTAGGTAAACAGCTGAAATGCCCCTGGTGCCGAGGCTAATGTAGCCGCATCACTCGCCATTCTAGGAGCCGACGCTCGCTTCGCCACCGCCCTGCCAAGCAACGGCTTAGCCGACGCTTGCCTCCAAACTTTACGCGGCATTGGAGTCGACACTTCAACTATCTTACGCACCGCCGAAGGGAGGTTGGGACTCTACTTCGTTGAAAAAGGAGCCAACCAAAGACCCAGCACTGTGATCTACGACCGAGAATATAGCTCGATCGCTTTAACACCTCCAAGTGATTACGATTGGGAAGCAATCTTTGCTGGGGCGAGTTGGCTCCATCTCTCCGGCATAACCCCCGCCCTCTCCGAAAACGCTTTCAAATGCACGAAATATGCAGCACGGGCGGCCCAAGCCCAGGGCCTTAAAGTTTCCTGCGACCTTAACTTTCGCAAAAAACTCTGGCGTTGGAGCGAAGGGACGTCCGCTAATGAACTAGCGGGTAGATCTATGCGGGAACTACTGCCCAATGTCGACTTAGTCATTGCGAATGAGGAGGACGCCGCTGATGTGCTAGGGATTCACCCTGAGGGTAACGACGTCAATACCGGGACACTCGCTATTGATCGCTACCCCGTCGTGGCCGCCGAAATTCACGAACAATTCCCAAACATTAGCCAAATCGCGATTACTCTGCGCGAAAGTATCTCTGCTTCGCATAATAATTGGGGCGCGATGCTCTACGACGTAGCTCACAATGAGCCGCACTTCGCGCCGATGGTTGATAACCGCTACGCACCCTATCAGATTCGCAATATGATTGATCGCGTGGGTGGTGGCGATAGTTTTGCAGCGGGTCTAATTTATGCGCTCAATACGCCTGAATTAGCTGTCAGTAAGGATGCGATCCGCTTCGCCGTGGCCGCCTCCTGCCTCGCTCATTCGGTCGAAGGAGACTTCAACTTCAACAGTCGCGCCGAAGTCGAGCGCCTGATGGGCGGCAACGCCTCAGGACGCGTCGTTCGCTAATACCCTGCTTCTCCTCCTTTCTCCTCCGCTGCGAAGGCCTTAGCGATCTCGTTTGAGCCCGGCTTTGCCTCGGCAACAGTTCGTGTAGCAATGGCAGAAAGGTAATCGTCGCTTCAGTTCTGAGAATCTATTTATAAATGAAGATTCGAGAGGAGAGGGGGATTGTTGTCAGCGGCGATTTAAAAGTGGTGTAAAAGTGGTGGTGTAATCGTGGCGGTTTGACCCCATTTCTGTGACCGAAGGGCGTCGTCTGGAAGGTCGCGATTGCTAGAATGCTGCGTGAACGTTACTTGGTTCCAAATGTTTGGATTAGCCGCCGACTCGTCATGGGACAGACATCGACCGTACAGAGTCTAGTCAGCAGGCATCGAACAGCAAATAAGCGAAATGATAAATTATGGGAGACCCTACAAAAACATGAAACATTGAACCCCATTACAGTCCTCATCTTCATGATGGACAGAAAATAGAACTTGAGATTTTGGATCACACGAGCACCCTAGAGATTAGTGAGCACAGCGGAACAGATTATCCATGAGATTGCAGCCCTTCGACCAGAAAAACAGTCGGAAGTGCTTGAATTTGTTGAGTTTCTAAAAGAGAAGGAAAGAAAGAGCGAAGAGAAAGCTTTCAAGGATGTCTCTCTTGCTGGGGCAATGCACGGCATGGAAGATGAGGAGAGTCTCTATACTGAATCAGATGTCATCGAAAAGTTCGGATGATCTCTGAAGGCGACATTCTTTTATTTCGTTTTCCTCAGTCTGATTTGGGAACTGGTAAGCTGCGGCCAGCATTAGTAATCAAGAGAATTTGAGGAGACTTTGACGATTGGCTGGTGTGCATGATCAGGACTCAAACCCGCCACCAGATTCAGGGGTTGGAAGTTGTGTTGACTGAAGCGATGCCCGGCTTTGCTAAAAGAGGCTTGAAGAAAGAAAGTTTGGTTCGGACGAGTCGCCTCGCGGTCGTTGAGTCGAGCGTCTTCTCCGGAAAGATGGGTAGGCTACCGAAAGAGGCATTTGATGGGCTCAGAGTTCGACTGGCTGATTGGATTCAAGGAGGGGAGTCCATCCAGTCGCAGTGATCAATTCCGTTACGGCTCCGCCTCAACTCCATGATCACGCTTTACGTTATATTCTACGTTCGGCCCTTTTTTTGCCCTCAAAGAAATCGTTGAGGCGATTTCCGTAGAGTATGCTTTATATATAAGGCAATTTTAGTATTTATTTAGGTTTTTTTATGAATAAGGTCTAAATCCCTCTCAATGCCTTAAATTAAAAGCAAATTTGCTTGTTTGTGGTCATTTTATTGATTTCATTAATCGAAATCGTGTTTTTGCTTTATAAATGATGCATCCTGAAGATTTAAATTCCCTATTGATTTTTCACCGCAAGCGGGCAGGCTTAACTCAAGTCGCACTCGCTGAATGCGCCGGTGTGAGCCGAACCGTTGTTCAGGATTTAGAAGCAGGCAAGGGACGAGCCTCGTGGAAACATTTGGTCATGATTTTGAATGTTTTGAACATCACCCTAGAGCCAACAGGACCGCTCGTCGCGGATTGGAAAAAAAGTCAGAGGGCTATTGAATGAGTCTTCCGGTCAAACGTTATGCCGAAGTCTATCAGGCCGGAGTTCTCGCGGGCTATCTGATCGAATTGGATCGTGACATCTGGCGTTTCAGTTACCTGACAGGGTATGAAGGCAGAGGGGTCTCGCTGACTATGCCCGTGCGGGCTGAACCTTATGAATTCAGAGCATTTCCGGCGGTTTTTGAAGGCCTATTACCAGAAGGACCCCAGCTAGCGGCACTCTTGAGGAAACATAAAATCGATCAAAATGACGGGTTTAAGCAACTCGTCATTGTAGGTCACGATCTGGTAGGTTCGCTCACCGTCAAGCTAGGAGATGATCCGGCAGTCTTATTGAAAGGAGCTATTTGATGGCTACTTGTCCGATTACACTTTCTCTTTTCGAGGGTAGGGGAACTCATTCGATTTCTGGATTGCGCGAAATCCATCCCAAGCTGGGCGTTTTGCACCCTCTGAATCTCACGCACGAGGAGCAATTAAAGCAGTCGCGACTCCGAGCCGACAAAATGTCGATTCAAGGAGTCCAGCCCAAGCTGTCGGCTGTTTTGAAGCTAAAGGACGCGGCCTTTTCTATCGTTGATAGCGGCGGTCGTTTCATCCTTAAACCAAATCCTTCCCCCTTCGAGCAGGTTCCAGAAAACGAGGCACTGACTATGCGCATGGCTCAGGTCGCCAATATTGAAGTCGCGCCTCATGGACTCGTCCGTTCGATTGACGGTGGCTGGGTTTATTTCACAAAGCGCTTTGACCGGGCGGGACGAAGCGGCCGTGTGCATGTGGAAGATTTTGGCCAGCTCTCGGGTGCCACCCGGTTAACCAAATATGATAGTTCCCTAGAACGGGTCGCCCAGATCGTCGACACCTACTGCACGTTTCCAGTCTTGGAAAAACCTAAACTCGCCGCCCGCCTGCTCTTTGCTTTTCTGACAGGAAACGAAGATATGCATTTAAAGAATTTTTCCTTATGGGAGCGCGATGGGGTCGCTTCACTAAGCCCCGCCTATGACTTGCTCAATACGACGATCGTATTAGAAAATGCCGCTGAAGAGTTCGCTCTGCCATTGAAGGGGAAAAAGAAGCAATTGAGTCGAAAGTTGTGGATCGATTATTACTGCCGAGAACGACTCGGTTTAAGGAAGAAACAGATCCAAATTATCCTGAATACTTTTCAATCAGCTGTTAGCAGATGGGATCAGTTAATCGAAGCAAGTTTTCTGTCGCCTCCCAAGAAGGCGCAGTATCATGAGATCTTGAACGAGCGCTGTCGACGCTTAGGGATCAAAGCCTACTATGAACAAGGATAACTATCAGGTTTGAGCGGAACTTGAAAGGTATCCGCATTCCGCTGCTGCGAAGTGCTGCATGAGGCCATGCAGCGCTACCTTTCTCGGCATAGATCAATCTCTGGAATCCGCTGCTGCGAAGTGCTGCATGAGGCCATGCAGCGCTACCTTTCTCGGCGTAGTTCAATCTCTGGAATCCGCTGCTGCGAAGTGCTGCATGAGGCCATGCAGCGCTACCTTTCTCGGCGTAGTTCAATCTCTGGAATCCGATGCTGCGAAGTGCTGCATGAGGCCATGCAGCGCTACCTTTCTCGGCATAGGTCAATCTCTGGAATCCGCTGCTGGATTTGGAAAGAAAACGCTAGCCGTTTCCTTGGAATGCGCTACTGGTTCGTGGGTAAATACGATGGTTTATAATGTTGCACACTTTCTTGCCCAGCAGGCAGTCGCTCAGCCGACTGCGGCTGCGGTGCGCGCGCCGGTCGGGCATGACGCAGACGGGGCGATTCGCTATGCGCAGCGTAGCTTTGCGGAACTGGAGGCGGAGGCTTCGGCGACTGCCCACTGTTTCGCGCAGGCGGGGGTGGTGCGGGGTGCGCGGGTGCTGCTGATGGTGAAGCCGGGGCTGGACTTGATCCGGATCGTGTTTGCTTTGTTTAAAATGGGCGCGGTGCCGATCGTGATCGATCCGGGCATGGGGCTGAAGAAATTTCTCCGCTGTGTGCGGCACTCGCAGCCAAGTGCGCTGGTGGGCATCCCGCCGGCGATCTGGATCGCGCGGTTGTTTCGACCGAGCTTCCGCGGGGTGGCTATCAAGATCGGAGTGGGGCGCAGCTTTGAAAAAAAGATAGCGACTTATGCGAATCAGGGCGGCTTCGAGGTGGTGGACTCGCGCGAAGATGAGTTGGCGGCGATCTTGTTTACCTCTGGTTCGACCGGGCCGGCTAAGGGGGTGTGCTATGCGCATGGTATGTTTCTGGCACAGGTCGAAGCGATCCGCGCGCAATACGGCATTGAGCCAGGTGAGATGGATTTGCCGATGCTGCCGGTCTTTGCTTTATTTAATCCGGCGCTGGGTATGTGCACGGTGGTGCCGGATATGAACCCGAGCCGTCCGGCCACGGTCGATCCGCAGCAAATCGTGCGAGCGATCCAGCAAAATCAGGTCACGAATAGCTTCGGCTCGCCGGCGCTTTGGACGAAGATCGCGCGGCACTGTGAGCGTGAGTCGATCACGCTGCCGAGCATTCGCCGCATACTGATGGCGGGCGCGCCGGTGCCGTCGGCCTTGATGGCGCAGATGCGGGCGATCATTCCTAACGGCGAAATCCATACACCTTACGGTGCAACAGAAGCGCTGCCAGTGAGCTCGATCTCGGCCAGCGAGGTGCTGGAGCAGACGGCGCTGCGCACGCAAAAAGGGGAGGGCACTTGTGTCGGGCAGCCCTTGCCGGGGGTGTCGGTGCGGGTGATCGAGCCGGTGGACGCGGCGATTGCTGCAATCAAAGATGTGGTGGACTTGCCGGTCGGTATGATTGGTGAAATTATCGTGCAAGGGCCGTCCGTTACACGCGGGTATGACCAACTACCGGCAGCGGATGCGGGCTCGAAGATCGCGGACGGCGCGGCGCATTGGCACCGGATGGGGGATATGGGCTGGCTGGATACTGAGGGGCGTTTGTGGTTTTGCGGGCGTAAGATCGAGCGTGTGTTGACCTTAGGCGGGCCGATGTACACGGATTGCTGCGAGGCGATTTTTAATGCGCACCCGCAGGTGTTTCGTTCGGCGCTGATCGATCTGGGCGGTGGGCGACCGGGGCTGGTGATCGAGCCGGAGCAGGGCGCGTTTCCAAAGTCGGGCGCTGAGCGTGCTGGTTTTATCGAATCGCTGCTGGAGCTGGGGCAGAGGCACGCGCTGACGGCGACGATTGGGGATTTCTTTTTTGAGGCCAACTTCCCAGTCGATGTGCGGCACAATGCGAAGATTCATCGTTTGTCGCTTGCGCGTAAATTCGCGCTGAAATAATTTGGCTGAATGAAAGTTTTAGTCACGGGAGGTGGAGGATTTGTCGGTCGCTATGTGATCGAGCGCTTGCAGGCGCGCGGCTATGCGTTGCGTTCGTTTGGGCGCTCGCCGCAACCGGCGCTGGAGGCGAAGGGCGTGGAGGTGATCTGCGGCGACCTCGCGAGTGCGGCGGAGGTGCGAGCGGCCTGCGTAGGCGTCGATGCGGTCTTTCATGTGGCGGCGAAGGCGGGCGTGTGGGGTAGTTGGGATAGTTTTTATCAGCCAAATGTCGTCGGCACGCGTAATGTGGTGGCGGCTTGCCAGAGCGAAGGCATCGGGCGGCTGGTCTATACCAGCACGCCGAGTGTGGTCTTTAACGGGCAACCGATCCGCGGCGGCGGCCAAGAGATGCCCTATGGGCGCAACTGGCTCTGCCACTACGCGCACACGAAGGCGATCGCTGAGCAGGAGGCGCTGGCGGGCAATAGTGACTCGCTCAAAGTCGTCGCGCTGCGGCCGCATTTGATCTTTGGGCCCGGTGATCCGCACCTGTTGCCGCGCGTGATCAGCAGCGTGCAGGCAGGGCGTTTGAAAATCGTGGGGAAGGGTGAAAACCGCGTCGACGTCTCCTACGTGGAGGATGTGGCGGCGGCGCATTTGAATGCCTTCGATGCGCTGGAATCGGGCGAATCCAGCAAGACTGGAAGCTGCGCCGGGCAAGCCTACTTCATCTCGCAGGGCGAGCCGGTGGCGCTGTGGCCTTGGCTGAATCAAGTGCTGACAGGGCTGGGGCATCCGCCGCTGACAAAGCGCATCCCGTTGCCAGCAGCCTACGCGGCGGGCGCGCTGGCCGAGTGCTGCTGGAAAGTCTTGGCTAGATTCGCTAAGGCGGACGAGCCGCCGATCACTCGCTTCGTAGCTGTGGAGCTGGCCAAAGACCACTACTTCGATATCAGCGCGGCGCAACGGGATCTCGGCTACAAGCCGGCTGTCGCCATGCAAGCTGCGCTGGACGCCACTATTAGAGACCTTAAAGAGCGGGGATTTTAAGCATCCTTTAGAATATTGGCGTTTGACCTAGGGCGGAATCGTTTATCCTTTAGCGTCGTGTCAGCTATAGGCCTTATTATCTGTCTCGTTCTCATCCTCCTTTTGTTGGGGCTTGTCTTTAAGCAATCGCGCCTGATCGAGGCGCTTGGTTCGGGAGGTCGATCGCGCTCGAAGAGCGTGGCTGCGCTCACCGGTAATGACTCTGCCGACTCTGTTAATGTGCGCTCGGATGTGCTGTTTACCACCCTCTCGCACGAACTGCGCACGCCGTTGAATGGACTACTCGGCATCGTACAAATCCTGAATGAAAAGGAGAGCGATGAAGATCTGGTGGCGATCGAAGGCTGTGCGCGCCACATGCTAGCGGTGATCAGCACGCTGGTGAACCACTCCAAGATTCAGGCCGAGTGGGATGACCTGCCGGAGTACCGCCAGTGGGTCAGCCTTTACGAATTAATGGAGCAAATTAAGCGACATATTGCCTTTCGTGCCGGCTTGCGCGGGCTTAATATACTGCTGGAGCACCAAGACAAGACGCTGCGCCTGCGGGGCGATTCTGACCATCTGCGCAATATTGTTGAAAATGCAATTCTCGGCTCACTGGAGGCAATCTCCTTGGTCGAGATTCCGACTGAGCGCAAGACGATGACTATTTCTTGGGAAGCCTCTGAGGGCGAGGTTAAGGTCAATATTTATAACCCCTTGGAAGCCTACGTGGAGGATCGCCACAGCCAACTCCGTAGAGCCGCTGGATTGACGACGGGTGAGCACCTCTCCCGCATCAAGATGGAATATTTATATTGGTCGGTGGCCTCCATGCTACTGGAGCGCTACAACGGTGCACTCGATGCCAATCCGAGTGAGGATGGCGCGGGCGTGGCGACTTTTCTCTCTTTTGAAATGGAGCAGATGCAGGCATCGTCCTCCGATAAATTACCGATGGGGGGGTTGAGTTTGGAAGGACAAAATGTGGCCTCTAAGTCTGTGCAGAAACTAGCAGTCAAGCTCTCGATTCTAGTGGCAGAGGACGATCCGATCGCCCGCAGCCTCATGGCCACCGCACTCAAGCACATGGGGCAAGAAAGTCACTTCGCTACCAACGGTCGCGAGGTGCTAGAGTTAGTCAGCCAGTCGAATAGCTACGATCTTATTTTGATGGACATCGATATGCCGATCATGGACGGGCTAAGTGCCTCCATCGCCTTGCGCAATGGCGAGGCTGGCGAGTTTGGCACTCGTGTCCCGATCGCAGCGATCACCGCCTTCAACACGCTCTCTGATGAGAGTCGATTTAAGAAAGCCGGCATGAACTACTTCTTGCCCAAGCCAATCAAGCTGAAGCATCTGCGCCAAGTATTGCTGGAAGTCATACGCGCGGAGTAATTTCGCGCCGCCGATCAAAAAGTTTTCCAAAAACTGCGCAAGAGAAGTTGCCAGCCTGTCGGCTTCGCACCATCTCAGTCTGTATGGAGATCATTTTTTTAGGAACGGGCACCTCGCAAGGCGTGCCCATGATTGCGCAACCCGATGGCAAGGGCTGCGATATGAGCAATCCTAAGAACTGGCGCACCCGCACCTCGATTCATGTCGAGATGGGGGGCCACCACATCCAAGTCGATGCCGCGCCCGAGTTCCGCATGCAGTGCATCCAGCACGGGCTCGACCGCGTTGATACCTTTATCCTCACCCATGGGCACGCCGATCATATTCTTGGGATGGATGACTTGCGCCGCTTTTGTGATCTCAATGGCGGCACCGCGCTGCCCGTTTACAGTAATCAGGAAGGGCTGGCGCGCGTGCGAGCGATCTTTCCCTATGCGATTTTAGATATGCCAAAGGTAAGAGGCTACCCCGCCTTTCAGCTCAACGAAATGCCGAAAACGCTGGAGTTGCCCGGAGGTACTGTCGAGTCTGTGTCGCTGCCGCATGGTGCGCTGGAAGTGCTCGGCCTCGTCTTCACCGAAGCGGAGACGGGTAAACAATTTACGTATTACACCGATTGCAAAGAAGTGGGTGAGGAAGCGCGCCTGATCGCCGAAGGCTCAGATGTAGTCATCCTCGACGGCCTGCGCCCAGACCCGCACCCCTCGCACATGTCGATCAAAGAGGCCACCCAAACCGCACAAGAAATGGGTGCGCCGATTTCGTTCCTTATTCACATGACTTTTATGGTCGATCACGAGGTGACCGAAGCCGCGCTGCCTGACAATGTGCACCTAGCCTACGATGGCCTGCGGGTGAGCTGGTAGTCGAGTAAGGTTGGAGTCCCGCCTTTAGGCGGCCGCGCTTGAGGTGGTATTTGAGTAAGGTTGGAGTCCCGCCTTTAGGCGGCCGCGTCTGAGCTGGTATTTGAGTAAGGTTGGAGTCCCGCCTTTAGGCGGCCGCGTCTGAGCTGGTATTTGAATAAGGTTGGAGTCCCGCCTTTAGGCGGCCACGCGCGATAAGCGTGTGCTTAGGCAGGAACCCAGACCGCCTAAAGGCGGGACTCCAACCTCACTCAATCTACAATAGCACCAAGTCGTCTCGGTGCACGACTACGTTATTTTCAAGTGCGGGCGCGCCTGCGCCAATGCGCTCCCTATCGTAGGCGGCGATGCCGTGCGCGATGGCTGCGCCATCCGGCCCGCAGATCTGCACCACGTCGCCGCTTTCAAAATGCCCCATGCAGTCGGTGATGCCCGCAGCGAGCAGACTCTTGCCGCGCTCGACGATGGCGGCCACCGCGCCTGCATCGATGGCGATGGTGCCGTGGGTGTGATCCTGAATCGCGATCCAACGCTTGTGCGATTTGACCGGCACTTCGCTCGGCACGAAGTAGGTGCCGACGCTTTCGCCGTTCAAGAGTTTATTAAAAAGCTCCGGGTCGCTACCACTGCCGATGATCACCCCGCAACCGGCGCGGTGCGCGATTTTGGCCGCCGAAAGTTTGCTGATCATCCCGCCCACCGAAGTGGTGTGCTTGGTGCCTTGCGCCATGGCTTCGATCTCCGGTGTGATCGCTGCCACAAGGGGCACCACCTCGCCGCTGCCCTCCATGTCGATCAAGCCCGGGATGTTGGAAAGAATGAAGAGCATGTCCGCATGAGTCACGCTCGCCACTAGGGCAGAGAGCGTGTCGTTATCGCCGAATTTGATCTCTGCGGCGCTCACGGTGTCGTTCTCGTTTACAATCGGCACCGCGCCATTGGCGAGCAACCGCTCGATGGTGTTGAAAACGGCGTTATGGCGGTGGCGCGCGCGCAGATCTTCGCGGGTGAGTAGTATCTGGGCGACCGTCAGGCCGTGTGGGTCGAAGCCCTGCTGCCAGTTGTTAATCAAGATGCTCTGCCCGACCGCTGCGCAGGCTTGCAACGTGGCCAAATCCTTCGGACGCTTTTTCAGCGCCAGCTTACCCATGCCGAGGCCGACTGCGCCAGAACTCACGAGGATTACTTCGATCCCACGCGCGCGCAGTGTGTTCACCTGCCCGCAAAGGGCAGCGATGCGCGGGGTATCCAAATTCCCAATACCCGACGTCAGCACGCCCGTGCCGAGCTTGATGACGATGCGTTTAGCCTGTAAGAGAGTGTTCACTCCGTGAAGTTATTCAGTTAGCCAGTCTTCAGTTTTCAGTTGTTTCGCTATTTATTAGCTGGAAACTGTAAAACTGAAAACTGATGAACTAGCCGAAGGCTACACCTTTTTGAGATCAGCTTCCTTGTGGGTTAGGTGCTGGTTGATCTCGGCGATAAAATCGTCGTGCGCTTTTTGCACCTCTTTTTCATAGCGCTTGAAATCGTCTTC
>Ga0222650_1001478_pt1 | contig 11473 bp, 10 predicted proteins | sample AntAcemetagen367_FD_179820 | JGI IMG/M metagenome (GOLD analysis project Ga0222650, IMG submission 179820) | Saline water microbial communities from Ace Lake, Antarctica - #367 | ecosystem: Environmental > Aquatic > Non-marine Saline and Alkaline > Saline | place: Antarctica: Ace Lake...
CCAGAGGAGTTTATCCGCCCACCTGAGGAAGTTTATAATCTCGGTTGGGAGCGTCCTGAGACTGAAGAATTTGCCGCACAGGCCATCGCTTTTGTCCACGACTGGAACGTTAATCCACCGCAAAGCTGTTCTGGCTGCCACCGCTAAACGATTTATTTGAGCAATGAAAAACTCTGAATTTTCAGGTCCCCGTTATTGGAAGAGCCTCGACGACCTCGCCGAAACCCCAGCCTTTCAGGACTGGATGGAGCGCGAGTTCCCCGCCGGTGCGTCCGAGATAGAAGGCGTCAACCGTCGCCAGTTCATGAAGGTTATGGCGGCCTCATTCGGTCTCGCCGGCCTCGGCATGACGGGCTGCCGCCGTCCCGAGCAGGTGATCCTTCCTTATTCAAGATCGCCGGAGAATCTGATTCCCGGTATTCCCGTTTATTACACATCCTCCCAGCCGGGTGGGCGCGATAATGTGCCCGTGATTGTTGAGACGCAGCAAGGCCGCCCGACCAAGATCGAGGGTAACCCCAGCTACCTCCCCTACGGCGGAGGCACTTCTGTTTATACGCAGGCCAGCATCCTTGAACTCTATGATCCCGATCGTGCGACTCGGAGCAGCATCAGTCCGTCCGCCGTGCGCGACCGTCTCGGTGCCTTGAACCAAGCACATACGGAAGATGGAGGCAAAGGACTCGTCTTCCTCGCCGAGCCGAGCACTTCCCCGAGCCGGGCAAAGCTAGTCAAGCAGATCAAGGAAACTTTCCCCGAGGCGACTTGGACGGAGTATTCTCCCATCGATCAGACAAATTCTGAGCAAGCGGCCAAGACTGTCTTCGGTCAATCACTGCGTGCGATCCCACAATTCAGTAAGGCCAAGCGCGTGCTTGCCCTCGATGCCGACTTCTTGCTCAGTGCCGACGCTTCGATTGGTTTAGCGCGCGATTTTGTTAAGACGCGCAAGGTCAAAGAATCTAAAGACGCGGTCAAAATGAGCCGCCTCTACTCGGTTGAGAGTTCATTGACTTCGACTGGTTCCATGGCGGATCACCGTCTGCGGCTCAGCAGTTGCCAGATGGGTGCCTTCATTGTGCAACTCGCCGATGCGATGGGGCTCAGCCTGCCCGCAGATGTCAAGCAGGCCGGCGCATCACTCACCGTCGATTCCAAGTGGGTCGCCGAGTGTGCCGCCGATTTAATGGCTCATAAAGGGCACGCCATCGTCGTCGCAGGGGAACATTTGCCAAAGTCTGTTCACGCCATCGTGATCGCGATCAACGAAGTGCTCGCGGCGCCGATTAATTATCTCGCAGTGCCAGACGCCGAGCAGGGCATTGCCGAGGCGGTCGCTCGCTTGAATGAAGGCGATGTCAAAACACTCATTTTAATCGACGTTAATCCGATCTACAACGCACCCGTTGACCTCGATTATGCGGCCGCACAGGCCAAGGCCGCAGAGACGATCTTCATCGGTGGCGTCATTAACGACACCTCTGTCACCGCCGATCTGCACATCGCCGCTTCGCACTATCTTGAGAGCTGGGGCGATGGCCGCACTTTTGACGGCACACTGGTGCCTGTGCAGCCGATGATCGAGCCGCTTTTCCCGACTTTCAACACGCTCGACGTGCTGGCGCGCCTCGCGGGTGCGGAGACCACGGATGCGTATTCGATCGTGCAAGCGACATTCAAGGAGCAGGGCGGGAGTGATTTCAACCGCTTCCTCAGCGACGGTATGTCAGCTGGCTCTGCCTTCAAAGCAGTCACCTCGCGCTCGCTCAACCTCGACTCGGCGATTAAAGCATCCGAGCTGATTGCGCCTGAACTGAGCGCCTCGCAGCTTGAAGTCCGCTTCGCCGCTAGCTCGCATGCGGGTGATGGCCGCTATGCGAATAATGGTTGGATGATGGAGTGCCCCGATCCGATAACCAAGTTAACTTGGGACAACGCAATCTTAGTCAGCCCACGCTTGGCTAAGGAACTCGAAGAGGCGCAGGGCATCCAAATCTTCCCCAGCAAGGGGCCAATGAGTCAGAATAACAAGGCGCTCGAAGCGGTTAGGGGCACGATTCAGTCGAATTCATCTGAATTCAAACGTGGTAAAGAACAGGGCGTCGTTGCCGAGCTCACTTTAAATGGCCGCAAGGTTAAGGGTCCGATTCACGTCGTTCCTGGTATGGCAAACTACACCGTCGTCCTGCCGCTTGGCTTTGGTCGTAAAGTCGTCGGCCGGGTCGGCGACGGCCTCGGTTTCGATGCCTATTGCGTTCGCGAATCAAACAGCGCTGGTGTCGCTACAGGTGCAAATTTGCAGCTCACATCCGCAGTTTACGAACTCGCGAATACCCAAGAGCACTGGTCGATGGAAGGGCGTGCCCTCATCCGCGAAGGCACCACAGAATATTACGAGAAGGAGCCAAATTTCGCTAACAAGATGGGCGTGGAGTCGCACGCACCTGCCAATTATGGTAAGGACGCCGACAAGACGCTCCAAGAGAAGTCAGTCAATCAGTATCGTGGCAATTCTGCCTACGAGCATCCGAGCTTCGCCGATCCCGCGCCTAATGTTAAAGTTTGGCAAGGTGCCGAAGCGCGTGCGAAATTCCCCCATATTCAGCAGTGGGGTCTAGCGATCGATATGAATAGCTGCACCGGCTGCACCGCATGCGTGGTGGCCTGCCAGAGTGAAAATAACATTCCCATCGTCGGTAAGGATCAAGTCCTGCGCGGTCGCGAAATGCACTGGATGCGCATTGACCGTTATTTTTCAGCTGAAGAATACGACCAGACTGAAGTCCCCGAAGATGTTCAAGTGTCCTTCATGGGCGTCATGTGTCAGCACTGTGAGAATGCACCCTGCGAGCAGGTCTGCCCCGTCAATGCGACGGTGCACGACAGCCAAGGCCTAAACGTAATGGCCTACAACCGCTGCGTCGGCACTCGCTACTGCGCGAATAACTGCCCCTACAAGGTGCGCCGCTTTAACTTTTTCGATTGGAACAAGCGCAAGATCGGCGAATTCTACAAAGGCCCACTCGGCCCCGTCGATGAGCCAGAGCTTGAGAAGATGCAAAAGAATCCCAACGTGACGGTGCGTATGCGTGGCGTGATGGAAAAGTGCACTTATTGCACGCAGCGTATCGAAGCGGCCAAGATCGACCGCAAGCGTCTCGCTGGTGCTTCGGGTGACACCGACATTCCTGATGGCTCTCTCAAGACAGCTTGCCAACAAGTCTGCCCGACCGATGCCATCACCTTCGGCGACATCTCCGACGCCGACACTGAGGTTTCCAAAATGAAGGCGAGCGATCGCAACTACTCATTGCTCGGCTACTTAAACGTGCGCCCGCGCACCACCTACCTGGCTCGTCTGCGGAATCCAAATCCGCTGATGCCCGATTATTACAAAAAGCCTTACGCTTATGCGCAGTATAAAGAGCGCTATGGTGGGGGCGGCAGTGCCGTCGGGCACGGCGATAAGATCGGCCACGATGCCTCTTCCTCCCATGAGCACGAAGCTGCTCACGAAGCTAACTAATTCCCCACATTCGCGAACCGATTTTAAATGGCTACCACAAATCAAGATAGTTCAATGGATGCAACTCAGGCTGCTTTGCTAGCCAGGGTGCAGCCTGCCGAACTCTATGAATCGCCCCTTGTCGCGAATGACCGTGACTTCAACTGGGTGACTGAAAAGATCTGTCGCATCGTCGAGACCAAGACCCCCCTCTGGTGGTGGGTCTGTATGGCGGTCGCGTTGGTGACAGCTTCCTTTACTGGGCTCGGCCTGCTCTGGCTGGTCAGCACCGGCGTCGGAGTTTGGGGCTTGGCCAATCCGATTAACTGGGGCTGGGCGATTGTGAATTTCGTTTTCTGGATCGGTATCGGCCACGCCGGCACGCTGATCTCGGCGGTTCTTTGTCTATTGAAACAAGGGTGGCGCACTTCAATTAATCGAGCGGCGGAAGCGATGACGATTTTTGCGGTGGTCTGCGCGGGTATCTTCCCGCTCTTCCACGTTGGCCGTGTTTGGTTTGCTTGGTGGCTCTTCCCGATTCCCAATTCAAACGTTATCTGGCCACAGTTCCGCTCGCCACTGGAGTGGGACGTGTTTGCGGTGTCCACCTACGGCACCGTTTCCGTGCTTTTCTGGTACATGGGCATGATGCCTGACCTCGGCGTCCTCCGCGACCGCGCGGTGCTTCGGCTCAAGGCTGGCTCCTACGAAGGCACCAAGATTGCGAAGCAAGTCGCCGTAGGGATGGATCACTTTCGTAAGAATTTTTACGCGATCCTAGCGATGGGCTGGCGCAATGCGGGTAACCACTGGCGCAACTACGAAATGGCCTACCTCGTGCTCGCTGGTCTTTCTACGCCGCTGGTTCTTTCTGTGCATACCATCGTCTCCTTCGACTTCGCCCTTGCGGTGTTGCCGGGCTGGCACACCACCATCTTCCCGCCGTATTTCGTGGCCGGTGCGATTTTTTCCGGCTTCGGCATGGTGCTCACGCTGATGCTACCACTGCGGGCGCTTTACGGCCTGCATGATTTGATTACCCAGCGGCACATCGACAACATGTGTAAGATCTGCTTGGGCACGGGCTCAATCGTCGGTTACGCCTACATCATGGAGTTCTTCATCGCATGGTATGGAGCCAACCCCTTCGAGAGTTATGCATTTATTAACCGCGCCTTTGGTCAATATTGGTGGGCGTATCTGATCATGTTCAGCTGCAACGTGTTCACGCCGCAGCTGTTCTGGTTCAAAAAGGTGCGGGCCAACCACGCCTTTGTCTGGATCATGTCTATCTTGATCAATGTCGGCATGTGGTTCGAGCGTTTTGTGATCACCGTCACTTCGCTGGCCAATGACTTCCTGCCATCGAGCTGGGGTTACTACTCACCCACGATGGTCGATATTCTGACCTTCTTCGGCACGTTCGGTCTTTTCAGCGTGCTCTTTCTGCTTTTCCTACGTTTCCTGCCACTCATGCCGATTGCGGAAGTTAAATTTGTAATGCCCGCCGCCGATCCCCATGGTCACGGCAGTGGTCACGGCCACGGTCACGGCGATCCAGCTCAAGGACAAGGAGACTCACACTAATGTCTGAAAAATACGGAATCATTGCTTCGTTTCGCGACACACCTGCGCTCTTTCATGCAGCAGAGAAGGTCAGGGATGCAGGTTATAAGAAATGGGATACCTATTCATCGTTTCCCGTTCACGGTATGCCCGAAGCCCAAGGGCAAGCACGCTCGAAGGTGCCCATCTTTACCTTTATCGGCGGTATCACCGGCTTCTGCGTCGGCCTGCTCATGGTTTGGTGGATGAATGCTTACGACTATCCGCTCATCATTCGCGGCCAGCCATATTTTAGCCCGGTTTTCCCATTCCCGATTATGTATGAGCTCACTATTCTGCTGGCGGCCTTCGGCACGCTCGGTGGTATGTTTCTCACTAATATGCTCCCCCAGCACTATAGCCCACTATTTAACAGCCAAACATTCCTAGAAGTCTCCGGCGACCGTCTCTGCATCGCCATTGAGGCGCACGACGGCCTGTTCGATGCCGTCGAGACACGTCGTTTCCTAGAGGAAATCGGCGGAACTGACATTGAGGAGGTCTCAGCTTAGATACCAACATGCGCATTTTTCTAATCATTTACGTATTCGTGATCGTTGCCACGGTCTCGATCCTCGGTTTTCGGGGTTCCATTTCTACTAAGCCGCCATTGGAGGTCTTTCCCGATATGGATCGCCAACCACGCTACAAGCCACAAGCGGAAAATAGCTTTTTCGCCGATGGTCGCAACGATCGTCCCGTGCCTGCGGGCACCGTCGCCCGTGGTAATTTCTTCGCCTTCGCCGAAGTCTTCTCATCCGATTTCAAAGATGAACAACTGGGCGACACTATCTTCAATCATGGTAAGGATGCAGAGGGTAACTTTGTTGCCATGCTGCCGATGGAGCCGACCTACGAGTTGATCGAGCAGGGGCAGGAGAGGTATAACATCTTCTGCCTATCCTGTCACGGTGCCGCTGGCGATGGTAATGGAGTGACTAAGCCTTACGGCGTGCTGGCTGCCAGCTACCACGTTGATCGCCTGCGGGATGAAACAGATGGCTACATTTACGATGTTATTATGAATGGAAAGGGGCTCATGCATCCGCTGCGAAATGTAATTTCGCCCGAAGAGGCTTGGGCCATTGTCCTTTACGTGCGCGCACTACAGCTTTCCCAAAACGCGGAAGCTGATAGCTTGACCGCCGCACAACGCACAGAGCTGGGATTATAATACTATGAGTTCGGATACAACTAACCCCAAAGGTAGCAACGTGGGGATGATCGCCCTCGTGGTCGGCATTGTCGGCATCGTGATCGCTCTATTTGGTTTCGCACAAGGATGGGCGGACAGTAATGTTCGACCCATGATGAGCTGGCTCATTGCGATTGCCTTTTGGCTCTCGATCGCCATCGGTATGCTCTTTTTAATCCAGATTTGGTATGTCTTTCATGCCCGCTGGCCGACGATTATTCGCCGCCAGTGCGAGCACTGCATGGCTGCGTTTCCATACCTGCTTGTCTTGTTTCTGCCACTGCTCGCGATTCCGCTGTTCCACGACAATCCCGGCGTTCTCTGGAAGTGGATGGATGGGCATAACGCGCTACCCGGTCACGGCACGGTGAGCGAAGATCTCCTTTACGTCTGGAAGTCTCCTTATCTGAATATCGGCTTTTTTATCGGTCGGGCGCTCGCCATCTTTGTTGTTTTCATTGGCGTCGCTGCGCTGCTGCGCAAGTGGTCCTTCGACATGGATAAGACGGGCGATATTAACAATCTGCATAAAGCCCGTCGCCTGTCCTCGCTCGGTCTGTTTCTAGTCGCGAGCGCTATGACCGTCGGTTCGATCGACTGGTTCAAGTCGCTCGAATACCACTGGTTTTCCACCATGTATGGCGTCTGGTTTTTCGCTGCCTGTATTCGCGCCGCGCTCTCTGTGATCATAGTGTTGACGGTGATTCTAGCAGTCAAAGGTTACCTCAAGGGGATCCTCAAGCAAGCGCACCGCTACGACATCGCCTGTATGATGTTAGCCTTCACCGTTTTCTGGGCATACATTAGCTTCTCGCAGTATTTCTTGATCTACAGTGCCAACATTCCCGAAGAAACCTTCTGGTATAATATCCGCGAAAAGAACTACGAAGGTGGCCTCAACAGTTGGTGGTGGGTGAGCATGGGCTTGATCTTTGGTCACTTCCTCACGCCCTTTATCTTACTGCTCTGGTATAAGACTAAGGTCGTCGTCTGGCGCACCGTGGCCGTTGCGGTCTGGATTCTAGGCTTTCACCTGCTCGATCTCTACTGGAATATCATCCCCGGGAAAATCGTCCCCGCCGATCATGCTGCTGGATACCTCGTCCGTCAGTTTTCCGTTACAGTTTACGATGTCGCCGCGCTCGTCGGTATCGGTGGCATCTGTATTTTTGCCATGTGCCGTAGCATGAAAAAGGCTGAACCGATTCCCATCCGTGACCCAAATATCCTCATATCTCTCAACTACACCGAATAATCCCGATGTCTGAAACCAATGCATCCAAGGGCCATTTCTGGCCTACCTTTTTCGGAAGTCTAGGCGCGATCCTGATCTTCGGTCTAATCATTTTCTTGGCCTATCTACCGAACCGACCAGCACCCATTAATGAGGAGGTTTCGGCAACGCGTCGTGCAAAAGCTGCCGAGTCACGCGCCGCTGGTATCCAAAAAATCTCAAATTTTGAAATGATTAATGCCGAGTCCGGCATCGCCCGCATACCCATTGCCGACGCCATGTCACTCACTGTGGCAGCCTATCAGAGTGGCAAAGTGGTGCAGCAACCCCTTCCCGCAGAGCCCGTACCGGAGCCCGCAGCTACAACTGCTGAGTAAGCTTTAACGGCCGCGTGCGAATGTTTAATCTATGGATGCTCAAAATTATTTGGATCTTCTCCCCATCATTCTCTTAGGCGTGGCTTTTTTTGCTGCGGCGGTCGGTGCGCTCTACTGGTGCGCAAAAAGGGGGCAGTTCCGCGATTTCAATGCCCAAGCAAGCGTCATATTTACTGAGGAGGAGCCTGAAGGCGAAGTCTCGGATACCTTTCCAACTAAGAAAAAGCGTTAATTTCAATCACTCCTAATGAGTACGTCTCCGTCCAACTCTCCAAAAGAAAACCCATACTCCTCCGCTAGTGCGAAGGTGCGTGCAGAGCTGAGCGAGATCGATGCGTCGATCCGGACAGCAGCCTTGTTTTTCGTTACTTCAGCGATCGTCTGGTTGTTGATCGGCACCGTCTTTGCGCTACTGGTCGCCTTCAAGGCGCACGAGCCAAACTTTGCCAGCACCTATGAGTTTCTCACCTTCGGGCGTGTCCGCTCGGCTCACTTGAATGCGATGGCACTCGGGTGGACTAGTAATGTCATCTTCGCGGTCGGCCTCTGGATCATGGCACGTTTGAGTCGTTTCCCCATCAATCATGGTGGTATGCTTTTGATCGCAGGCTTCTTTTGGAATATCGGCTTAACACTCGGTATTTACGGCATTCTTTTCGGTGACTTAACTTCCGTCGAGTGGTTAGAGATTCCACACTATGCGACTCCGCTGCTAGCCATTTCCTATACGATGATCGGGGTGTGGGGCATCATGGCTTTCCGCTTCCGCAAGGGCGACCACGTCTATGTTTCGCAGTGGTACATTCTGGCGGCGCTCTTCTGGTTCCCATGGCTCTACGTCGTTGCGCAGTTGATGATTATCTGGTTTCCGGCGCGAGGCGTAGTGCAGTCAGTTACCAACTGGTGGTTCGCTCACAATTTTCTAGGGCTGTGGATGACGCCGATGGCCTTGGCCACCGCTTACTATTTGATTCCTAAAGTACTTGGGCGGCCAATTTATTCCTACTATCTATCGGTGCTTGGTTTCTGGTCTCTGGCTATTTTCTACAACTGGGCGGGCATGCACCACTTGATTGGTGGGCCGATTCCCGTCTGGATCATCTCTGCCGGTATCGTCGGTTCGGTTATGATGGTCGTCCCTGTTATCGTGGTCGGGATCAACCACCACATGTCAGTAGTCGGCTTCCACAAGGAAGTGTGGCATAGTCCGACTCTGCGTTTTATCGTCTTTGGAGCCATCTCTTATACTTTGGTGAGCTTGTTGGGATCAGCCATGGCGCTGCGCTCAGTCAATGAAATCACCCACTTTACCCACTTCACAGTCGGCCATGCCCACCATGGTGTGTATGCTTTCTTTACCATGATTATGTTTGGTGGCGTTTACTACATGATGCCGCGCTTACTCAAGCGTGAGTGGCCCTCCGCTGCCCTGATCAAGCTGCACTTCTGGGGAAGCGCTATCGGTATCACCCTCATGGTGGTCGCACTTCAAACAGGCGGCTGGATTCAAGGCATGCAGATGAACAATCCAGATATTTTATTTTTAGACATCGTCCAAGGCACCATTCCGTGGCTCAAAGCACGCTCAGTCTCTGGGCTCTTTTTGACCGTCGGGCACTTCGCCTTTGCCATCAACTTTTTCTGGATGCTCTTCGCCGCTGGCTCCGTGCGCGCTAAGGAAGGCCCCACGCTGCTGGCCAAAATAAAGGAAGGAGGCGTTGCCTAATGAAAAACTTACCACTCCTTTTTTGCGGTATCTTCTTTGCCCTAGCGTTTTCCTTCACCGGCTTGATTTTGAGTAGTCATATTCAGCTCGGTAGTTTGACTCCGAGCACTGAAACTATGACGCCTTCGGAGCTTGATCCCAGCGTGATGGTGATGGTTGAGGGTGAGACGCGCTTCCCTCAACAGGCCGTCGGCATCGCCCAGCAGGGCAAGGATGTTTATATATCGATGGGCTGCATTTACTGCCATAGCCAGCACGTGCGTCGTGCCGATTTCGGTGCCGACATCGCGCGCGGTTGGGGGCCTCGCCAAACAGTGGCTCGCGATTATGTGACGCAAGCACGCGTGCTCCTCGGCACCATGCGCACAGGTCCCGATCTGGCACATGTCGGTGGTCGACCACTGAATGCCGATTGGCACCACTTACACCTGTTCAACCCACAGATTACCTCTAAGGGCTCCACTATGCCGCCCTACGCTTTCCTCTATGATACGCAAGTGATCGACGGTGCTCCCTCCGCCGACGCGCTTCAATTCCCCCCCGGTTCCGAGTATGGCCCCGAGGAAGGCTACGAAGTGGTGCCCACACGCCGTGCCGTTGCACTGGTCGAGTATCTCCTCAGCCTAAAAATCAACTACAGCCTACCAGAGGCACCGATTCAGTAATGAGCGAAGAAGAACACATCACCGGACCCAGTGCCAAAACCCGCGAATCTCTTGAGCAGGCGGCCATGCAGGACGAGCAAATGCAGGAAGTGCACGCGCAGCTAATGCGTGAGAAAGAAGAGCCGAGCGAAGGCTTCTCGCCGGTGCCCATTTTCTTGATGTTCGGCTTTGCTGCGCTCTGCTTTTGGGGCGGTGTGTATCTAGTTAAATATTCAGGTGGTTTCCAAGCCGATGCCTTTTCTCCCTATTTTCGACCAGGTATGGATGCGCCCAAGGCAGTCGAGATGACGCTCTTTGATCGCGGTGCCCGCGTCTATCGCAACCAATGTTTGCAGTGTCACCAAGCCGATGGCTTAGGCGTCGCAGGGGTTTGGCCCCCTCTAGCTGGTTCTGACTGGGTCACGGGGCATCCGCAAGTGATCTCTCGTATTCTTATTAGTGGGTTGAGCGGCCCAATTGTGGTCAAAGGGAATACCTACAATGGTGTCATGCCCGCTTTTGGTTCGATCGGCGTCGGTTTGAACGATCGCGACATCGCCGCAGTCATTACCTACATTCGCCAAGAGTGGGGCAACACCGCCTCTGAGGTGAGCATCGAAACGATTTCCGAATACTCGGCACTCTACGCCAGCCGATCTAATCCTTGGCAAGCCGCCGCATTGCGGGAAGACCTCGGCCCTGATCCATCTGCGGGCGCACCTGCTGCTCCCGCCGAAGAAGCCACACCCCCCGAAGAAGCCACACCCGCCGAAGAAGCCACACCCGCCGAAGAAGCTGCACCTGCTGAAGAAGCAGTTGTTGCACAATTTTAGTCAGTGGCGATTACCATCTAATTGTAGCGGCGTTACGCCCTGCTGTATTTGCGTAGCTCGTAGAAGCGACACTCTTGTCGCTTTATAGGTGCCCCGCTCACAGCGGAACCAAGTGGACGCCAAAAGACTAAAGACTCCACGAGAACTGCCGCTTAGATCAGCGCTCGTAGAAGCGACACTCCTGTCGCTTTATAGGTGCCCCGCTCACCGCGAGACCAAGTGGGCGCCCTAAAGACTAGAGACTCCACGAGAACTGCCGCTTAGATCAGCGCTCGTAGAAGCGACACTCCTGTCGCTTTATAGGTGCCCCGCTCACCGCGAGACCAAGTGGGCGCCCTAAAGACTAGAGACTCA
>Ga0222650_1001482_pt1 | contig 11451 bp, 6 predicted proteins | sample AntAcemetagen367_FD_179820 | JGI IMG/M metagenome (GOLD analysis project Ga0222650, IMG submission 179820) | Saline water microbial communities from Ace Lake, Antarctica - #367 | ecosystem: Environmental > Aquatic > Non-marine Saline and Alkaline > Saline | place: Antarctica: Ace Lake | collected...
TTGGCTTGATAAGCTGTAGTTCACTTCTCCAAGCTCAAGTGCTCTACGTAAATTACAATTTCAATGCGGGTAGTGGCACTACTTTTGCGAACTCAGGGACTGTGGGGGGCAATGGAACGTTCAAAACGGCGAGTTCAACGACCCCGACTTACTCAGCGAATGCTGGCGGAGTGTCGGGCCTTTCCGGTGACTACGCTTTGGATAATACCTCAGTAGCGAGCATGAATGGAAGCGGCGGTTACGGGCGCCAGTCGTCCATGAACCTCGCTGCATCATTGACGAGCTTCACGTTGGCCGGATGGTATTACGCTCCTACTGCAGGGGTTGCGAATACGACTCTTCTCGGGCAGGTAAGCACCGGTGTTATCCCTCAAATTCGATTCAGTTCTGCTTCCACTCTCGAAGCAGTCAACGCTGGCACAACCGTGATCCGTGGCATTACGACATCGGGTGCATCCGTCATTCAACAGACAAACGCTTGGGTGTTTTTTGCAGCCACGTATGATGGCACCGCCGCCTTGGTCGCCGACCGTTTGAAATTCTACATTGGTGACACGACCACTGCTGTGACCCAGCTTACCTTGGGAACCTACACGGCCACTGCGACATCAAGTGTTGCTAACGGCATGTGGCTGGATATTGCCGGTAGGAACGGACTCAACACATTCGATGGGTTGATGGACGACATTGCTATCTACGGAGCCACCACCGGATCGGCTGGAGCGCTTTCATCTTCGGCACTGGAAAGTCTGCGAATTGCAGCCGTTCCCGAGCCAACCACCTGGGCGCTCCTCGCCACCGCCCTGGCCGTCGTGGTCACCCTGCGCCGCCGCCGCGTCAGTTAAGTTTTTTCTAGAGGCAATCAGCCCGCACCCGAGTTTTGAGGCTTGGTACGGGCTGTTTTTTTTCACGGAACTTTGCATGAAGAACTTGAAGAGATACCAGCGAAGCTAAGGGTCCGCCTTCATCAGCGATGCCGATGAACCAACGCCGGACGACTGGGTCGAGGTGAATCCTGGCGGTGACGCGCAACTCAACTTCGAATCCTTTCAGTCGTTGAGCATTGGCGGGGGCGACTATATGGCCGAGAGCACCCAGCAATGGGCGGATACCCTCACCGTGACGCTCTCCTCCAAGATTGGAGCGAAATAAGAGAAACTATTCCTAATCAGGATTTCCTTACCGAACCGATGGATGTTGGCACTTTATTCGTATGCGTTCAGCACCTCCATTAACGATGAAACAGAAAAATCCTTCCGCCTTTACTCTGGTCGAGTTGCTGGTCGTCATGACGATTGTTGTAGTCTTGTTAGCGCTGCTTTTTCCAGCAATTCAACGTGGGCGGGAATCGGCCAATCGCTCGAAGTGCGCTTCAAATCTTAAGCAACTGGCGGCAGCGGGACTGATGTATGTCGCAGATCACGATGGTCGCGCGTTCCAAAATTGGAACGGGCTTAACCCGGACCCGCAAGTTTACGGCCCGGACGGAAGATATGTCTCGGGGGAGGGAGGAATCATGGGATATATTTACCCGAATGCCGATCCGAACAATTGGCCTCCTAATGGCACTTATGAGGGTACCGTGGCGAGTTGTCCTTCCCGCCAGCGGCGTGTTACCAAGGAGTTACCGATTTACGGCGGAGCGAAGAAAAAATTCTACTTGGGGGAGGAGAACATTGCGAATGGCGGCAACGGTCTCTACGAAGGCATGGGATACGCCAGGAATAATTCGATCTCCAACCCCGGATTGAATGGCAGGATTGTGAACTTCCGAAACCTTTCGAAGTATATGATGTTTCTTGATGGCTCCCAATGGAACGACGGAGGAAATCTGGCACCTGAGATGATGGCTTTCTCCCCCCGTCACAGCGGGTTTGGGAACTGGGCCTTTTGGGATGGCCACGTCGAATATGTCAGGAGCATGTATGGCAGCCCTGAGGTCATGGCCCTCTACTGGCCGCAACAATGAATTCTTTTCAATGAACCCCACACGAATTCTTTCCATCACACTGCTTGGTGCCCTGCTGTCTCTCACGGGTTGCGGCAAAAAGACTCCGCCCGCAGATGCTCCGTCGGCTCCCGCGCAATCTCCAGCTCCCTCCATAGACGGAGCAGTGGCCGATCAGGCACTTCCCCTGCAATCCGCGATCCTTGATCAGAACGGAGACTCGGGCGCTCCTGCGTTGCCAGCACCTGCGTTGCCAGCACCTGCCTTGCCCGCCGACCCCGGCATTCCGCCTGCGCGGCCAAGCCCAACCAACATTGGCACCGTCCCAACCAGTGCCCCAGCTGCTTACGGTGTCGTTGGCACCCAACCCGCAACTTTGAATCCGGACAAATTGATCGCCCAGATTGATGCACTCATCGCAAAGCTTACCGCCGAGTCGCAAAGTCTCACCGGAAAAAAACGGGAAGAAGCCGATGCGCGCTTGAAATTTCTCAAGAACCGCCGGGAAGAGGAGAAAAAAGCCCTCTACAACCGATAGAGGAGTGATACCTGAAAGCTGAACACTCCAACCCACCATCAAGAAAAATTGTAACTATTCAGGTCGGTTGACGTGAGATCGGCAGGATGGTGGCGATGACCTCATTTCGCAGTGAGGATCTCCGTCGAGGTTCTCACTGAAAAAAAAGCGCAGATTTTTCGGAACTCTCTGGATTTCTTAGTGCAACATCCGGGAAGTGTTCACACTCGGCATCATTCAGGGACGCCACATCGGCGAGAAGGAGATCGAGCAAGTGCGTGCGCTGATTGCGGGGAATCCGGAGTGGCACCGACGCCGGATCAGCCAGCAACTGGCGAGGCTCTGGGATTGGTATAATCCGGCGGGTCAGCTCAAATCTGGGCCATCGCGGCACGGTTGGGGAAAACATGCAATATCTGGTGAGCGACGCGCGGGGCAATCCGTTGGCCTGCGTTTTGTTGGGAGCAGCGGCCTGGCGAAAATCCAAATGCGGCGGGGGTGCGGTCTGGCACACGCGAGATCGAATCTCGTCTGTGACGGTGCATCCTATAGCGCGGGCTTCCTTGCGGGCCTGCAATTCCCACCAGGTTTCCCCGAGGATGCGCTCGCCCTCTCTGAGGTCCGGCACGACCAGGTCTTCGGAAAGCAGCGTCTCGGCCAACTCGTATTGCCCGACCTCCATGGCCGCCCGTGCCCGTAGGGCGCGGAGCCTTCCCCCTTGCCCCAAGGGAGAGGGCATCGACTCCATGATTTCCAGCACCTGATCGTAATGCCCGGCGGCGAGGAGGGCTTGGACGCACTCGACCTTCAGCGGCTCGGAATCTCGATCCAGCGCAAGGGCTTTTACAAACAACTCCACCGCTTTGGGAAATTCCTGCGCGTGCATCGCGAGCACCCCGAGATTCCTCAAGGCCCAAGCGGTTTCCTTCCGCGCCAATGATGTCTCAAAAGCCGTTTGGGCACCTGAGATATTGCCCTCGTAGTAGCGCATCACCCCGCGGTGTAGCCAAGCCTCCCAACGATCATCAGCACTTCCCTCAAGGAGGTCGATCCAAGGTTTATCCAGGACCCACGTCGACACATCAGGCGTCTCGGATAGCTTGCCCGTGCGCAGCAATGAGAGCCACATTTCCTGTGCTTGGCCGAAGGACTCTTTCGGAAATGAAATCCCGGGCGTTTCGAGGGCGGTTTCTCCGCAGGCCTCACGGCGCAGGCTCTCGAGCGCGCCCCAGCCCGATCCTATTTGAAGTATCTTCTCCGGCGGAGTGTCAAAGAGCGTATTCGTGGTCAGCAGCAGTTCCTCCTCGCGACGGGCTGGGAGCATTTCCTCCAGTTTCCCGCTGACGGTGTTCGTCACAAGGCCCCAGTTATCCGAATGTGCGATTTCGGGAGCCACCTGCATCATCCCGTAGGATTCGATCCAGCTCAACCGTGACCCCGCTTCCATCGGAAAAGATTCATACTGCGTGCGGGCCACCCCGGCCTGAATTTCCACATAGGGATGATGCCCGTCGCTCAGAAACTTCTGCCATTGCTTCCCACCTTCGCTATTGCCCCAGACAAATAGCTTCCGCCCCCTCAAGCGGGAGGTCGAGGCGTGGATGATCCCGCCGCCAGTTTCGTCGAGAGCCGCAATCCACGGTCGATCTTGATCGGGAATTACGAAAAAGAAATCACGAGCACGCGGGGAGTTTTTCGAGTAGGTGATGTCGCGATCTTGTGAGATCGGCACAGCGGTTTGCGAGAGCCCACTCCGATAGACATTGTAGATCGCCTCTCGTGCCGGGGCGACCACCCGAAGACCCGGATGGTCCGCCACCGCAATGTTCGACCACCAGTAGAGGGGGATGGTTTCCGAATGGGGATTCGACAAGCCCACGCGGACGTGGAGAAACTCGGAGTCCGGCGGCAGGAGGAAATCCATCTGAAAAGGGACTCCGCGAATCCGCTCATATTCCCACAGCCTTAGCACCGGCCAGCCTTCGGGATGGGTGATTTTCGCCGCAAAAAGCGGATCGCAGCCAAGGGCCGTATGCCCGCGCACCCCGCAGTTCCATTCTACACCACCGCTGAACCATGCGCCTCGAATTGCTAGGTTGGCTGGTTGAAACACCGGATTCACCTCCACGAGTTCGCGCTGCGTCGCCTTGTGCAGGAGCGACCAAAGCCGCCCGCCATACTCCAAGAGAATCGTCGCGCGCAAATGCTCGTTTTCCAGAATCGCAACTTTGAATGCCTGAGGTGTCCGCTCGCGACCATAATTATCCTGCACCGCGTAAGGCAGGCAGGGATCACCGCAGGCGCTGCCCACGCCATAGCCGAGGTATTTCCGCAACTCCGCCGGCACGCTTTCGTCCACTTGGAGTCCGCTTCGCCCCCCGGTAGGACGGTTGAGTTGTGGAAACGGATTGGACGGGCCGATCAGCGCGGCGGGCATTGTGATTTCTGTGATGGTCAGCGTGGTCATCTTCGCTTGTGAGATTTTACCTGGAGGCTTTCGAGCCGCTGATCAATTCCCTGAAATAAAAGATTCTGTTTAAAAATCGCATAAATTCGCTTGATTCTCTAAATTATTCTGTTTATTCATAAAAAGAATGTCAACTTTCTATTCAAAAGTCTTTGTTCTGGGGGAATGGGAACCCGAACTGCACGATCGCTCCATTTCTCTGGATGAAGCGGCCCGACGCTATGCGAGAGCGGCGAAGGAGGTGGGATGCACATCCTTGCAGATCAACTTCCTCGACACCCCCTATCATCCGCTGGCCTACTCGCATCCGGAGGAATACTACCTCTATTTCGACAACTATGGGGCATCGTTGGATATGTTTGCCGAGTCGTCGTATTCGCGAGGGATGTATCCCCGGTTTTTTCTGGAGAAGAATCTGGAGCGATTGCGGACACTGGATCGGGCGGCGGGGGAGGAGGGGCTGACCTCGGTGCTTTATGTGGCGGAGCCGCGGCATGTGCCGGAGGCGCTTTTCCGGAAGCATCCGGGTTGGCGAGGGCCGCGGGTGGACAATCCCAGTTGCTCGATGACGCCGCTTTACGCCTTGGATACCGATCTGCTCGAAGTGCGCGACCATTATTCGCAGATGTTGCAGAGCATTTTGGGGGCAGCAGAAAATTTGCAGGACATCATCGTTTTCGTGCATGACAGCGGGGCGGGATTTTCGCATTCCGAGGCGTTGTATGCCGGGGCGAATGGCCCCTTCTATAACTCGCGCTTTTTCGGCAGAGGAACCGACATCGGAGGGCGGATCGCGGGATTTTGCGACGCTCTTGTGGCGACCGCCAAAGGGGCGGGCCGCGACATCGATGTCGCGCTGACATCTCAACTCACCCCGGGAGAGCGGGCTGCCGTGCTGGATAAAGCCGGTCCACACACCCATGTTGCGCTGTGGGGAGAGCAATCGCGGACCGGCGGCATGGAGGACCAGTGGGCTCTGGGCCAGGTCGGGCCGGAGGCTTTGGAGCGCGGGGGGTATGATGGCGCGCGGGATAGGCGCCGCTTGGACTTTGAGGAGCGTGCTGCGGAAATCCTCGCCAGCGGACGCAAGCCCCGGATGGTCATGCCGGGACCGAACGAGCATTATTTGCAGAATTGCTATGTCCCGAATCCTTGGGAGCAGCTTGAGATATTGCAGTTCGCTCGCAGTCTGGAGGCCGATCAAATCCTATTTAAGGGACTGGTCACCCAACCGGAGACCGTGCGCTTTAATATCAATCAAGCGAGTCTCAAGCGCTACCTAGAGCAAGGGGAATCCCCGGAGGAGTCCGTCTCCTCGGTGGTGCGGGACTGGATCGCGGAGCCGCTAAGAGATCGAATGGAAGCGGGATTGCGAGCGATGGAGCGAGCGGTGCGGGAACGACCTGGTTTTCATGTCTATGCGCAGCACGACAACACCTTTTTGCCTGGCCCCTTGGTGCCGAATCCAATTGCGCTCACCGAGGAGGATCGTGCCTACTACTGGCATCCGGTGCTGACCGACTACATGCGACTCAAGGGGGGGTATCCGTTTATGCCCAATCCTGGTTGTGAGGTTCTTCGATATGCGCTGCGAACGACTCAAGAGCGGATTTTGCCGCTGATTGACGACGCGATGGAAGCGTTCGCAGAAGTGGCTGCGGCGGCACCCGACGAGATCACGCGGGCCTGCGCGGAAGAGCACCGAGCCCACGCGGTTGTCTATGCCTGTCTCCACAGGTCCCTTCTGACATGCATACAAATGCTGGTTCATTGGCGCGGCCATGGAGAGATCGAGGTGCCGACTGTGCCTGCCATTGTGGACGCCGAGATCGAGAATACGAGAGCGTGGATCGCGTGCCTGGGGGAGGAGCCGGGCCGGTTTTTGCGACTTGGCCCCGTGGGTGTGCTGCACGGCCCCGACGTGCGATTTGCGAGCCAACTCCATCGCCGGATCGAGGTGATGCAAAAACATCGGGAGGATGCAACCGGCGACTTCCAACAGAACTCGCGCAAATCCGCGTTTTTGTCTGAGGGAAATCTATGAAGAAAATACGCTATGCCATGATCGGAGTGGGAGGCTACGGGATTAAGCGCCGGGCCAGCCTGCGAAAAGCGGGGTGCTTCGAAATGATCGGCGGGATCGACCTGTCGCCTTCCATCGTCGTCGAAGCCGAAGCTCAGGAAGAAAAACCCTTGGTGGCCTACCCTTCGATTGAGGCACTCGTCAATGATCCGCAAGTCGAGGCCGTTTTTGTCTGCACTCCGGCTCATCTTCATGTCGCCCAAGCCACTCTGGCAGCGCGGGCTGGTAAGGCGATTTTCACGGAAAAGCCCCTTGGCCACGATTTATCGGATTGCACGGCACTGGTCGAATACTGCGAGGAGCACGGGATTCCGCACGGGCATGGGTTTACTCTGCGTTATGAGCCGCTTTACCAATACATTAAGTCGCTGTTGGACGAGGGCAAGTTCGGACGGGTGGTCGGGGTCTCGATAGCGACCATGAGCACCCTGGGACTCATCTATCCGCCCGACAATTGGCGTTTTCATCCGGGCGAGAATCCCGGCGGCCCGCTCTACCAGTGCGGCATTCATAAACTCGACCTGCTGCACTTTCTCTTTGGTCGGGGCGAGTGGACTTCGGGATTGGCGCATGCGGATATTACGCCGACGCAAACGGAAGACTCGATAGTTCTGCTCGGGCAATTCGCAGGCATCCCGGTCACTTTTCAGTCGCATTACGTGGCCTCTTATCGCCATGCCATGGAAATTTACGGAACCCATGCCACGCTTTTGGTCTCGGAGCATCCGATGCGCCTGGAACTCAAGGAAACCTGCTGGAAGAGTGGACCGGAGCCCTTGTGCAACATCATCGATTGTGTGCCCGCCACCGATGCAACTTCAGAATCTCTGCGCGATTTTGCCGAGGCGGTGCGCGAGAGGCGGCAACCTGAGATGAACGGCAGGCACGGCCTCTGGGCCATCGAGTCTCTCTACGAGGCACTGGCTGTGTGTCGTCCGATTCTCGGCGAGACAAAGCTGAAGCCGTCTGAAAACCAACTTCGCGAGAAACCACTGCCAGAGCAGTGTTTTGCCTAACTTTGAAATTTTGAACAGGTTTTCCACTTGATGATTCCCATTCGATCCCATCGTTGTCTCGGCCCATTCTTTTACGGCTATATTATTGAGGTTACCCCGCACCCATCCAAGAGCGACACCCTCTACGCCCGCAGCGATGTGGGTGGGTTGTTTGTCTCGGTCGATGGCGGTGAAAGCTGGGAGCCTCGTAACTGCGGGCTCGCTCCCAGCTTGGTGCTTGAACGTCCGGAAGGGCGTTTTGCTGGCCACTACGGCTACCATGGCCACCTCTACGACGGACGGTATGCCGTGTCCGCATTGGCCTTTGATCCCTTTGATGAGGATCACCTGTTGTTGGCCACGGGATATGTGGGGGTACACCGCACACAGGGCCGTCTCGTCGAGCCGGGCGTGGCCTTTGGCGAGCTGTTTTCGTCCTACAACGGAGGTCTTCAATGGGAGCGCCTCACCGACCGATTTGTCTTGGATGCAGCGGGTGGTGAGAGCCGGGTGCATGGAAACCTGATCGCTTTTCATCCCACCCGGCGGGGTGAAGTGTGGCTGGCGACATCGTTCGATGGGGTCTTTGTTTCGGTAGATGCCGGATCAACATGGGAATACGTCGGTCTGCGTGGCCGCAATGTGACTTCGCTGCAATTTGCTGATGCGGCCGGGGAAAAGCTCGTCGTGACGATCAGCGACGCGACTTCCTATTGGGGCGGGGCGTCGCCGGGCGGGTGTGTCGTGTTGGAAACCCGAGCAAGAGCCTTGCACGAACTTGCTGACTTGCACGGCAAAAGGGTGAGGGCGTTTCGGTGTTCGCCGCTTGGTTGGTATGCGGCGTGTTCCGAGCAGGGGCTCTATCGATCCTCCAACACGGGCGCGACTTGGCAGCCGTCATCCCAGGGTCTTGACCTCGGTCGAGGAAGCATTGATCCGTATTACATGGCTTGGAACTCCCTGGCCATCGATCCGCGTGATCCTGCCCGGCTCTACACGTCGGCGCACCAATGCTGGGCCTGGAGCGAGGATGGCGGGGAGACTTGGTCGCAGAAAAGCTCCGGCGAGTTGCGGGTGGAGGTAACGAATACCCATGTGGACGCAAGCGAGATTTTTTCGGCGACTTCGTCGATTCTTGTCGATCCGTATCTTGACGGACGTCTCTATGCCACGGATTTCTACGGCGTCTGGCGGAGCGATGATCGCGGCCATTCCTGGCGGGCTGGCTGGAAGGGAATGGCGAATACCTGCGCGAAGCGAGTGAACTTCATTCGGAGTGGTGACGGGCAGAGTCGTTTGTCGGCCTTGATGACGGATGGCGGCATTAAGCTCTCGGATTCTGCTTGCACCGGGCTGGTGCGGAAGACCGGGCGGATGAATGCGGGCGCTCTCAAGAAACCCATCGAGACGCCAGAGGAAATCCAGACTCTCTCTTCGGCTGCGTCGTCACTAGCCCAACATCCCGGCGACCCGAACACCTTGTTGGCGTGTCAGAACTCCGGACAACACGGCAATTATGGCATGGGATTGCTCCTGCGGTCGGAGGATGGGGGCGAGCACTGGGCGCCAAGCAATGCCGGATTGCCGCGCGGGCTGGCGTGGTTTCGCGATGTTGTTTTCGATCCGTTTGCTCCCGACACCGTATTGCTGACCAATGGATTTTTGGCAGCGGAAGGGGGGGGTATTTACCGATCTACAAATGGCGGACGATCCTGGCAGATCATCCATCAGGAAATCCTGGGAAGGATTGATTTTTATTCTCAGGTTCATACGAGTATGGATCGCACCCTCATCGCCAATCCTTCCATGGAGGGGGTCTATTTCACGGCCAACCGCATGGCGGGAGTATTTCGTTCGACCGACCGGTGCGAAACCTTTGAAGACATTACCGCCAATCTTCCGCTGACGCGGGGGCCGGGTTTGGCCAGTATGCTATGGTCGCAGCACCTTGGGACCTTGGTTGCAGGGCTCTACCAAGGTGGCGTCTGGGCGTTGCGGGCAGGACGGTGGGAGCAGCTCCCCACGGGCGACCACCAATGTGCGACGGCTCTGGCGGAAGCACCGGACGGCGCACTTTATGCAGCGTTTTCCGCGCACTGGTATGCACCATCCGGAAAAGGAATTCTGCGCTCGGACGACGGGGGCGAGAGTTGGGAGGAGTTGGATACCTCATGGCTGCCGAATCATCTCATTTCCTGTCTGGCCGTGGATCATGAGAATCCCGCCCGCCTGGCCATCGGCACCATCGGCAACGGGGTTTACCTCGCGGAATTGACGGGGGACGAGTGAGCAAGCCGGAAGAAGATCAAGAATCTCCTTCTTTGGGGAATCGCGATGGCGCGGTCTTGTGGCCCGGGTTTTCTTTGGATCGTTCCGGAGGAGCCCCTTGTGTATTCCACAAGGGGGGACGGGCTTTTTTCTGGGCCGCGAACCGTCCGGTGCTGGACGACGAAGTCCGGGTTTATCATCGGCTGCACGCAAGCGGGCTGCGGGTCGCGCACGTGGATGCCAATGCGACGGCGGATATCTATCATCCGCATCTCAATTTTTGGGTCGGCCCCGGCAAGTATGATCCCGCCCCGCAGGAGCACTATTTTCGGAAAGTTGCCGAAGCGTCGCCGGACAGTTTTTTTATGCTGCGAGTGGCGCTTTATGCTCCGGAATGGTGGACGCAGGCGCACCTGGGAGAACTCCAGCTCGATGGTGGAGGCTCGGAGTGGTTCGATCTCCAACGCGCTGGCCGGATTCGGCTGCCTTCCTTGGCGTCCAGCTCCTGGCGAGATGGGGTGCTGAGCGCCCTGAACGCGTATTTGTCCTGGCTGGAAACCTCGGGATGGAGCCGCAGAGTGGCCGGCTTTTTGCTATCAGCCGGCATTACTTGGGAATGGAGCATCCTTGGCAGCGATGTTTTCCCCGACACGAGCGAGCCGGCGAGGGAGTATTTTCGCGAATACCTTCGGCGGGTTTATGGTTCGGAGGATGCGCTTTCGCAAGCATGGGGCCGCCAGTCAGCCTGGGATGAAATCGAGATTCCCACGGTGGAACGCCGGAGGATGTCGATTGACGGGATACGACCCGCTCCCGAATTCCAAGACGTGATCGATCATCAGCAGAGCTTGAGTGAAATGACGGTCGATTTCCTGCTGGATTGCTGCCAGAAGGTGCGAACTCGCACGCTCGGGCGTTCGCTCATCGGGGCGTTCTATGGCTACACGTTGACGGCCCGCGAGCAGACTCCGTTTACCGGTCAATACGGAGCAGGCGGTCTCGTCGGGGGACACCACGCGCTCGGTCGCGTGTTGCGATCTCCGGATATTGACTTTTTAGCCTCCCCATTCAATTACGCAGATCGTGCGTTGGGTTCGGGTTTGCTCATGGAGCATGTGCCGCTTGGCTCCGTGCAGGCGCACGGAAAGGCTTTTTTCGACGAGAACGACCTTT
>Ga0222650_1001483_pt1 | contig 11451 bp, 9 predicted proteins | sample AntAcemetagen367_FD_179820 | JGI IMG/M metagenome (GOLD analysis project Ga0222650, IMG submission 179820) | Saline water microbial communities from Ace Lake, Antarctica - #367 | ecosystem: Environmental > Aquatic > Non-marine Saline and Alkaline > Saline | place: Antarctica: Ace Lake | collected...
ACCGTCATTGTTTCGAACGAGACCGTCATTCTATGGAACGATACCGTCATCCACCTTTTTTGAATCGTCACGCGCCCAAAAAAAGTGATTCTTTTTCTAAGTAGAAGTTACAGAAGATCGTATATATACTTTTTGCATGTCGTTCAAATATCTAAAAGTCTCGGAGTGCGTTGAAACAGCCAACTTAAAGGTCGGAGGAAAAGCACTAGGGGAAATTATACGGGATGCTGTGGGTATATCGGACGATTTAAATTTGAATTCACTTTATTTAAGTTCGGGCCTTTCTGTGTCGGGTGGGGTTACAAATTTGCGAAGCACGGTGTGCAGCGATCTTGTTGTCGCAGGGAATTTGAAATGCGACAAAGACCTTGAAACCTCCGGGAAGATCATTTTACGTGACGAAAACAAACATGCATTTGAGTTACTATGTATAAAATCCATAAAATCTGAAGGAAGCAGACTTGTAGTAGAGTATACTAATGGAGGTAACCACACCGTTGATCTATCATCTATGTGCGACACGGTGAAGGTCGACCGGGGTTCGATTGAAAGCGGAAAGCTTATCTTATTTTTGACTGATGGCAACGAGATTAGCATATCACTCGATAAACTGCAGCTGGAGTCGAATACACATGCACAGAGCGCTTCAATGGAAGGGAGTAATCTTATCTTGCAGATGAACACCGGGGAGAATATAACATGCGATTTGAGTTGTGCGTCAGATTTTAAGGAGTTGCACTCGGAAGGGGGGTTGCGGGTAGATGGGAATACCGAGTTACATGGGGATCTCCGCGTGAATGGAAACCTGATCGATAACAGTGTTGTTGATGTGCGTATGAAAGGTTCGGACGAAAGTGTCCTCGAAATAAGTCTAAGTGATGGAAGAAAGCTGTCCCAAAGTCTGCGCGACATCCGGACGTCAACAGGATTGTCTGCGGTGTGTCTAGACGACTCCGAACTCAAACTCATATTTTCTTACAATGACGGTCGGCGGGTAGAGTTGCCAATCCAAAGTGCGATCCAGAAATCGTTGCAGAACTGTGATAGCATTAACACGGGTAAACTCACAGTGGGGGGTCGTGATCTCTCATCAACGCTTACGGGTGCGAGAATATCATCGGACTCCGTTTTGCGTCTGCAAAAGTCTGACGACACAGTGATAGAAGTTGATTGTTCTGTTTTGGTTGCATCTGGTGTTTCGGGATCTTACACCGACGCGACGACGGGTCACACTGGAATCATACTGAACGACGGCAAGCATGTTATGATCTCGAGCAATGAAAACAAGCATTTGTTCTTGAGTGAATCCCTAACAATAGGCGGGAGCGCTCTCGTTGACATTGGAAGCAGAGATGTGTGCCTGACCTCAAAGAGCGGAGCGAGACTCATCTCGGAAGACGGCCCCCTAGTTCTGCAGGCCGCTGCGTCTCTTATTCGACTTGGCAAAACAGCCAACAACCTGTCTGTGAACTCACCGAACCCATTTGAAATGTATGCTTCTTCCGGGTTTGATTTTCAATCACCTTGCACCTTCACGGGTCAGCTTCCCGATACGTGCGCGTCATCATCATGTCCCCCGAAACAGGGGCCATCTGTTGAATGCGGTGTTTCGGCGGGTGACTGCAAGCCAGCTGTCAACTTGCATTTCGGAACATCCGCAACTGATACAACCGCTTCTATCCATTTCATCAAGCACCCGCCTGCTGCTTCTTCTATGGGGGGGTCGAAAGAAAATAAAGCAAACGCCAGAAGGGGGGGCGGTGGTCGCCGACGAGCCCCCGTAAAGCAACGCAAGATGCCTGAAACAGCCGCATCCATTGTGTGTCGCGGTAAAGGGCTGTTGACGTTGGGTAGTCCCGATTTCCCGACACAGCTTACTATTGGTACTTATGTTGTTCAGGGGGCCAAGTGTGCGAAGGTAGACATCCTTGGCGAGCTCCGGGTCAACGGCACAAAGGTTGGTCGACAGGTTGAGAATATGAGTTTGGGAGATAAGGATGGAAACAAAGTGCACAGCAACCTCTCCATTCGCTGTAGCGACGACTCTCTTATTAACACGGATCTGGTGGAGCTGATGACGAGCCACGATGCAACAAGTCTGGTCACCAATATAAATACGGGTTGTCTCGAGTTGCACAACAGGGGTGGTTCAGTTCTTTCGACAGACTTGACAAAGTTACCTAAACTCGGCATAGAGGGGTCGCTGACTTTGTGTGCTTGCAGTCTCATCTTCGACGCAGATGTCGTTGAACCGATCGTACAATCATCTACCTCTGTCGCGCCCGTGCTGTGTAACAATATCAGTAGCACACGTGCACTCCGACTGAGGGCGGGAAACGCGGCACAGCCCGCCGACCTTCTTTTGGACGACAGGGGTGTTTGTATCCGCGGTGGCCGTGTGTGCATTCGCACTCCCGCCGGCGGGTCCGCTTCGATAGAGACCGACACACTGTGCATTTCCTCGAGAGATAGCAAACGGAACGCACGCCTGAAACTCGTGTCGTCGGATTCTTGTTTGTTGAGTATGGGAAGAGCGACAAGTTGTGATGGGGGGGGCGGTGGTGGAGGGGTCGAATTCGATACGATATCTGGAACCATGTATTTGGGTTCGAATATTGAAGCGCCCTCCATATGTGTTCACCGAAACGGCTCGGTTGAAATGAAGAGAGGGCTGACAGTGGCTGGGAGCCAGATAAAGAGTTCTGTTGAGGGTGTTTCGTTGGAAAAAGATGCTGAACTTGTCACATCATTAACAGATGGCACAATGTTTCGAACAAATCTCTCGCCACTGGTTCGTTCTACGGTAAGCAAGATAAGCAGAAATGGAGACAGTCTATCTTATTCCACGGTCTCTGGGGACGAGTCGACGTTCGCAGATATGTCTCGTGTTTCTACACTTACTGTTGATGGTGCCTTGGTGTGCAGCCAGGAACAACACATCGGTCGGGGCTTGCGACTAATAGGAGACAACGGTGTGTTTAAAGTGAACCAGGAAGCCGACGTAATGGACTGGAATTGCAAGAATGGTGAGGGTGTTTTTAGGGTTTCAGCGGGTGCGATGCATCTCAGTTGCAAATCTGACGCACGCGTGCAATGCAAGAATCTTGTTTTGGCTGCAGACGAAGTGAATGTGCCTGCCGGTGGGAAATTTGTGTCCCCTCAAATTGGTGCCTTACAGCAATTGACTATTCCGGTTCTGCAAAGCGTGGAGAGCATAACTGCGGAAAACACTCCCGTTGGATCGTTGGCTTACGCTGTAGACATCGATCAGATATTGTTCAGATCGAGCAAGGGTGTTGCCAGAATTGCACTTGAATATATCTAGCGGCTGAATGGGTTTGCAAGGTGAGTCCTGGGCTTAGCGTTTTTTTTTGCTGATTTTGTATACGCTGCATCATTCATATATTGTATCAATCAGTCAATGTGAAGCTGCTGCGGATTTCTCTTCTGACTGTAGTGACAAAAATTGTCACCACAGTCATTTCTCTTCTGACTGTAGTGACAAAAATTGTCACCACAGTCCTTTTTCTTTTGACTGTATTAGACATTTTAAGACGATGGCCAACCGGATTGCGGAGCCCGCGGCCAGCAACATGCAAGAGGTTGCTTCGCACTCGCCGCCCCTCGCGGCAATTGTCGTCCACATTAAAGTTGAGCCTGCAATCATAATTAAAGAGCAAACAACGAAAGTAGAGCGAAAATTGACAGCGAAAAGAAGGAAAGACTACCGCTTACTCGCGAAGCACGCTGGTCTTTGGGCGGACATTGGATTCAGACCTAAAACATTGCTTCATATTACGCCAACCCTTTTTGTTGCACCTTCAACTCTTGGTGAGAAGGCGGGATTTGGTTTATTTGCAAGAGTTACCTTTCTGAGAGACGAGACCATTTCCCGCTTCCAGGGAGAGGCTTCAAGTGAACCTGGAATACAAGATAGCATTTCATTATCGAAGAATAGATATCTAATACTTACCGCAAGGCCCACAGACATCAGAAGTCTTGCCCAGTTTGCCAACACCCGTCCGGGCAACCAGAACGCTAGAATAACAGCGGATCTTAAGTCTGAAAGCGCGAGACTCGTGGCGACTAAAAGAATAATGAAAGGGGGGGAAATATTTGCGGCATATGGGAAAACTTACTATAGAGGGGGCAAGGCGTTTATTTATTTTCTGCCAAATAGTAGTAAGTAAGTGTAGAATAAGAAGTGTGTCTCCGGAATATGTACAAAACCGTCAATAAAAGTGATGGTATCAATATGGCCAGGCAGTATTGTTCGAAGCACGATCACCCGTGGGTAAGCTGGGCTTCCAGGACTGCAGCAAGTTTTATCGGCAAAACGAATGAGCACACCATGCTAACTAATGCATGCAAATCTCGCGACTATAACAAAGTTTTGTCTCTGTGGTCCAACCATGTAGTGCCATCTGCAAAAAAAAGAGGAGTATGGTGATTAAGGATTTTTATTGTGATACACAGCCCGAATGCAGTTACGGCGCGCTGCGCGCAGGATAAATAAAGCTCTTATTTTTTTCTTCTATCATTCATATACAAAAAGCTAAATTGATGCTTACTCGCAGAAAGAAAAGGATTCTTAAGCGCGTATGTAGCAAATGGAAAAAAATCGTCAGAGATAGAGTATCTTCAAACGATGTTTGCCCGATCACGTTGGAACGCGTGTGTAAGCTGGGCAAAGTGTTTCAGTTAATATCGCCCAACATGCTACGAAGAGGCTATGACGCGGTCCAACTCGCTGAATACTTCAAGAATCAGACGCACAGTAGACTTAGGGATCCCGAGAGCAAATGCCGCATCACATCCAATGTATTGAAAAGACTTCAACGCGTAAGTGGTGTTGGTGTGTATGATGAATGGCTACGTCGTGTAAAGGAAAATTGCGCGATGATATGTCTTATGCAGCTCGGCTTGTTCATTGGACGCACCAAGCAAAAACTTCTAGATGAGAGTGTTTCGTGCAATCCATACGGCGTATTTTGTCCTGACCCCGGGGGAGAAGTTCCTTTCTTGTTAATAGCGTTTCATCTGGATCGACCTGGGTATGAAAACATGAAGAACGAACTAATGACCGCTGTTTTGACAAGCCCGAATGAGGAAAGCCGGTCAAAATCGAACGAGTGGATGTGTTTGATTCACATGTTCCACATAGTCGCGTCGAATGTCGAAGTTCAAATTTCGTTCAATGATACTGTCTGCTGTGTATACTTCGTCGCGAATGATTCGAAGGACGCACTCAGTATACAAAACCTCGACCTCAATGACGAAGCACGTCATTGTCTCTCGTACGCTCGGGATATCATCACGGGGCTCCACTTAAAGATTCCGCTTCTGTCGGGTTTTGTTGTTGATGATGATGATGATGAGGATGAAGACGAGGAATACATCGAGGAAGACGGTGATACAGAGGAACACGCCGACGATGAAGACGATGAAGAAGGGGTCACTGATCAAGAGGGTGAAGACGGTGATACAGATGAACACGCCGACGATGAAGTCGGGGTGCCTCATCAAGTGGATGAAGCGGGTGAGGATGATAGTGAAAGCGAAAACACTCTCTGATCATATTTGTGTGAATTGCTTCGCGAAATTCGTTATATAGGCAGACATGTGTGCGATTTCCATCAAAAACGTTTTGCTGGGGGGCACCTAGATGGCGCACAACCAACTCCAAATGGCAAGATGCCTGGGAGAAGAGACGGTCCGCACGCGGATGGTCCGCACGGATAGCACGGTTGACTACAACCCGCTAACCGGGAAAGTGCCATCGCATTTATCAGCATGTCCAGGTCTGAATTCTTCTTTCGTCTTTTTGATTTCTTTGGCATTTTGCGTGGCTCTTCTTCTTTCGATATGCTATAACAATCAGAAAAAAAAAAATAGGGTGAAGATATATTGACAGTTTTTTTTTATCAATAAGCCGATACACACATAGCCTTTCATGTCCTCGACGACTTTCACGCAATACTCGACGCTGGTGAAGAATCTCACCCAAAACAGACGAATCGGTGACACGGGTGTTATTAGCATGCGTGTTGCAAACGATTCTAGGCAGATTTTACGAAAAGAGTTTGAGATCTTAACCCGACCACAGCTTCACGGTGGTTCAAATTCGGATAACGGTCTGTACTCAGCGATTGTATCCTCCTCCTACATGTTGCGGCTCAGCAAAACTATGATGCAGAAAGCGTGTCTCAAACTGGATGCCGGGAGTAGCTATGAGGTATATGAAACAGACGACGATGCTATCGTTTTTAAGATCCTGAAGGAGAGGAAAGAGTTGCTTTCGAAATCTCGTTGTTTATCGTTGCACGACCTGTCAATTCTTTGCAGCAATGCAGGGTTCCTATTACCTGTCTACGCGTTCGGTATTTGGCCTTATTCTGTGGATTCGAGTGATTTCATCGCAAATGCTGCTGATAAAAGGGCGTCCGAGTTGCTTCAGAGCCACCGTTTTCCTCCTCGATTGTGTTACCTGCAACAGCGTTGTTCCACTTCGCTCGGAGATCTGCTGTATAGTCAGGTTAACTTCCCTTCCACCAGTATAACCTCTCGCGTCAACAAGTTACGCAGCTCTTTATTGAACGCCTCTTTAGAGTTTGTGTCTTCGATATGCAATAGCGGGTTTTATACATTTGATCTTGACCCGTGCACCGACATTGGTGTGGTAAAAAACAAGTATTCGGATGCGCTGCAGCTCAAGTTGTTCAAAGCAGACCCGGTTTCGATCTCGGATATTAAAAACAGTAATAAACGTTTTCGGTCGTCGCAGACGCCGGCGGGCTACAAAATTTTGATGCTTTTGTTGCTCTCTCTGCGACTCTTTCTTTTGAGTAATAGGTGGAAATGGAAACTAAATTATCTTGGACGTTATTTCGAAAATTTATCGGGTGGTTATACGTACATAAAAGCCTTACACAACCGCCAAATGATGGTAGGAACTCGTGTAAACAATGATCATGAACCCATGTCAGACTACACGTTATACAGCACTGCGTTCGACAAACTGCGAAGTAAATTTCCGCCCCACTTGACGGCCGAGAAAATCTTGCGAGCTGTATACGAATCCGATCTTCCACTCCCCTATGAATGAATGAACGGCTCTGTACGAACGTGTGGTGCGGATTATTCGTTGTTGTGCGTATGGTTGTATATATTTTATGTGTCTCTACTACATTATACGAAAAGACTTTTATTGGGACTTTTATTGCGGATGTTCCGAACTTTACAAAGAATGTTTTCTGGCGGCGACACACAAAAAAATGGGAAGGGTAAAGGTGCGAACACCGGTGGCACTAAATCGAACAAAGCTCGTTCAAATAACGATGATTTTTCTTTCATTCCTGTTACTGATTCCTCGGTGGGTTTGTCCACCACACAAAACGGGGACGGCTCTTCGTATATGAATAACATGAACAATATCATTAATTCTCAGCGTGTTTATAGTTCTTCACATAGTAGATCCAAACCAGAGGTGCAGGAATCTGATGAGGTACGGCTCTCAACAAACTCAACTCAGGGACAAGAGGGTGCCGGTCATTCATTTGACGAATCCATGCCAAAGAAAAAGAGAAGATCCCGTTCGCAACAGAATAACACAAATGGAAAGAAACCGAAATCTTCCAGACGAAAATCAACGAAATCAACGAAAAAGACCCCGCGGAGACAGAATCCTGGAGGAGGTGGTGGGAACACGTCCAAAAAACGTACCAAGAGCGTTGGCAAAAGGTCTAAAGCAAAAAGTGGTAAACGAGGAAGTGGCAGATCTCGGAAGAAAAAATAGGACAAATATTTTGTATGTTGGTCTACTACACACACTGTGAACGTTTGGCGCGCGAGGTGAAAGAGTTGAAAACTCGAATGCGGAACGTAGGATTAATGCGATCAAACATCGACCCGGCGAGAAATACTTCTTCATTTTTTTCCTTGTTTTTTTAAGAACAACATTTTTCGGGTCGGTTCATTTTTTTTTCTGTTTTTATTGTTATATAAATCGAACATGAGCGGGGTTCGACTCAAGGCCAAGGTTGTGAACGTGAACAGTTTGTGTGCCAGAAACACAAGCAATACCGCAGCATTATTGCTTGCGTCTTGCGCTCTTTCTGTTGATCAATCCCAGAAACTGCGCCTCCTGAAACTCTCCATGCCACCCGATAGAAAATCTGGTATACACGCCCGCGATTATGTAAGTGTATTTAATGCATCTGCCGGGTCTATACTTCGCGCTTGCCGTTAGTTGACTAATTAAAGCCTTAAAACCTAGTACCTGTAGCAAGGTTGGGTTCTGCGCATACGAGTGCTTTTAGTATATGACAACAGCAGTCTCTATATTCATCGCCAAATTCACCTGTTATCATTTTCTTCATTAATCCTTTTTGTGTGGCACCCGCCGCCGATTGTAAAATGTACTCTATACACATCCTATAAGAAGCGGGTTCGCATCCAATGCGGCATTTATTATCATTTTTCGCATTCTTGAGAGCGGTTTCCAATTTATTGTCGGACACAGCATCAGTAATGGATATATAGTATTCTTCTTTTCGTTTTAGTGCTTCGTATCCAGTCGCGTCTGCGAGACGAATATCGGAGTCCACGAAACTTCCTGTAAGGGCTATTCTCTTTAGTTTTTTCTCCATGTTGCTTTTCGCTATATTTTCTAATAGCTTTACGTACGCACCTCCCAACGAGTTCATTTTCCCGATAAAATGCCCGATATTAAAAAATAAGTTGCTTAGACACACATATATACCAAAAATATAGCAAAACAATGCGCGTCAACGTGCTTAACGGGACGCAGCTCGGGTCCGGTCGTACAAAAATCGCCGTTATCGAGGCGTATCATATTCATAATTCTCGGAGCCGGAAAAATGGTTTTGCAATGGTGAGAGATGTGCTTGCATATTTGCTTGACGTGCTTCAGAACGCGGCGGACAAGGCGGGTAATAAGACCGAAACTTCGGCTGCCACAACCACCGCATCCGCTTCTTCCGAGGCACCTGCACCTCCCGGAAACACGGCCGCCGTGATGGTGGCAGACGACGAAACCCGGGATCTTGCTTTGCTTTCCGTGGCAGTGCAGGTTGTCATCCTCATACCAGAAGTACTTCTCGCTCCGGACCTCCTGCGGTTCCATTGTGTTCCGATTGGTTGGGAAGATCAGATGCGGATGCTACATTTTGCTGGATACGGGTACCATGTACAATCGAAACCAGGACGAACGGCGCATAAAAGAAAGGAAGATCGTCACTGGTGTATTCATGTTGATTACGAGAAAAGGGCGATCGAATCTTTGCTGCACAAATTGAAGGTCGCGGTGTACACGTTTCCGGTGAACCTTCGTGACCTGCTCGTTGTTGATAATCGGCGCACTAAAACCGGGCACGTCGTTAACGGTGGTAATAATGCCGTATCTACGTTCGTCGCTCGGATGTGCGAGCATTTCAATTCAACGGGTGTGCTACCAGAAACTTCGAAACAAACAGAGTGTGCTACCCTTAACGCGACTATAAGCGCACAGCTTGCGGTGTTTGAGTCCTCCGCCGGTGTTACATTCTGGTACGCGAACGACTCCAAAAAGAGGAAAACGCTGCCGGGAGCAGCAACACCAAGCAACCATTTTTTTGATATTATTTCTCGGCTCTCTTTTATCCAGACGTTTGCCATGCTTGGCGGAAATCCAGCACAGCAAATAAATGACAGCGATAGGCGGAAGACAGCCGGGTATCGCCCACACGCGTGCAGGCATATCATCAGCATAAGGCACAGTCCGGGCGTCAGTGTTACTCGTGTTTTCACCCGATTACGAGAACAACCAGCGAATAGTAACAATGATAATAATGATAATGCTGATAATAAGGACAGCAGCACGTGTATGCACCCGCATATGGAGTATTATGTCGGGTGTGACGGCGAGTACTACACATTGTTTTGGCACCGGAACCGCGGAAAATCTGAAAACATTCATTCCAGCGCCGAGAATTTGGCGATGAACATGCTTTTGACCTGTTATTTCGGCGCTGCTTTCGGTATAAACAAGTGCTTTAGACCTGTTATGATCCTTGTAGACTTCAATTCGAGTGGATGTGGGGCGGGTGGATACGTGGTCTATGGTGGCCTTATCTGTCTGAAACCAGATGAACAGACGACCGAGACCATCCGGCAAAACATAGAAGGCTCGCGGCACTCCAACTATTACATGAATTCGATCTCGGTGGATCCGGCTTATTCGACCAACCTCAGCAAACTAAACCTTGACCTTGTTGTTTCGAAAACAATTCGAGCGCAGAGGGGCTCATTTTGTTCCATCTGCACCGACAAACTACTTTACGACGTCTATGCAGAAGCGGGCTTCGGGCGATTCTCTCTCTACGTTTCTAAACTCATCACTGATTTGCTGCTGCAAATGCTCCGGGTTAGCAGCATGCTGCACTCGCGGTACGGGTTCTGTGGAACGTGCGGCACGAACGCACCATCGTCATCATCATCAGCTACTTTGATACGCCTTCACGATGTTTTATTCTGTGCTGATGATAATAATACCAGTGGCGAGGATAAGGGTGAGAATAGTAATCACACCAGCAGCAGAATGACCTTAAGTGGGCTCGCGCTTGTGAACGATGCCGAACATCGTCAGCGGAATATAGAGCGTGGTATCGTTGCGACGTTGTTCTTCACTCCGCTTAGTGGCGATAGAATTCTCACCCGATGCACGTGTGTTTCTAGAAATGCAAGCGGCGGCACGTGTTTGCTTTCCGGAGTTTTTCGGGACTTGCACAACATCCTTAAAGATGTGATCCAAACACCACACCAATCAGACGTGTTATTGTTCGGCAGCGAACGACGCGAGATGCTGTGCAACCTTCGACAATTCGTCGGGTCTTACGACACGAAGTTCTCCTCGTTGATGCACTGCTTCTCCGGGGAACGCGAACGTGTCTACGGCTCGCTGCTGCGATGTGCGACTGATTCGATTTCGGCTGATCTTTCAAGTATGTAAGTAGAGAATCGGAATCGGGCAGATCGCGACGTATAACATCATATAACATAATTTTTAATTTTCTCATAATCTGATGAGTGATTAATTTTTTATATGTAACTATATAAAATAAGTAATACATACACGCCACAAAATACCGATCACCACCGATCGTCAAACCATAAACCATGGATTTCCTGGGTCAGTTATTAGGAGCGCAGCGCGCGTACGCGAGAGCGCAGCTGGGTGTAAGCAAGATTTGTTTGGAACAGCAGTTGTATCGCAATCTGATGTGCAATATGTGCGGTATGAACAGTGGTTCGTGCTACTGCGGACCTTGCGGTGGATCGGCCGTCGCATCGGGTTGTTGTGTAGACAGCTGCAATGTCACCCACGAGACAATCACAGATAAACAAGCCAAAGAAACCATTTTTCTATATTTAAGTAGCAATGACATTAAAGCT
>Ga0222650_1001486_pt1 | contig 11422 bp, 6 predicted proteins | sample AntAcemetagen367_FD_179820 | JGI IMG/M metagenome (GOLD analysis project Ga0222650, IMG submission 179820) | Saline water microbial communities from Ace Lake, Antarctica - #367 | ecosystem: Environmental > Aquatic > Non-marine Saline and Alkaline > Saline | place: Antarctica: Ace Lake | collected...
ATGTGGTGGAATTCGCGGAAGTTGTTAATTTTCCGGCCCCTGGGGAAGTCGGCAAGATTTACGTGGCCACCGCAACCGGAAAGATTTACCGCTGGAGTGGGACGATTTACATCGGAATTGACCCATCTCCAGGCAGCAGTGATGCCGTGGCTGAGGGTTCCACTAATCGCTACTACACTGCGGAGCGGGCCGCCGCCGATGCCCCCGTGCAGTCCGTCGCCGGGCGCAGTGGGATGGTGACCTTGTCCAAGACCGATGTCGGCCTGGGTAATGTCGATAATACCGCGGATGCGGACAAGCCGGTCTCGAATGACCAACAAGCGGCTTTGGATCTAAAAGCCTCGCTGGCGGCCTCGAACCTGAAAGCTCCGCTTGCGTCGCCAACCTTCACCGGCGCGGTCAGCGGGATCACAAAAAGCATGGTTGGTCTTGGAAATGTTAGCAACACTGCGGACCTCTCCAAACCAGTCTCGACCGCACAGCAAACGGCCTTGAACCTGAAAGCGACCCTCACTTCGCCAACCTTCACCGGTACTGTCGGTGGCATCACCAAAAGCATGGTCGGTCTTGGGAGTGTCGATAATACCGCGGATCTTTCCAAGCCGATCTCGGACCTCACCCAGACCGCGCTGAACGGAAAACAAGTAGCAGGGACATATGCGACCCTCGTGGATGGGACGGTTCCGGTAAGCCAATTACCACTTACTTTGGATAAGATCACTGCCGCACCGGTGCTTCCTGTCCTCGCCTGGGGGAGAAACAATTCAGGCCAGACGACCGTTCCCAGTTTGGTCAATGTCGCCGGAGTGGCGGCGAGAGAGGGCCACAGCTTGGTTCTTCTGGATAATGGGACCGTGGTGACCTGGGGCAATGGCACGGCAGTTCCGGCCAATTTAGAATCGGTCGCCGCGATCGCTGCGGGCAGCTCACATGATCTCGCAGTCAAGAGCGACGGCACGGTCGTGGCCTGGGGAAATAACACCTACGGTCAAACGACCATTCCTGCCGGTATCACCAATGCCAGCCAAGCGGCGGCAGGTGAGAAGCACAGTCTCATCCTCCGGTCCACCGGCGCGGTCACGGCATGGGGGGACAACAGTTTCGGACAAACCACCCTTCCTGCTGCGGCCTCAACTAACGTCACCGCGATCGCGGCGGGTTATGACCACTCACTGGCCTTGAAAGCGGATGGAACGGTGGTCGCCTGGGGCCGTAATGACGCCGACCAGACCAGTGTTCCGGCTGGCTTGAGTAACGTCATCGCGATTGCCGCAGGGGCCTATCACAGCCTCGCGGTTATGAGTGATGGCACGGTTGTGGCCTGGGGCTGGGATAACGGGGGGCAGATCACGGTGCCCGCCGGCCTCAGCGGGGTGACGAAAGTCACCGGCGGCTATGCTTTCAGCGCTGCCTTGAAGAGCGACGGGACGCTGGTGGCCTGGGGTGATAACACCGACGGCCAACTTACTATTCCCGCTTCGGCAACCCAAGTCACCCATCTCGCGGCAGGAGCCAACCATATGCTGGCACTCCGTGCGGATCTCATCCCGGCCCAGGTCGCTCGGCTGGATCAGGACAATGTCTTTACCGGGAAAGTCGGGATCAAACGCACTCCGGCCACCAATACGCTCGAAGTGGAAGGGACCGCCAGCAAGACCACGGCTAGCAGCTGGCTGGCCAACTCCGACCGCCGCATCAAGACCGAAATCACCAGTCTAACGGGCGCTCTCGAGAAAATCGACCAAGTCCGTCTAGTGGACTTCCGCTACACTGAGGATTACCGCGCTGCCCACCCGGCGATTGACGACGTCCGTTACCTTAATGTGGTCGCCCAGGAATTCGCCGAGGTCTTCCCAGAGCATGTCAAGGAGAGCGGGGAGTTTCTCGCCGATGGATCACCAATCCTACAGGTGGACACCTATCCGCTCACCATCTACTCGGCAGCCGCCGTGCAGGAACTGCACCGCGATAGCTTGGAACTTCGGAGAGTAAATGAGGCCCTAAGGCAGCAGTTAAACGATCAGGAAGATCGACTGAACAAGCTGGAAACCTTGCTGGAAAGTCGCTGAATCCATGAGACTCCCTCATTCCATGATCGGCACGGCGCTGTTGCTACTCGGCTTCTCTCCGAGCTCGTTGGCTCAGAATTACACCCTGGCGCCAGCTGCCCTCGACTACGGTGGGGGGCGGGCCACTAGCTCGAACTATACCGTCGATCTTTCTAACATGGCGGGAGGTGTTGGCAGCTCGCAAAGCTATACTGTGCGAAGTGGCTTCGCGGGGCAGTTGTTCGATGTCGAATTCACCCCGCCCGTCAGTTTGGTGGCAGATGGCACGGCCAAGATATTTACGGCCGCAGCCGCCGGGGTGGGGGACTTGATGCTCAGGTATCAGGGGCGTGGATTCACAAGTTATGAGGCCTCATCCGAAGGGCCTTCGCTACCCGGTCTCTATCAGGTCACGGCCTCCTCTGCTGGTGACGTTTCTATGGTCAGCGCAACCGTCGATTTTGTGATCTCTGGCCCGGTTGCAGTGGCGGACGCGCTTACCAAGCCGCTGGACAATTCTCACATCGCCATCGCGTTACCTGAGCTTTTAGCAAATGATTTTCTCGTCCTGCCAGATGGGAGCGTGACTTCCGCCGGTCTCTTGATCACCAGCGTAACGGCCGGTCCGGGCAACAGGGTGTTCCTAGGCGAAGACGATGATGCCGGATGGATTTTCTTCATGCCCTCGGTGGCCTCGGTTGAGGCGTTTAGTTATGGTATCAGTGGTGGAGTTTCCACCGCGAAAGGTGTCGTGACGGTGACCGCTCTTAGCACTGCGTCCCCCTTCAGCCTGCAGTTCGTGCGGCGCGGCATCCCGGTGTTCGACGGATCGCGGACGACGCTGGCGATGGATTTCATCGGAGTGCCAGGCCAGAACTATCAGATCGAATGGTCCACCGATTTGGTGAACTGGCTTTCTGCCGGAACCAGCGCCACCGGCTTGACCGGCTCCTTTGGTGTGACCTTCGACCTTGAGGGAGACCACCTCTCAACATGGAGCCAAAGCATGTTCTTTCGCGCGAAGCGCTGACTCACCCATCCCCACCACCAATCCACCTCATTCATGAAACGCCATCTCCTCGGGCTCTGTGCTTCCGCCGCGCTCTTATCCTCGGCAACGGCGCAAATTTTTGTTGAGAAGGTCTTTTCATTCAATCAGACCATCGCTGACAATGGCCAGTATGTCGATGTGCGCACCCTGTCGGATCTAGGGATGAGTTCCATTCTCGACGTGGACGTCGGACTTGTCATGCAAAGCGCTCCCGGAAAGACGATACGGTTGGGTGATTATTTCGTGTCCCTCACCCATGGGATTGCCAGCGAGGAGGAACGGGTGGCCGTGCTGTTGAACCGGGCTGGCGCCAACGACACGAGGCCTTGGGGCAGCTCCCTCAACGCGGTAAACCTAAGCTTTGATGATTCAGTTGATGCCGCCAACAGCTTTGGTGTTACCTCCACGACTGGCACCTATGCGGCGGATGGGCGTCTGGCCGTCGACCCTTATGGGAACCCCCTGGCCTTTGACGCTCTGGACGTGACCCATGGCTTGGGCTCGCTGGATGGAGAATTTCTAGAGAGTAATGTTTGGAGCCTTCTGGTGGCCGATACCCGGCAGGGTGGGGAGGGCGTGCTCTCCTCATGGACGCTGGGCCTCACCGGGCCCGCCGCGCAAAGCGGCAAGTTCGATCCCGGTTTGGGCGGCACCTTTGGCGATGTCGAGGGTTCGGGTATCCAGGACGTCAAGGCCATGCTGCTGGTATCCGGTAGCGGCGCAAACTCGGTCACGGTGAATGTCTCCGAAAATTTGGTGCTCAGCGGTGGCCTCTCGGGCAATGGAAATCTCCGCAAGTTTGGTGTCGGAGAATTAATCCTAAGCGGAGACTCAAGCGGTTTCACGGGGAGCGTGGATCTCTCTCAAGGGGTCTTGCAAATCGCCAGGAACGATGCGCTCGGTGTCGGTGTCGTGATCGAAGTTTCCGGCAGCGGGAGCATCTTGAAGCTGGCGAACTCTGCTCAGTTGGATGCTCCGATCTCGCTAAGTGGTTCAGGCAGCCGGCTGGTCCTCGATGGGAATGGGATTCTGGGCGGTAGGCTCACAGGGGATGGTGGCCTGCGTATCGACAGTAGTGGAAAAGTGACGCTCACCGGCACGAGCACCTACACCGGCGGGACAAGCGTCTCGAGCGGCACTCTCATCATTAACGGCGACCATTCGGGAGCGCCGGGCGCGCTCAGTGTGGCGTCCGGCGCAACCTTAGGTGGCAGCGGAACGATCGGAGGGGCCACGCATGTCTCCGGCACGCACTCCCCTGGCAATAGTCCGGGAATCCAGACCTTTGACAGTCTCCTTACCTATTCCGCGGGGTCCTCAGTCCTGTGGGACCTGGGCGTCAACGCCATTGGGACACGCGGCTCCGACTACGATGGCATCAATGCCAACCGAGGTCTTAACTTCGCCGGAGTCACCACCCTGTCTCTGGGGCTAGGCAATACCGTAGACTGGAGCAATGCCTTCTGGGACAGCGATCAAATCGGAACCAACGGATGGAAGGTCTTTAGCGTCGTTGAGACGCTGGACGGATTCGATAACCTGTCTTTGGATTCCATAGCGGGCGGATTGGATTCGAAGGGTGTGCCCTTGTCCGCCCAACGACCGGGAGCGGGCTTCAATCTCTATCAGGAATCTGGCGGGATTTATCTAAACTATCAGGTCGCGGCGGTTCCCGAGCCATCATACCTCCTCGGGATCATCTGTCTGCTGGCGGGATGGGCCTGCTGTCGCCGACGCTGATCGTTTTGAAAAAATAACGGAGGAGGAAGTTCTTGGCCAAGCCTATAAATTCCTCGATGAGTCCGTTCCAAAATTAAAAAGAATACTCGGACTGGGCTTGCAGAGCCTGAAATCGAAGACTCCGCAATTTCCTGATACGCTTCCCTTTTTCTCTATGGTCTGACGAACGTGGTCACGACCTCAACCTCTGACATTACCATCACGAACAGCATTTTGGCGGGTTAGAAGTTTCGATGTGCGCTTTCGAGGATCCTCGCAATACGGCCTATCACCCTAGTGTGACTCTCTGTTATTACGTTTAGGCAATCGCTAAATTGCAATCGCCGGCACGTCGGGACACTTGCCGAACCGAAGAAAGTGATCTGGTCTCAAAAGAGTCTCCGATGGCCGAGGGGAAATTGGCGAAGGCTTTGTTTCCCCGGGCACGCCTCCAGAATTTCACTTTCTTGGGAGCCCTGATTTTTTGAAAGAAAGCGACTTCTTCGAGGTCGGGCCAAGAAAGCAATTCTTCGGAACGGATACTCAAAGATCCCGCAATGCTCACGGAACCGGCAGTTTCGATAAGCGAGGCGTCCTCGGTCAAGGGCGATTGGCCGGGCCTTCGTGTGAATCTGCCTGCTGGTGGGGCGACCGTCACTGCAGATCGTGTGAACGCTGAACATTGGCATGACCTTTCTTCCATGCCGGACACAAAGGCACCCTGATCGCGATCTTCACCAGTTGAGCGACCGCTCTTGCTTGGCGATGGCTCGGCTGGTATGCTGCTTTCTGTCAAGGATACTCGAAAGCTCGTCCTCGTGCTTGTCAGGTGGATAATAGCCAGATCGCTAAAGGCTGACCACTCGAATTCAAAACGATCCACTTTATGAAGACTGCTCAACACACCGTCGAAAAAATTGGAGGCACTTCCATGAGCCAGTATGTTTCGGTGCGAGATAATATCATTCGCCAAGGTCTGCCGACGATTGACGGCTTTAACCGCGTCTTCGTGGTGTCCGCCTACAGTGGCATCACCGACCGCTTGTTGGAGCATAAGAAAAGCGGGCAACCTGGCATCTACCGCTTGTTTGCCAAGAGTATCAAAAACGAGGGCTGGAAAGCTGCGATTCACAACTTGCGCGTCGAAATGAAGCGAGTAAATGCCGAGCTCTTCACCAATCCCGAGTCGTGCGATGAAGCCGACCATTTTATCGAGAAACGACTCGACGATGCTGAAGGCTGTCTCGACGGTCTTCTTCTGCTTTGCGGGCACGGGCACTTCGAGCTGGGTTCGCACCTTGAGACGGTAAGGGAGATGCTCGCCAGTTTGGGAGAAGCGCACAGCGCGTGGAATACCGCTCGCCTGCTGAATGAAGACGGTATTCCTGCGCGCTTTGTTGATCTCACCGGTTGGCAAACCAAGCGGCACATTTCACTGGATGAGCGGATTAAGGAAGCCTTCGCCAATTTAGATTTGAGCAAGGAATTTCCCATCGTGACGGGCTATGCTCACAGTCAGCGGGGCTTAATGAAATCCTTCAACCGCGGCTACAGTGAGATGACTTTCAGCCGCATCGCGGTGCTCACGCAGGCACGCGCAGCGATCATCCACAAAGAGTATCACCTCAGTAGTGCCGACCCCGGGATCGTAGGCGTTGAAAACGCCGTGCCCATCGGTCACACCAACTACGATGTCGCTGATCAGCTCGCCAACCTCGGCATGGAAGCCATCCATCCACGTGCCGCCAAAGGGCTGCGGAAAAACGATATCGAACTCGTCGTCAAAAATACCTTCGATCCGAAGCATCCCGGCACCTTGATTACGACCGGATATACCCGCGAGACCCCGCAGGTCGAAATTATCACCGGTTGCGTCGATATCTACGCCTTCACTTTGTTCGATCAGGACCTGGCCGGCAGCTTTCACGAATACGATCAAGATATCGTCGAAACGATTCAGCAGTGTAAAGCCCACATCGTCTCGAAGGGCGTGAACGCCAACACCATTACCCACTACATCGACGCGAATCTGCAAACGATCAAACGAATACGCACCATTTTGGAGAAGCGCTATCCCGATGCGGAGATCGATCAGCAGCGTGTCGCCTTTGTGTCCGCGATCGGGAGCAATATGACAATCCCCGGGATTATGGCTCTGGCGACCGGGGCACTTTCTGCCTGCGGTATCAATATCCTCGCGTCTGGTCAGTCCATGCGGCAGGTCGATATGAACTTCATCGTCAGCGAATCCGACTATGAGGCTGCCATCCAAAGCCTCCATAAAGTCCTAATCGAATCCCCGCCCAAAGCTATTTCTGATGCCGTCTCGCAGTAGTCATGGAAGGGGATTGAACTGCAAGCGGTAGCAAGGACCTCTTTTGCGAAGGGGCAACTCGATGGCGAGATTGGAACGCTCGTCCTCCGGCATATGCGCCAAGATCACCTTCTTTGAGATCATCGGCGGCCGGGCTCGTAATACGGACGCCCGGGAATTCGTTCGGGGGGGCTTGTTTCACCAAGGCACGATGTCCCCACCGCTTCGATTCGGAAGCCGTAAGGTTCTGGTCTTGCTGTTAGGGCGCGGTGACGAGGACCCGCCCGAAGCAGCGCGGGATGACGGCGGGGTCGCAGGGCTCGGAGACGATCACGCGCTCGAACTCACCTCCGGTAACCGGAGTGATGGTCACCGCTCCTGTCATGGTGGCGAAGTTGTCGAGTGAATCTCCGCGCTGAGGGATGTAGGCCAGAGGGCTGCCGACACGACGGATGAACGCGAGTTCAAAGGTGGCCACTCCTTCTTCGTTTTTAAGAGAGAAGGTGGGCAGGCCGGAGTTGCCTCCGGGTGCGAGGATTCCGTTGTCGCGTCCACCAAGGTCCATGTTGAAGGCGAATTTCAGGAGGTTGTCGATGCCGTCGCCAAAGGGCGCGGCATTAGGAAGGGCATCCTCGCCGGTGAGACCCGCTTCTGCGGCGGCGTCACCGAGTCCTCCGTCATCACCACCTTGGGTGGCAAAGGTAAAATCAGAGGTGATACTCTGACGTCCGGAGAAGCCACTGACTCCAAAGCCGTCGGTTCCGGTGTTGGTGGTGGCGCCGCGGGCAAATTCCAGATAACCAAATCCATTGATCCCCTCCTCAATGGTTCCGGCGGGAACGGTAACGCCGGTTGAAGTTCCGCTGGTGTTGCGTTCATCGAAATACTCGGAGCCGTCCTCGTCGGGTTCACTGGTCAGAACGAGTTGAGTGGAGGAGTTACTTGGCGAATTCCAAGTGAAATCAAAGGCCACAGAGGAGTCGATGTTTTGGGCATCGGTTAGGTTTGATCCAGTGAGGAAAGGCGCAGGCGGGTAAGTTTCAGCTCCGATGTTGATCGTCTGGATACGGGTTCCCATCGCGCCGCCACTGACGGTGATGGTGTAGGCCTGGTTGTTGGGAAACTCTACATCGAGCGCGCCCTGGGTGGCGTAATCTTTCTCATAGGTCCACTCTCCTTCTCCTTCGTCTACATAGGCCAGCGAGTTGGCGAATCCACCACCGGTGAGGGTAACTCCGGCGATATCGTTTTCGTTGCGTGTTTCCACTAAGGCCCAGACATCCCAAAAGAGGGTGGCCGTTGGGACGGTGTTGGCCGTGGTTTGATTGTAAGTGCGAGCTTTGTTGATACGCCAATCGGGAAGGATGGAGGCGTTGCTGACGCGGCGGAGGTGGAAGAATTCGCCGTCATAGAGTCTCATGGCGACATTGTCGGTAATGGTGAGATCGTCGAAACCAATGATGGGGTCTGAAAGGCCCCATTCCCCATTCGTGTCGGTGCTTGGATTGGCGGTGAGGACGCCATTGTTGAGGGTGTAAATTCCTCGTTCCATGCCATCTTCACCTGTGGGGTCAGGGTTTCCGGCTTCTCCGTGGAAGTAGTAACCGTTGTCCAGGAAGACAATGACTGCGGTATTGTTACTGGCATTATCAATGAGACGCCAGGCACCCACGATGGGATTGGCGGGATCGAACTCCACGCGGGACAGGGTGAATGTTTCTTCGTTGTCTGCGACAATTAGGGTGTTGCCATCGACGGTGAAGACGTCGGTCCCGCTAGGATGAGAAAGTCCGATATCTCCATTGGTATCTACCAGGATATTGATGGTGAGGGTCCCGGCTCCATCGAGGGAATAGGTTCCCTTTTCCATACCATCGACTCCGTCGGATCCTGGTGCGGGATCTTCAACGTGGAAGTAAGTACCATCGGCCTGGAAAACGAGGAGGCCGGAATCTTGCCCGCTTGAGTCGCCGAACTGCCAGGCTCCGACAATTTCACCGGGTGCGGCTGCCAGCAGTTGGTGGCAATCAAAAACGAGGTTTGAGCTGTGCTCGATGTAGCCTTCGACTTCAAATCCACCCGCGCCGCTGTTGGTGGCGGTATTCAGAAAGCTGAGATATGCGGTGTGGAGGTAACCTGGACTGAGGAACGTGGAATTGAGAGACTCCGAGGTCGGGGGGGGGGCTTCTCCGATATCGAATTGGAAATCGGCGACCTCGTCTCCGGAAACAGGGTTTTCGAAGTCGAGACAGACGCCAGTGGCGGACGGTCCGGGGGAATTCCAGTGGAAAGTGAATCCTGAATTTGGAAGGATATTGAGCGAGGCCGAAAAATCACTGCCGGTGAGATAGGGGGTGGCCGGGTAGATGGCAGGTCCGAGGGTGAAGGTTTGGCTGAGAGTTTCGAGAGTTCCGCCGGAGAGGGTCATAGTGTAGTTTTCTCCGCTGGGGAAGGCGGCGTTCAGGGCTGCTTCGCTCGTGAACTCGTCTTCGTAGACCCATTCGCCGTCGTCGTATTCAAAGGTGTGTGAAGTCGGATTCCCAATCCGGGAGATAGTGACAGATCCTGCGTCACCGGGGGCGGTAGTGGTGACTCCAATTTCAACGGTCCATCTATCAGCTTCAGTCGCTGCGGTGTTATTTTCGCTTTGACGATAGATGATGCGTTTGTCGATGAACCAGTCTTCGACCTGGGCGGAGGCGGTTTGAAAAGTGATGAGGCCTGCCGTGATAATAGCGGCACGGGTGAAGGTGCGATTGGACATATTGGATTAGGGAGGTGCTTGGTTCGGTGATACGAACCTTTTTGCGGTCTATGCCATTAGTCGTGGAAAGTCAATAAGCTACGTAAGCGAAGCCGCTGCTGCCCGTGATACGATCTCGCACGAGCTGCGATCTGGTGCCATCCTGTCCGGATCGAAAAATCATCCATCCAAAATCTGGAAGGTCGCCGAGGCCACCTTCGTCGAAATCACCCTGGAATATCCGTCAGATCGCCAGTTGCGCATTGAGTTCACGACCGCAAGCCGGGTCAGCCGGTGTGGAGCAAGGTCGTCCACAAGGGGAACTTTCCGAAGATAGTATTGTGAAAAGTAGTCAAAATTAGACAGAATACGGATCCGTTCAAAATAGAGCTTTTCAGAATCTGGTCTTCACGACCCCTTTCTTTTCTCCCTCTTAGCACAATAACACGCAAAACAAACAAACGATGAAATCCAAAATCCTATCCGCATTCTGCGCGGTGATTTGCCTCCCTGGTTTAGCCCGCGGAGCCGCAATCACGGTCAACAATGCCAGTTTCGAAGACAACGACGCCACGCAAAATGGCCAAAACTGGGCTGACGGCATCCCCAGTGGCTGGAATTCCCAAGGCGGAGTCGCCGGTAGTGCCGACCCCCTCACTGTCGATGGCGCCAACGGCAATTACTTCCTTGAGCTATCAGGTGCCATCGGTTCGACCGGAGGCGATGGCATCAACTACCTTGGGATCCGCGCCAATGGTTTCGTCTACCAAGACCTCGGGGTCATCTTCCAACCAAACACAATCTATACCGTCGATCTTCTCGTCAGTCGTCGTGATGCCCAAAACAATATTGGCTGGTTCGGAATCGCTGACGACACAGCAGCCCCTCTGGGTGACGCCGGAGCCGCCGACACCTCGGCATTCACAACTGCCAACCAATTCCTGGCAGCCTCATCTCTCATTGAAGGCCAAGGAAACATCGCAACATTCACCACAGGTGCCGCTGTCCCCTCGGGGAACGTCTTCGTGGCAGTCGGCTCAACGTCCGGTAACATGGTCTTTGACTTGGTCTCCGTTGATGCCTCCCCCGGCCATTCCTGAGCCCGACGGTGATGGTGATGGTATACCGGATTCTTATGAAGATGCCAATGGCCTCGATAAGGAGACAGACGATGCGGCAAGTGATCCTGATAGCGACACGGTAAGTAACCTCGACGAGTTTTTAAATGGCACGGATCCTCAGGACGGAGATTCGGATGATGACACCTTGAGCGACGGAGTGGAAACCAATACCGGAACCTACCTCAGTAGCACCAATACCGGAACCGATCCGCTCAATTCAGACACCGACGGCGATGGTCTTGAAGACAGTGTCGAAAATGATTCCATGACCTTTGTCAATGCCGCTTCGCCCGGAACCAATCCAGGGTCCCTACACAAGGGAGAGGATCTCTTCGAGGTAGGATTCGTCATGGGCGGCCCGGAGCTGTTTTTTCGTGAGACTGCTGGGGCGCTTACGTTTACTATGGTCGGTCGCTTCCTTCAGTG
>Ga0222650_1001488_pt1 | contig 11400 bp, 7 predicted proteins | sample AntAcemetagen367_FD_179820 | JGI IMG/M metagenome (GOLD analysis project Ga0222650, IMG submission 179820) | Saline water microbial communities from Ace Lake, Antarctica - #367 | ecosystem: Environmental > Aquatic > Non-marine Saline and Alkaline > Saline | place: Antarctica: Ace Lake | collected...
TCCACATAATACGGCTTCTTGCGCAGTTCTGGTGACTAATCCCGTTGAATAAGCATTGGTGAAATAGAATCCGCTTCGTCCTAGCTTATCTAAAGCTGGCGTGAGTGTGTTTTCGGTATTCTGGTATAAAGAGGACTCAGAAGGACGCTGCGATTCCATTAATACAATTATAATTTGTTTGTTTTGAGCTGCGTTGTACTTGTTCTTGATTAAATCAAATGAGGCAGATTTACCAGCCGTCGAACTATCATGTAATAATAGTTTGTTCAGCATAGTAGATTCTTGAGCCTTATCAAAAACCACTGTTTTGCCCATTTTTTTTGCTAATTGGCTAATTTCCATGCGATTCAGAGGGTATGGGTTGCTTCTTTTGGCAAAGCTAAAATAGAGCTGTTCTACTGCATTAACTTGCAGCTTCTGAGGAACAAACCATTGAATTTTGTAGCGAATATTTGCTACATGAGCAAGAAGAGCGACCGTGAAAAAGAATGCAAAGTATTTAGGGTTTGATTTGGCAGTGCCTACACTTGCATTCAAAAAAAACAGACTGATAATTACTATAATCAAAAAATGAATGATTGAAACTAATTCAAACGCAGTGCCAATATTCGCAGAAATGAACTGTGCATCGCCGAAGTAAATAAAATGGAACGGAATAATTTGATGGTGAAAGTAGGATACATAAGAATAGTGAAGGGAAACCAAAGCAGAAATTAGAAGCACAATGATTAAATTTATTTTTTTGTAATTAATTCTAAAAAGGGGGAATAGTAGTGTTGCGAAAAGAAAGGCGATCCAAATATCACTAAGGGTGCCCACACAAAAGAATTGCAGGCGTGTTACTAGAGGCTGGGCCTGGTCGCCGGAGAGTATATTGAAAATAAAGGCCCTGTGAACAACGAATATCGTAAAAAAATACAGCTGAACTGTCAGAAAATTAGCTTTGGCTGTCCTTGGTCTTTTAGTGAGGGCGAGCATAAATTCTTCCTATTCGAATAGAATAATAATACAATTATTAGGAAGTTAAGTGAAGCATACTGTTGCAATCACCCTAGACCGGAAAATCAGGAATGACATCGAAAAAAGTAATTGTAGTTATATATGGTGGTGTAAGTGCGGAGCATGAGGTTTCATGTAGGAGCGCAGCTTATGTATTAAAAAATTTGGACAAAACTAAATATGACATATTGCCTATCGGCATTAGAAAAGATGGCAGCTGGCATAAACAGTCACTTTCAGATCTGTTAAATTATAGATCTCCCGAACTTCCCATAGAAAAGGATATGTCGTCTTCCAAAGAATTCAGCAGTAGTAGCCCCAAAGAGTGGTTCATCAATTTTTGTGGCCCACATATAGAAGGTCGCTTCGATGATTGTGTCTTATTTCCTGTAATACATGGCACCAATGGCGAAGATGGCACCTTGCAAGGTTTTCTAGAATTGATAGGCATTAATTATGTGGGATCCAACCATTTGGGGTCAGCTATCGGAATGGATAAAGTAGTAGCTAAGAAACTTGTCCAACACGCTGGTATAGATGTAGTTCCTTGGGTAGATTTTGACGTCTTTAAATGGAAAACTGACAAGAGCGTTTTGTTGAGCGAGTGTCAAAAGTTAAAATATCCCTTATTTGTAAAGCCGGTAAATAGTGGCAGTTCTGTAGGAATCACGATGGTAAGTGATGAAAGTGGCTTAGAATCTGCTATAGAATTTGCTCTTAAATACGATATGAAAGTACTTATAGAAACAGGGATTTCGGCCAGAGAAATAGAGTGTGCCGTAATTTCCGGTGAAGAATTACTTGTTTCAATACCGGGAGAAATAGAAGCATCCAAGGATTTCTATTCCTACGACGCAAAGTACAATGATGCAGATGGTGCAAAAATTCAGGTTCCCGCTAATTTGACAGCGGTACAAACGCAAAATGTCCGCGAAATTGCCAGTGTTATATATGGTTGTTTAGAACTATACGGAATGGCAAGAGTCGATTTGTTTATCGACAAGAATTCTCAAAAAATTTACTTTAACGAAGTTAATACTATTCCTGGATTCACCCAGATATCGCAGTTTCCGGTAATGTGGGAAAAGTCGAACGTTTCGGCCAAGGAATTGATTGACAAATTGATAGAATCAGCCGTTTTGAGAGGTACAAAGCAAAAGGAATTAGTGCGTACTTGGTAGTTTCGTTAGTTTTGTATGTTTCATAAAATCGGCAAGGTCTTTGTATGTTAATCGGGCCCCTGAATCTAATAATTCTTCGCTAGAATGTTGGGTGCAGATCCCTACAGGAACCATATTGGCTCTTTTTGCGGCAGTTAATCCATGCTTACTATCTTCAAATATCAAGGTATTTCTCTGATCGATAATAGTGAGCTTCAGTTCTTTGGCGCATCTTAGAAAGACATCGGGATGAGGCTTGTTTCTACCGCCTTCGCCACGTCCAAAAATAATTTTAAATTCCAAACTATGGTTTTCCAATTGTTGTTCAATAAAATCTCTGGGGGCATTGCTGGCAAGTCCATAGGGAATCTCCAATGAGATGAGCTCTTGCAATAGAGATTCTATTCCTGGCAAAAGAGGGACTTCAACCTCATCATGCAATAGGATACGGTTCTTCTCACTAACTAACTGCCGTGATTTAGATTTATTACCTAACTCGCTGGTTATTAAATTAGCAATACTATGAGTAGAGAGGCCAATAAATCGCTGACTTTGTACTAAATTCTTTGCAAAAAGATTAAATGCAGCCATTTCCCAAGCTTTAATGTGCGCTGGCAGGCTATCTACGATGACGCCATCAAAATCAAAAATAATCCCACAAGTGGCAAAAATTGAAGGAAGTGTTGTGCTACTCAAAGGATTCATAGATTATATTGTTACCATATTTTGATGAAGAGCGATGATAATTCAGGAAGTAACGATATGACCACAATAAATTTAAAGCAGGCGAATCTTAGGACACTGTTAGCAATGGTTTTGATTTTCGTAGGCAGCGTAGGTTTGGATCAAGTCTCCAAAGATTACGCCCAGTCAGAATTGATGACCTACTCTCACGAAGAGAATATCAGATTCTACAAAGGTCAACAAATTCCACTAGTCTCAATTGGAGACAGCGATCGGATCAATAGTAGTTTCTTTTTGGGGTTGGGTTTGAATTACGTCAGAAACCCAGGAGCTGCTTGGGGCGCGTTATCAAATTTACCCGATAGTATCCGCATTCCATTCTTTTATCTGGTCACGTTAGTCGCTGTAATTATTATTGGATTATATTTAAAAAACACTCCCTGGGGGCATAGACTTGCCAGATTCTCATTAGTGCTTATTTTGTCAGGAGCGGTTGGAAATTTTGTAGACCGTGTAGTGCATGGGTATGTCATTGATTGGATTGATGTTCGTTGGAATATAGGCTCTTGGAGGTATGACTTTCCTAACTTTAATTTTGCTGACAGTGCAATTACAGTAGGAGTGTCATTTCTAATCTTTGACATTATTGTTTTAGAGTCGAGAAGACAAAAGAAGATTGCACTCGCAGCACAGACTTAAGAAATTACGAAAGGGGGGCTTTTTTCTTGCCAAACGTCTTACTTAGAAATTCAACTGTAAAAACTACAGAAGCCTTTCAAAAGGCCATAATGGAAACCGCTAATTTGCGCAAGGGCGTGGTTCCTGCAGATTTTATTTTGATGGCAATTGTGGATCAAGAAGATTCCATTGCGCTCAAAATTTTTGACGAATTAGGACGAAACGCCACGGAAATAAAGCAAGAAATGCTCGACCTGGTTTTAAAATCTGCTAATGACCTGCCTCCCATGGATCCGCAGTCACCTGGCAGTATGAAAATCAACCAAGATGTTCAGAACTTGTTCAAAGCGGCAGAAAAAGAGCGCGGCAAATTAGGTGATAGTTATATTTCGACCGGTTCACTTTTCCTTGCCTGTTTTGATAAATCTGTACCGACTACTTTAGCAATAATGAATAAACTAAATTTCACTTACGAAGATGCTTTGAAGTCACTTCAAAGTATTAGAGGCGGCAAGGTAGTTGATGCTAAAGATTCTGAAACCAGAGAATCTTTTCTTGATAAATATACCACTGATATAACAGCAATGGCCCGTAAAGGCCTTTTAGACCCTGTTATTGGTCGAGAAGATGAGATAAAGCGTGTCATTGAAATATTATCGCGGCGCAAAAAAAATAACCCCGTAATTATCGGCGAACCAGGTGTGGGCAAAACAGTTGTTGTCGAGGGACTTGCCCAACAAATTGTGGCTGCGGATGTCCCTGAGTACCTTTTGAACAAAAAAGTTCTCTCATTAGAAATGGGTACCCTAATAGCCGGGGCAAAAATGCAAGGCGAATTCGAAGAACGCTTAAAATCTGTCATAGATGAGGTCGTCGCTGCTAGCGGCAAAATCATTCTATTCATAGATGAGCTACATACAGTGGTTGGTGCTGGTCGATCGGGTGGTGGACTGGACGCATCAAACATGCTCAAGCCAGCCCTTGCAAAGGGGCTGCTGCAGACCATTGGTGCGACTACTCTTAAAGAATACAAACAATATATAGAGTCCGACAAGGCGCTTGAGCGCCGATTCCAACAAGTTAAATTGGATCAGCCTAGCGTATTACAAACTGTTGAGATCCTGGAAGGCCTTCGTAAAAAGTACGAAGGTCACCATCAGATCGAATATACCGACAGTGCGATCAAGGCAGCTGCCGAACTGTCGGATAAATATTTAACAGAAAGATTTCTGCCAGATAAAGCCATCGATCTCATTGACGAGGCTGGTGCTTCAAAGCGCTTAAAAGTCATTTATACTCCTCCTGAGTTGCGAGAATTAGAATCAACAAAGCAAGATCTTTTAGAGGATAAAGCCAAAGCTTTTTCTGAACAAGATTTTGAAAAAATGGCTCAACACCAGATGGAAATCACCAAAATTGAAGATGTTCTAATAGAAAAACGCGGTCAATTTAAAGATCAATTAAGCGAAGAAGAGCGTCAAGTTACACAAGAAGATATTGCATCAATAATTAGCCGGTCTACTGGTATCCCCGTTCACAAAATGGTTGCTGAAGAAGCCAATAGGCTCCTCCACTTGGAAGAAGAACTAAAGCAGCGCATCGTAGGACAGGATCATGCGGTTATTTCGGTTGCCAACGCAATTAGGCGCAATAGAGCCGGTCTAAGAAAGGCTAATAAACCTGTAGCCTCCTTCTTGTTTTTAGGACCGACCGGTGTAGGTAAAACCGAATTAGTCAAAGCACTTGCGGCATCGGTAATGGATGATGAAAATCGCATTATTCGTATCGATATGTCCGAGTACATGGAAAAGCATTCCGTATCTAAGCTAATTGGCTCGCCCCCCGGGTACGTTGGTTACGGAGAAGGGGGGCAGCTAACCGAAAAAATACGTCGGCAGCCTTACTCAGTCGTACTTTTCGATGAGTTTGAAAAGGCTCACCCCGATGTGTTTAATATACTTTTGCAGGTACTTGATGAGGGCTGGCTAACTGACGGTGAAGGACAGAGAGTGAGCTTTCGCAACTGTATAATCGTCGGCACTTCAAATATTGGCGCGAGTGAACTTTCAGAGAGAAAAAGAGCCGTTGGTTGGAACGTTCAAAACGAAGAGTGGACCAAAGACGACGAAAATAAAGCAGTAATGGAAGTAGTAAAACAATCGTTTAGGCCTGAATTTATTAATAGATTAGATGAAATCATAATTTTTAACAGGCTCCAAATGTCTGATTTAAGACTAATCTTAGATATACAGATCGAAGATTTAGCATCTAGGATGAAATCTATAAACATGTCTTTAGAGTTTAACAAAGAAGCTAAGGACTTTATCTTAGACAATATCGATACTACAAACTTTGGTGCTAGACCAGTAAGGCGGGCCTTAGAACAGATGGTAGAAAATAAAATCGCAACCAAGTTAATTGAATCAAATGCATCAGACAAACATTCAACTATTCAGGTGTCTGTTTTGAACGATGAAATTCAGGTTGGTTGTAAATAGTCTCTGGCGCGAAAAGCGCCAGAGACGTATCCTGAGGAACGAAGTGACGAAGGGATCTTTTACAAACAATTGATAATACTAATAAAAATTTCAGAAGAAACTTGAGGAAGATCCTTGGCTTTGCTCAGGACACGTCATTGGCGCGTTTTGCGCCAATGACTAAATAACCAAACTTTGGCATTATTCTCATCTTCGCTTTAAACGAATCTCTATTTTGAAGCGGAGAAGTTGCCTACTTCGGCAGATTTTTCCGAGCGAAATTCTAAGCGATTGGCTGTAAAATTATCCTAACTCCTAGATAATAGAAGCACCAATGTACAGATCATTTAATGGCCGTAACAGTTTAATATTACTAGTATCTTGCTTCCTCTGCGGAACCTTGATGGCTGAGCCATCTAAGGAGACGATGCTCAAAAATGTGATCGAAGATTTCAGAATTGATGAACGATACCAAGATGTAGGGCGTATTGAAGAATTACAGAATGTCTTCAAGTCCTCTCCAGAGGCTAAATCCAAAAAACTATCAGCGATTGCTTTAGGGGCTCACTTCGCGAAGTCAAACCCAAAACTAGCCATACAATACCTTTCGACGGCAAAATTGTTGGATGAAAAGGAGCCAGCCTTTGCTCATATTATTGATTACTACAGTGCGTTGTCTTACTTAAATATTGGTAACACTAAGAAATCCTACGAAATCTCTAAACAACTGCTGGCATCCAGAATTTCTAGATCTTGGAAAGAAAAAGCGACCCAAATTTATGTAGAGTCAGCTTTTCAAGCCAAAAAATATTCTGATGTTTTCGAAGAATATAGGAAATATGAAAGCAAAAAGACACTCAATGCACGTGAAGAAGAGATATTAAAGTATGTAGCGCTAGCATTCGAGAAATCGAATAAATGGGAACAATCCTACCAAATCTACGAAAGCCTTTCAGGCAACTACCCCATGACTTCGATCTCGAGATGGGCCTTTAGAAAACTACTCGACGGTACTTGCAAGACGAAAAAAAATCCCTATCCGTTTGTCTTCAGCAAGAAACTACTTGTTAGATTGAGTCGAAATACTAATCTGGATACTGGGGTAAGTGATTTCGTAAAACAGGCAATTGAAGGCGAGATAAGACTATCGAAAAACACTATTCGGCATTTAACTTCGGTAGAAAAGCTTCAAACACTATTTACGATGAGATTCTATGAAGATGCACTGACACTTGGCTTGGATCTCATTAAAGACAGAACATACATTGATAATACCTCCGACCATCAGTATCTACTTTTGACGATAACCCGCATCTACTTGAGATTGAATGACCCAGTACACGCATCGCGCTATGCTTCGATCTTCATGGAGAAATACCCCAAAAGCTACAGTATTTATCGCGCGCAATCCTACCTTGGCGACGCATTGGCAATCCTAGGTTATTCTAAGCAAGCGTCAGGGCTTTACAAAGATGCGGCAAAACTAAAAGCACGCAGATCAGATCGCTGGGGCGAATTTTGGCAGTTGTACAAAGAAGGCGATTATGAAGGTGCCCTGGCGCTATTAAATAGGCCTAACTATGTAAAGCCGTTAGACGTCAAATATCGAGACACGCTGCCGTTTTGGAAGGCGAAAATACTGATTAAGTTGGGGCGTGCAGAGCAAGCAAAGGGGATATATAAGAATATTCTCAAAGAGAATGCTAATGGTTACTACGCCCAAATGGTGGCGGCAAGATACCCGAGTCTTATTCAAGAGTCTAAAGGGAATACAGCTGATGAAAAAGAAAAAGACATATATTCATTCGCTGCAAAGTCGCTGGACAGTCATCAAGGTTCAAACAGCTCTATACAAATTCCAGAACTACTACCAGTGGAAGACCTTATAAAGGTTGGTTTGCAAGAACCAGCTCAGTTAGAGTTGGAGGCTATTTCTTGGCGCAAGTATAATGAAGTGCAATCATTTGCTTCAATTGCCAAGTTGGCCTTAATGATTAATAACTATGAATCCTCCCACAACTTAAAGTATCGCAAATTTTCGGCACTGCGAAAAAAACCTGATAATTGGTGGCAACTTGAAAAACACCAAAGTGCCCACAACTCTGAATGGCGTGTATACTTTCCTCTGGCATTTGATGACATAGTTGACCGCGTGGCAAAAAATGTAGATTTTGACAAATATTTTATTTTGTCGATCATGAGGGCAGAGAGCCGTTATGAAACAGAAGCCAAGTCATGGGTTGGTGCAAGGGGTTTAATGCAAATCATGCCTTATACGGGGCTTAAACTTGCAAGATTACTAAATGATTCTGAATTTACTGTAGAGCAGCTTGCGCAACCCAAAGTAAATATATCCTATGGAGGATATTATCTAAAATACTTAAACGACTACTACAGCGGCAATATTTTTCTAACGGCAGCGGCGTATAACGCCGGTCCCATTGCTGTGAACAAGTGGATAGAACGATGCAATGATTGTACGATAGAAGAGTTTGTCGAGACGATTTCTTACCGTGAAACTAGGCAATATGTTAAGAAGGTTTTGACCTATTATGCATTTTACCAACGTATCTACGAGTCCAAATCATCCTTAAGGGGATTGCCAGAAATACCGAAAAAGTTGCCCGCAGGTGTAGAAATATTTTGAAAGTGTGATCTGTCAACAGGTTGACAGACTTTAGAAGACTGCTAATGAAGTGCTATCATATAGATAGACCTTCATAAATAAATTCAATTAGCGAGTGCTCTCAGTGCTCAAATAGGTATGTCGAGGGACTTATGACTGAACAGTGGTTATCAATAGTCGAATATGCGCGTTCTTGCAATGTATCAGACATGACGGTGCGTAGAAGAATAAAGAATGGCAAGCTCCAGGCCGTATTAAAAGATGGTAAGTACTTTATACCAGCCTCAGAGCTTGAAAATGATAGTGTAGACACGGCTAGTCATCAAAGGCAAAGTGAAGCCAATGTGATTAGAAATCATCCCAAAGCGGAAGCCACAATTTCCCAATCATATCGCTCGCAAATGCCGCAAAATACGGTCTCTCATAATAACGTAGGTCCTTCCAAAGGAAATCAATCTGCCTACAATAGCTCACCAAGTGACACCTACATACCGCAATCATTACGACAGCCGTTAGAAACTTCTGTTCAATCAATAGCGGATACAAGAGCCTTGTTGGCTTTTTGCGAAGTGTCTTTAAAAAAGTTTGCTGACTTAGAGCGCAGACAGGCTGAAAAATTCAAAGCCCGCATGGAGTCTATGGAGTGTAAGCTTGATGCGAAAAATCAGGAAATCTCTTATTTGAAGCAACAATTAGAAGATATGCAGCTCTTAGTTAAAATCATAGAAGCAAAAAAATAAACTAAAACCACAGTAGTGTGGAATCCCCATAACTAAAAAATCTATATTCATTCTCAACGGCTATTTTATATAGCCGTTTTGTTTTTTCATATCCGATTAATGCAGAAATCAGCATCAACAATGTTGACTTAGGCTGGTGGAAGTTTGTCATTATTGCATTAACCGCGAAGGGGCGATAAATATCATCTTTGTGAGTGGGGCGAATAAAAAGCTCAGTGTCGAGCCATTGGTCTGCTAACACGAATGCAGCTTGCCATTCATATTTTGCCGCTTTGAATAGTGATTCAAGGGACCTTAGTGAGGTTGTTCCCACGACAATTATTGGCCGGTTGTTATCTTGGGCACTTTTTATTGCCTTGAGTGTCGCCGATGGAACTGAAAAAGACTCCGAATGCATGTGGTGGGAAGAAATGTCTTCAGATTTAACGGGCAAGAAAGTGCCGGCACCCACATGTAGGCAAACATTTTCGAATGAAACGCCCTTGTCTTTAAGCTGACTAATTATTTGGGGAGTAAAGTGTAATCCAGCTGTTGGCGCGGCAACCGAACCTTGTTTGCTAGCATAGACAGTTTGGTAGCGCTCCCTGTCATTATTAGACGTCTCTACACTAGGTTCTACTCTCTTAATATAGGGGGGGAGCGGTATGTTACCGTGCAACTCAAGCCATGGGAGTAGCTCTTCATAGTTTTTATCAAAAGAGATCTGTACAAATTGGTTGCCATCAGTTCCGATAATTCTCTGCATCACAGTGGCTTTAAGCTGGTCCGCAAAAAATACCTCAGTCCCAAGTTTCAATTTTTTAAGAGGGCGGCCTAATGCCGTCCACGTATTTTCGTTGATTGGTTTTGTAAGAAATAGTTCTATTTTGCCACCAGATTTTAAGTGGCCGTGAATACGTCCTGCAATGACCTTTGTATTATTAACAATTATCAATGCGTTAGAAGGAATATGATCAACAAGTCTATTTATTGTTGAATGCACAGGTTCAGAGTCTTTCGGGGCGACAAAAAGTCTTGCACCTTCCCTGGCGGTAGTAGGGTTTTGGGCGATGAGATTTTCTGGTAAATTGTAATCGAAATCACTCAACGATAGCATTTCAAAACCCTAAAAAATGAGCAGCATTGCCCTATTGGTAGCTGTATAGCTGATTGGCTGGCTGGATTCTAGTATTCATTGGCACCAGAGGGGCTTTTGCAATTTTGTAGAGGTTTATTGATTGCTTGATTCAGAGTATTATTACAATAAGAACTTATTGGGGTGAGCAGAGTATATTGCAATCTAAGGCACTAACAATACTATTATTAATAATGCCGTGTGCGTCCCAAGCCTGCCCGGCCGGAATTTTTGTTGAAGAATTTTCTCCGGGTTTTTCTGGCAGTCGATCCGGAATGCGCCTATTTGTTAAAAAAAAATCGGTCTGGAAGACAGTGCCCCTACAAATTGATCCAGTAGATGAAGACGGTAAGTTGGAATTTTTTCAAAGTGAAAACTGGCGCCGCGAGGCCTTGGCAAAAACAGACCTAATGTTATTTGACCCCAAGCAACTTGGTGACCCCATAGACTTAAAGAAAGACAAGTTGCCCTGTAAGGGACCTATAACCTACCAAGTACGAGATAAATTTAAGAAAAAATATGGTTACATCACAAACTGTGGCGCCAACGTTCACCCCCCTATTTTTCCCCATCCCATAAAATTTAATACACAGAACAATGAAATTAGAAGTAAATCTTATCAGTATGTTTTTAACTCTGAAAACTACATGCAATTCAAATCAATAGCCTTTCACAAAAATGATTCAAAACTTGAAGAAGTAGCATTGGATTCTAAGATGCTCATTCACGCAGATTTTAAAAACTTTTTTACAATGAACTTTGATTCCGATGATATTACTTCTGTTTTAGAAGATAAGAGATTAGGCCCTGTTGGTAATATGGCAAGAGTTTCGTTTTGGTTGAAGGTACTGTTTTTTGAAATTGATTTGAAATTAAATACTAACGTGGGGTTTTTCGCGGAATCTGGGCATATCCCCATGAT
>Ga0222650_1001489_pt1 | contig 11398 bp, 12 predicted proteins | sample AntAcemetagen367_FD_179820 | JGI IMG/M metagenome (GOLD analysis project Ga0222650, IMG submission 179820) | Saline water microbial communities from Ace Lake, Antarctica - #367 | ecosystem: Environmental > Aquatic > Non-marine Saline and Alkaline > Saline | place: Antarctica: Ace Lake...
GCCTAAACCAAGGGGGCTTACTTTTAAAAAACTGATTGAAGACTTTAAAATTTAAGCTGAAAATGACTTTTTTCTATCTGTAAAGGGTTTTATCGGACAGTAGTGGATGGAAATACAGATACCCAGTTCGAGCCTAGTCATTTCTTTTCAGGGCAGGGTACTTACAATGTGGCACTTACAGCTACTGATTCACAAAGCGGAAATTCTTCCACTTCAACTGTGCAGGTAATTGTCGCGGATAACCCTGTTGGACCAACAATCACAGAGAACGGAGGGACTCTGTATTCCAATTATCCTTCGGGAAATCAATGGTATGATGACAATGGACTAATCTCAGGTGCTACTGGAGATTCTTATACTCCACCAACCACGGGGAATTATTATGTGATTTATACCGACCCTAACGGATGTGTTTCTCCATCCTCTACGGTTTACCCTGTCCTGATTACGGATAGTGATTTGGAAGAAGAGGGTAATGACGGATTTTCTTTGAATGTGTATCCAAATCCATGTAGCAATTGCAATCTTCAGATAGAAATGAATGAGGTTGGAAATGATGAATTATGGATTTCGCTCATTGATGCATCTGGTCGCTTGGTTAGACGAGAACATCATTTAAGTGTTCCGAATTCAGGAACGTACAAGAGTCAATTTAGCACTGCTGGGATGTCTAATGGGGCATATAGGTTGGTGGTTTCCACAGCTGCTTCTATGGTTGTTACGACAGTGGTTATTTCTGAGTGACGCAAAAGGCTAATGAGTTTCACTAAGACTGTTGTAACTTTTTCGCAAATTCTTATAGCGCATTTCAAAATTGGTTCTAGCTTTAAACGTTGTGGCATATTTGTTTGCAAAAACTCATTATTTATATCGTGTTATGTTTTAGTGGGCTATTTTTAGCTTGTCTAGAAGCAAAAAACCATCCCACTGGTTCGACATTTGTCCGGTTGGCTCCACCAAACAAAAAAGGCAGGTCTATGACCTGCCTTTTTTGTTTTCTGAACTGTACTGATTCGTCTTTGTTCGGATCAAATTAGAACGGTGATGTAAAATTTGGGTTGCTCAAATACGTCTCATCTGTTAATGTTTTGAGGAAAGCTACAAGGTCGGCCTTGTCCTGATTATCGAGCATAAGACCAGTTGCTGTAGTTGCATTTAATGCAAGGTCTAGTGTAGAAGACTGCTCTATTCCAGTATTATAATGCTCTACAACTTCCTCTAACGTTTGGAAACGACCATCGTGCATATACGGAGGTGTCAAATCTATATTCCGTAATGAGGTGACTTTGAATTTGGCACGATCCATCGAGTTGTTTGTTGCCATAAATTGACCCAGGTCATCGAAATTAGCTTCGGTGTCCAAACCATTATTCATATACTGATCGTTCTCGAAATTAATCCCACCATGGCAATGGGCACAGTCAGCGCCAGACTCATTGGGAAAAAACTCATTGTATTCTGTAAAGAATAACTGGCGACCACGTTCTTCGCTTGGCGTCAATGTTTCTGCACCAGCCAAGTACTTATCAAACTTAGAGTCATTTGAAATAAACGTGAACATAAATTGCTCCATTGCCTCCCCTATTTTAGCTTCGGTTATCTCATCATCGCCAAAAGCTCTGATAAATTGGTCTTGATAAGATTGCTCTTCAGAGAGCTTCGCAACCACTCCAGAAATGCTTTCATTCATTTCCACGGGATTCTGTATTGGCTGGGTAGCTTGATCATGTAACTCAGGTGAACGGCCATCCCAAAAGAACCCGTTACTGTGCCAAGCCATATTAAAAATAGCCATGGCCTGTCGGTCACCAACATCGCCTTCGGCACCAACACTAAAGCGTGCAGTATCGGTAAAAGCATGTTCTTGAAGGTGACAATCTGCGCAAGCTTGCGTTAAGTTGCTAGACAGTTTTTTTTCATAAAAAAGCATTCGTCCAAGTACAATTTTCTGTGCTGTTAGCATGCTTGCAACAGGAGAACTGGGTGGCGGAAAAGTTCCATAATCCAAGGTGTAAGGTGTATCGTCATAAACCACGGGGTCTGTATCCGGGTCTTGATTACAGGCCGAAATAATTGCGGCTATTGCAAGCAATGTTATTATTATCTTTTTCATTTTACAAAGCATTATAAGTTCAATAACCTTCCGGTTTGTATTCTTTACGGTTGATGAATTCCTTGTCAGTCAGTGCGTGTAGAAATGCAACCAGTTGTTCTTTTTCGAGTTCATCAAGATTGAGGGGCTTAATCAAATCACTTTTGTTCTTGTGAGGCAAACCTCCAGCGCTGTAATGTTCGATTACCTGTTGGAGCGTTTTTATCGAGCCATCGTGCATGTATGGAGCAGTTAGCCCAACGTTTCTGAGCGTAGGCACCTTGAATACCGCCCTATCTAATTCATCATCTGTCAAACGTTTTCTGCCAGAATCCTGATAAGTGACATAGAGGCCATTGTTCTTAAAAGAGTAATCGGTGAAGTTGAATCCGCTGTGGCAACTCTTGCAGCCAACTCTGTCTGAAAAGAACAGGTTCATGCCTTTCAATTCATTCTTGTTCAGCGCGTCCATTTTCTTTTGAAAATGAAACTGGTCGTATGGACTATTACCACTTATAATGGTTCGTTCGAAACATCCCAGCGCACGGGTAATCACATAGTGATCAGGGTTTTTTCCGTAGGCTTCTTTACTCATTAGCACGTATGAAGTATCCGCTTGCATCCGCTCTGCGATTAGTAGAATATTGAAATTGAATTCGTTATGCTCCTGTATTGGCACCAAAATCTGCATCTCCAAGGTTGGAACCCCTCCATCTCTAGTGAAATATGGGTTGTAAGCCACATTTGTTAGCGTAGGTGCATTTCTGGTACCCAAAGCTTTTCCTGTGCCTAAACTCATGGCAAGCGTATCGCTAAAAGCAAACTGAGCCATATGACAAGAAGCACAGCTAATGCTACTGTCTACAGACATGATGGGATCGTAGAACAACTTGCGTCCAAGCAACCAGCGTGCATCGCTAAAGGAATTATCCTCGGGAAAAGGAATTTCCGGGAAACCCTCAGGCGGAACCATTAGGTGCTGAAATCCACCCTCATCAAGTTCGTTTAAACCTGATAGCGCAGAAAACAGAACCCCAATGAGTCCAAGAAAACCTAGATAACGAAGCAACTGAAGGATTACTTAGTAACCACCCATTTACGAGTAACCACTTTACTTCCGTTCTGCTCTAACACTACAGAATAAGCTCCTGAAGAAAGTGCGGGCAAGCGATAAGTTCCCACGGTGGCAGTCAGCTGATTAGAACTAATTACTCTTCCATCTAACCCGTAAACAACAACGTCATATTTTTCGTTTTCAGGTAGCTGAAAAGAGATTTGACTTTCCGCGACTGTTGGATTAGGATAAAGGTCAAAAGTTCCTTCAAACTCAGCATCTTTCACTCCTAAAGCACCTGCTGGAGAGAACACGTAGTCAGCAAAATCGTCTAAGAATTGAACGGCATCACCAGTTGTTGAGTGCAGAATTAGCCCCGATGAAACATCTACATTTCTGAAAGCTTGGGCATAATCAGCGTAAACACGGATTTCCATGTTGCCGCCATTGTCAATAGCCTCCGTAGTTACCTCAACCCTGTTGTAATTACTGTTTCCTAAGGCGTGCACTTCATATTCAAATGCTGTGTTTGCACCAGCACTCCCTTCAATTGCTACGAATCGGTAACCAGAAGCCCAGCCCCAATGCATAGAAGGATTTTGAGGAGCCAACGGATGCCCAGCAGACCAGAGAGAAGGGTCCTCATTATTTACATGCATTCCTACGCCTATGTAAAAGATTATCCCCTCAATTACAGTAACCGAATGACTTCCGAGGTCAAAATTGACATCATTGCCTGCATCAACCAGTAGCCAAGTGTCTTCAACAACAGTTGTCTGTCCTCCATCATGTACCAAACTGATTCCGGAGATGTAGTACTGAAGTCTCGTAACGTCAAATTCGTAGCCTCCAGGGGCAGCTACTGAAGTGTTAAATGCAAATGGCATTTCATTTAAGCGATGTTCTATGTTCAGCACAACATTTGTTTGTGCATTTACCGCAATGGTTAATAGAACAATGGATAATAGTGTAGTAAGTAATTTCATGATATAAATTGATTTGTTTGAATAGAGAAATTATAGTCGGCCGAATACCGAAAATCTCAATTCTAAATCACGAAAACCTGAAACAACGCCTGATAATCTATTATTAGTAATGGTGGTGGGTTGGCTAAACCCTTAATTTCCACGCGAGAATGTGCGCTGGGGGTTGATGGTGGAGTCAAATAAAACAGATGTGAACTTTGAATGTCCTGAACTTTGTACGATTGCGTTGGAGGGTAATCATTTTCTACTAGCAGGAGTCTATCATCATCCTCGCAACATCCTTTTCTGGAAATGGAACAAGCTACAGAATTGTCAATCTCAAGTTCATAATAGCCCTCGCAGGCTTCAGCTCGTTTGTCTATGGCGAAATCAATGACGTTTCCGTTGCAATAATGGATGCTAATTGAAGCCCCAGTACTCACAAGAAGCATGAAAACCGCACTTAAAAATGCGACAAATCGTGGAAAAGTATTGGTACGGGATTTCATTTAAGCATAACTAAGGTAGATTAAATTCAAGAACGTCTTAATGCTGTGCCCTAAAATCTTGCACAAATGGTTTGCATTTGACCATTTCGCATTGATTCTATCAATTCTTGATTTAATGATTCACTACTAGAGCAATCGATACCGGTATGTTAGACCTGACGTTGATTGACTTGAAACTGGGTTTTGTTGAGGGTTTATCGGCTGGAAATTAGGCTGGACATCGCAAATATGTCCTTCATCTGGTTTGGCATTTGTCCGATTGACTTCACAAAACGAAAAAGGAAGATCTTATACCTGCTTTTTCTGTTTCATAAATCCTATTTTTCAGGACAGGAACAAGCATTTGGGATTAGAAATAATTCCACCGGTAGAAACCAAAGGCTTAACAACCAATTATTTGCTAGCCAGTGTAGAACATATTCTGGCTGTGGGACTTTATATTCACAACAATAGATTAATCAATTTAAAAGTTAAAATTCATGCAAATCGCTGATAATTTTAGGCTAGACGGCAAAGTGGCGATAGTCACAGGCGCAAGTAAGGGAATAGGTAAGTTCATCGCTATGGCATTAGCGCAGCAAGGAGCTCGAGTTGTTGTGTCCAGTCGCAAAATAGAGGCGGTAACGGCAGTTGTGGACGAATTTAAAGCGATGGGCTTGGATGCAACAGCATTTGCTTGTCACATGGGAGATGGGGAGCAAATAAAGGAATTGGCGGAAAGTACCATCAAGAATTTAGGTGGTATTGATATTATCGTGAACAACGCGGCTGCCAATCCTGTCTTTGGCCCCGTACAACAAGCTGGCGATGATGCTTTTGATAAGATTATGGATGTGAATGTGCGAGGACCACTTAACCTAGCAAAGTATGCGTATGAGAGCATGAAAAGCAGAGGAGGAGGCTCCGTGATTAACATTAGCAGCATTGAAGGCATAACTCCGGGGCAAGGGCTTGGACTTTACTCCGTAAGTAAGGCCGCTTTAATCCAACTGACTAAAGTGCTGGCAAGAGAATGGGGGCCGGATAATATTCGGGCTAATGCCATTTGTCCGGGGCTCATTCAAACGAAGTTCAGCGAAGCACTTACTTCAAACGAAAAAATCCTAAAATTGGTAATGATGAAACAAGCTTTGCCGATGCTTGCTCAGCCAGAGGATATTGCTGGTTTATCTCTTTTTCTAGCTTCGGATGCGTCAAAATTTGTGACAGGAGCAGTGATATCAGCAGATGGCGGATACACAATTTAGCAGGTTGCAGTTAGTTGATTGGAACTTGAACGGATTGGTTAAAACAGAACTAAATAGATGGTAGAATTATTCGCAACGGATAAGCTCAAAACGCTTTATCCCAAGGTAAAGGCTTTTGTAGAAAAAGAACTGTATCCAATAGAATTGCAGTTAATGCATGGTCCTTGGTCAGAGGCCAAGGAAGTTTTAGATGGTAAACGAGCGAAAGCAAAGTCTCTGGGGCTTTGGGCGCCTTACTTATCGGAAAAGGATGGAGGTCTAGGTTTAAGCATGACCGAGTTTGGTCAGCTTTCAGAGCTATTAGGCACATCACCAATTGGTCATTATGCGCTTAATTGTCAGGCACCTGATATTGGCAATATAGAATTGATGCATCAGTTTGCTTCAAACCAGTTGCAAGAAAAATATCTCCAACCGCTTATCAACGGTGATATTAGAAGTTGCTTCTCCATGACCGAACCAGAATATGCTGGCTCCAATCCTATTAATATGGGGACCACTGCGGTATTGGAAGGTGATGAGTATGTGGTAAATGGACATAAATGGTTCACCACAGCTGCAGATGGGGCAGCTTTTGCCATTGTAATGGCGGTAACAGACCCAGATGCTAGTCCATATAAGCGGGCAAGCATGATTGTGGTGCCTACCGATACTCCGGGATTTGAACTCACCCGTAACATCTCCATTATGGGAGATGTAGGAGGTGGTTACATGAGCCATGCCGAGATTAACTATGTCAACTGTAGAGTTCCAGCAGCTAATCTTATAGGAGAAGAGGGAAGTGGATTTATGCTTGCGCAGCAGCGATTAGGACCTGGTAGAATTCATCATTGTATGCGTTGGATTGGGATTTGTGAGCGTGCTTTTGATATGATGTGCTCGCGCGCAGCTACTAGAGAGTTGAGAGATGGCAAGATGCTAGGACATCAGCAAACGATACAAAACTGGATTTCAGATAGCAGGGCAGAAATTAATGCTGCGCGATTTATGGTGCTACACGCTGCTGATAAAATGGATAAAGAAGGAAGCAAAGCCGCTCGGATGGAAATTTCGACCATCAAGTTTTTTGTTGCTAATGTGTTGATGCAGGTCCTAGATCGTGCAGTTCAAGTTCATGGAGCTTTAGGAATTACGGATGATACGCTACTTTCTTTCTGGTACAGACATGAACGTGGCGCACGGATTTATGATGGGCCGGATGAAGTGCACAAAGCGAGCCTTGCAAAATCCATTTTGAAAGAATACGGACTCTAAAATTTCAACTATTTAAGCATGCTAGATAAAGCTACCGAAATACGAAAAGGAGAAGAGCTGGATATGGCTATGCTCAAAAAATATCTTGCTACAAACCTTCCTGGATTTTCTGGAGAGCTGGAGGTTTCACAATTTCCGAGTGGGTTTTCGAATCTCACTTATCTTTTAAAATCTGGAGAAAGAGAGTATGTGCTAAGACGCCCTCCGTTTGGCGCAAACATTAAAGGAGGGCACGATATGCATCGTGAGTTTCGCGTACTTTCCGCTTTACAGGGTTTTTACGCCCAAGCTCCTAAGCCCTTGCTTTATTCAGACGATGAGTCTGTGATGGGCGCAGAGTTTTATGTTATGGAACGAGTGAAAGGGGTGATTCTAAGAGGGAGACAACCCAAAGATTTGTCTTTAACACCTGAGGTTATGCATGCTGTTTCGGGAGCCTGCGTTGATCATTTGGCAGACCTGCATCTCATGGATTTGGAAAAAGCAGGACTAGCCGATTTTGGCAAACCTGAAGGTTATACAGAAAGACAAGTAACTGGTTGGATTAAAAGGTACTATAACTCACAAACAGATGACTTGCCAGCAATGGCTGAAGTGGCTGAATGGTTGAGTAATAATATTCCCAAACAGCAATATGTAAGTTTTATCCACAACGATTTTAAGTACGATAATCTGGTACTGAATCCTGAAAAATTAGATGAAATTATCGCTGTCTTAGATTGGGAAATGTCAACGGTTGGAAACCCACTAATGGATTTAGGCACTTCTTTGGCTTATTGGGCGCAGCCAGACGATTCTGATGCACTTAAAGCTTTTAGTCTTACTTGGTTACCTGGTAATCTCAACAGAAGCGAATTTGTTAATCGCTATGAGCAAAAAACAGGTTTTGATCTAAGCGACCAGGTGTTTTACTACGCTTTTGGGGCTTTCAAAATAGGTGTGATTATTCAGCAAATCTATGCGAGGTATAAGAAAGGGCTGACCAAGGATCCGCGTTTTGCCAATCTGATATATTCGGTAAAAGCATGCGGAGCAAACGCATCTAGAGCAATTGAAAAAGATAAAATATGAAACTGGAAATTCAAGATTTAAAGAATGTATTGATACTTGGTGCAGGCACACTCGGACTTAGGGTGGGTTTGCAATCAGCCATTAGTGGGTTTAATACGACCATTTATGATGTAAGTGCGGACGCTCTTATTAAAGCACAGCATACTCATGAGGGTATTTTGAAAATGCTTTTGGGCCTTAAAAAAATCACACTAGAGGAAGCTGACCAGGCGCGCGCAAGACTAACATTTACCACCAATGCTGAAGCCGCAGCTGCCGATGCGGATTTCATCAATGAGTCGGTAACCGAAGACATCGATTTGAAAAGGAAAGTTTGGGCGCAGTTTGGAGAACTTTGTCCAGCAAAAACCATCTTCACATCAAATACTTCGTACTTACTTCCCTCACAATTGGCAGATGCAAGCGGAAGGCCAGAACGCTTCTGTAATTACCATTTTCATGATGTTTTTTATTCCAATGTGGTTGACGTGATGCCACATAGTACTACAGAGCCTTGGATTTCGGATTTACTTATGGAGTTAGGACCCATTCTGTCGCAAACTCCTGTTTTTGTGAAGAAAGAAAATCCGGGCTACGTGTTCAATTATATACTCATGGCTTTGATTGGAGCTGCAGGTGCGTTGAAGACGAATGATGTAGCTTCTATTGAAGATATTGATCGTAGTTGGATGGGCAATTTCAAAATGGAGATGGGCCCTTTTGGTATTCTCGATACCGTTGGACTCGATACCGCGTGGCACATACTAAGTAGCCAGAAGGACAAAAAAAGTCAAGCTTTCTCCGCGTTTTTAAAGGATTATGTAGATGCTGGTAAACTTGGAGTAAAAACGGGTGAAGGGTTTTATGCCTACCCAAATCCCAAGTACAAAGAGAAGAGTTTTGTTGCCGGTCAGTAGTTAAAACTATAGCGGGTCGCTCCTAAAATGGGAGGTCTTCAGAATCACGGACTTATGTTTGATTTCTGATGCCTTCCTGAACTTTAAAGCGTTGCTGAATATATCAGAACACACGTTGCTTTAATGCCTGGTATAATGCTGGAAAGTGATTCGGTACTTTTTAGTGTAAATCCAAGAACGTAAGGACTTTTCCTACAAAACGTTCCCCAGGGAAACGTACAATCTGTACTGCTCTTTATTGAAATCAGCGATGGATTTCAAGTATTGCATTCGAGCTTGCATGTATACTTTCTGTGCTTCAAATACTTCAAACGGACGCGCAGTGCCAAGCTTTTCTCTAGCAACACTTTGGCCTAGAGCTTTTGTAGCATATTGCTGCGCTTCGGAAGACATTTCTAATCGCACATTCATTTGTGCAACGCGTGCATTGGTGCTATAAACCATGGCATTTATTTGTTGCTGAGCCGCTTGTCTTTCAATATCAGAAATAACACCCATGCTCTTGGAACGTTTCATGTCTCCGCCAGTAATCATCGATAGAGGAATATTCCAGCCAATGGCTGCATTCGTCTCTCCTGTGGGGAGTAACACTGAAGAATAACCGCCAAACATGGAGCCGTAGACTTGAATGTCAATTCGAGGTAAAAGAACTCCCAGACCGTACGTTTTTCGTTCTGTTTCGATAGCCTTTTTTCTCAAGTCATACATTTTCAGAATTGGCTGTTTTTCATAAACCTGTTCCATCTGAAGGTCAGTGCTTTCATCTTTAACAAGATTGATTGGAGCCAACATCTGTTCGCTCAATTCGAGTTCCGCTTCTGTGGTCAAGCTCAGTTGTTCAATTAATTGAGATGCAAATTCTGTTCGCTCAATTTGCGCCCCAAGAAGTTTGACTTGCAATTGACCTCTAGCGCTTTTCGCTAGTAGTAATTCAGATTCATATCTCAGCCCGCCTTCTACCTGAGCATTAAGCTGCTTAATAATCGTGTCCGATTGAAGAATTAGTTGCTGGTATGTGGCCGTTTGAACTTCAGAAAGAAGGAGGTCGAAATAAGCCTCAATACTTGCTAAAAGTGTTTCGTTTTGCGCCTGAGCAGTTCGGTATTGAGAAGCTTCTGAAAGGAGTTTGGCAGATTTAGCTTTGAACACTTCATTGCCAATATCCCAGGAAGCATCGAGTCCCAAACCAAGCCATAAATTGTTTCGATTTACATCCGTGAAGAAAGCGCCATCACCATTCATAGCTGATCCACTCAGATAATGCGTTCGGGCGCCAACATTTAAATCTGGAAGCCACCATTCTCTGGCTTTTACCAAATCGGCCGCAGCCAATTTTTGTTGTTCTTGATAGAGTTTGATGGTCAGGTTATTGGCTTTCCCTAGCTCCAATACCGTTTGCAAATTCAGCTCAATAGTTTCTTGTTGCGCTAAAGCAGAAGCCGCTATAAATAGCGATGCAGTTAAAAGAAGGAAGTGTTTGTTAAAAGCTTGCATTATTCGCCCAAAACGGTTTTAACTTTCTGACCTGGCTTAACCAAGTTCTTACCTTCTACAATCACCAATGCGTCCTTATCAAGCTCTGATAATACTTCGTAGAAATCCTTGTTTGCTAGGCCTCGTTCAATAGAAACCCGTTCTACAATATCATCTTTCACAACACTAACGTAATACTTGTTTTTACTCACGATAATGGACGTTAGAGGAAGAGAAAGAACTCCGTCTGTACTTCCAATTTCGAATAAAATGCGAGCGTACATTCCTGGTCTGATTGTACCGTTAGAATTCTGTATGTCAATCTGTACTTCCATTGTTTTGGAAGCGGGATCTAAAGCCAGCGATGTTCGAGAAACCTTGGCATCGAACGTTTTATTTCCCAACTCTCGGAAGTTGATTTTGGCTGTTTGACCAATGGAGATTTTTGTAACATCCGATTCAGGAACTGGAACGGTAATTCGCACAACCGATAAGTCTTGAATTTCTACCAGCGGCATAGCGTCATTGTCTTTAATTCCATTCTGAACTAAGGCACCTTCATCTACAAATCGCTGACTCACAATTCCTGAAAATGGAGCGGTCACTTTTAGAAACCCAATACGATCGTCAATACCATTCAATTCTGCTTCCGCCATTTTAAAATCGGCCTCGGCAGTTTCTATTTGTTGTAACGTAGTTAATGCTGGAGAGTGGTCTAGCCCCCTAAAAATCGGACAATTTAGTTTCAGGTTTTAAAAGTAGTCAATTGAGTGGGTAGATTTGCATTCGCAAGAACGACCGAAGGTGATCTTTGAACCGATGGTTGTTGAAGTGTTC
>Ga0222650_1001499_pt1 | contig 11335 bp, 5 predicted proteins | sample AntAcemetagen367_FD_179820 | JGI IMG/M metagenome (GOLD analysis project Ga0222650, IMG submission 179820) | Saline water microbial communities from Ace Lake, Antarctica - #367 | ecosystem: Environmental > Aquatic > Non-marine Saline and Alkaline > Saline | place: Antarctica: Ace Lake | collected...
CGCCCTCGACGTCTGTCGTCTGCGTGTAAATCCCGGCGGCAATGCCCTGTTTCTTCAGCTCCACTAATTTGCGAATCGAAGTCCGATAGCGCTCGAGCCACTCCTCCTTGTTCTCCGGCAGACCGCCGTAACCCCAGTTTTTTGCGGTCGTATCCCAAACGTGTCCTTCAACCGGGAAACCATGGCCCCCGAACTCGCCCATCACTTTAACAAAATCGTCAAAGCGCCCGCCTTCGCCATCCTCCCAGGGGAACTCCGGATCCGGATAGTGATGTGCATCGACAATGTGGCCGACGGGGAAGAAGTTGCCGCCACTCGCGATATTGATCTGCCTTGTCTTGTCGTACGGCACAACCCACTCACCAGTCTTCATCGTGTTGTGCTGTCCCCACCGCTCGTTGTAGGGAACCCACTGCACGATCGAAGGATGACTGAAAAGCGTGTCAATCATGAGCTTGTGCTCTCGCAGATACTGCTCGTGCGCTTCCTTCGGCCAAGTCAGGGTCGGCGGATTCGCCTTCAGCCTCGTCCACTCCGGATCATCATTCCGTTTTGCACTGACTTGATCCTGCCAAACCAACATGCCGATCTTGTCGCATTGATAATAGTAACGCCTCGGCTCCACCTTGATGTGTTTCCGGATCGTGTTGAATCCCGCCGCTTTGAGAAACTCGATGTCGGAAACCATCGCCTCCCCGGAGGGCGGCGTGAGCAACCCGTCAGGCCACCAACCCTGATCGAGCGTGCCCCAGTGATAAATCGGCTTTCCGTTCAGCGTGAAACGAAGATGTCCGTCTTCGTCCCTTTCGATGCCGGTCTCGCGGATGCCGAAATACGAATGCACGACATCTTCGCCAAACTCGATCTTCACCTCATAGAGCGTCGGAGAATCCGGCGACCAGAGCTGCGGATTCGGAATGGAAAGCTCGATGCGGTCACCCTTGATCCGGGCCGAAGCGATCTCGGTGCTGCCTTGCGTCACCGTTGCTTTGCCTTTTGCAGGCCCTCCCCCTTCACTGGACAGCTCGATCAAAACACGTCCGCTCGTCTTCGTCGTGATCTTCACTCCCGTGACATGAGTATCGACGACCTCCTCCATCCAGACTGTCTGCCAGATCCCGGAAACCGGCGTGTACCAAATGCCCTTGGGATTCAGGCGCTGCTTTCCATGCAGCTGATAGGCGCTGTCCGTTGCATCCGTGACGCGGAGCTGAATCTCGTTTTCTCCCAACTTGATCTCATCGGTGACATCGAAGGAGAACGGAAGATTTCCACCCTTGTTCATCCCGACCTCGATCCCGTTCACCCAAACGGTAGATTCGTAATCGACCGCCTCAAAATTCAGGCGATAGCGGCGGTCCTCTTTTTTCTCAACCTCAAGACTTCGGCGATACCAGAGAACATCGTCCGGCATAAATCGCTCCTCGACACCGGAAAGCGGAGCCTCGATCGCAAAGGGAACGAGGATTTTTCCGTCCGATTTTTCGGGCATCTCTTTAACATCCATCTCCGTGACGGCGAAATCCCAGTGACCGTTTAAGTTGGTCCACTCATCGCGACGCAGTTGCGGCCTCGGGTATTCGTTCCAGACATTCTCAGCCGTGACCTCATCAGCCCACGGTGTCTTCATCAAGACTTTCGGGATCAGTGAGATCACCTCATGCCGGACAATGCGACCATTGAAGCGATTTGGAACATTATAGTCGCCCACCGCGTGAACGCCGTCTGCACCGACGAACATTCCTAATCCAGGCTGCTCTGCCATCAGCTCCTTGATCGGCATCGTCGCGACGTCGTTTCCATTCACCTTCAGCGTCACTTTGTCTTTCTCGACACTGACCTCTATATCAGTTGGTCCACTAACGGCCTCGTCGCCACGAATCACAGTCAGTTCGGTGCGATTCCGCCACGCGAAGGCCGGCTTTCCCGCCTTGAAGAAAAGCGAGTAGCCAAACGCATTCCCTCCTTGAGAGAGGACGACACCGTTCGGCTTCGGATGACGGACTTTCGCTCTGATCGTAAACTCACGCCCGCCGATCTGCGGCGTCATCGCCTCCGGGGTCGGATCGCCCGGCCTCGGACTGTTCCCCCCCCGGGGATAGACCTTGACCCGCTCCGCCCACTTTTCCCACTTCGAAGCGAGCTCACGGACCTTCGGCGGATCTACGAGTGCCTGATTATTTGTCTCCGTGCGGTCCGCCGCCATGTCATAAAGCTCCCACTTCGCCTTATCCGTGCCATTGATCGTCGAAACCGTCTTCCCGACCAGCTTCCACTGACCGTCCCTGACAAACGCATTCATCTCGTGTTCCACAAAAATCGGCTCCTCGCGCCCGAGCGGCTCACTTGAAAAAGCAGGCCGCAGTGAAATACCGTCGAGCGATGGAACCGCCTCCCCTTTCCGCTCTTCCGGATACTCCGCACCGCCGACATCAAGAAGCGTAGGCACCACATCGATCAGTTGCGCCGGATCGTTGAACCATTCTTCACGGGATCCGATCTGAGACGGCCAGTGCATGAAGAACGGAGTCGCCGATCCTCCTTCATGAGCGAAATGCTTGTAGTAGCGAAACGGAGTGCTTCCCGCATTGGCCCATGCTTCGCCATAGCTGTTGTTATCCTGCGAATTCCGCTTTTCAATATCATAAAACTCTCCGCGCCCTAACATGCCTCCCTCCTGACAAGCTCCATTGTCGGAAAGAAAGAGGATCAGAGTGTTCTCAAATGTTCCCGCCTCTTTGAGATGTGCGACGAGCTTGCCGACATTCTGATCAACACGATCGACCATCGCCGCATAGATCGCCATCTTGAGATCCATCTCATCCTGCTTTTTCTCATCAAGAGAATCCCAATCCGGAATGCCCGGCGTCTTTGGAGAAAGTGGCCACGATTCATCGATCAAGCCCAGTTCGATTTGCCTCGCATATCGCTGCTCGCGAAGCTTCTCCCAACCCATCTTGTATTTTCCGCGATACTTGGCAATGTCGTCCTCGAAAGCCTGGACTGGCCAATGCGGTGCGGTGTAGGCGAGATAGAGAAAATACGGATCGTCCTTTGTTTCACTTTTCCGGTGGGAATCGATGAAGCGGATGCCGTAATCGGTGAAGGCATCCGTCGTGTAGTAGGCCTCCTTGGTCGTGCTCTCGACCGTTTCGAGAAGCTCGTTGCCGAGCGAAATACCGCGATCACCCTCAGGAGAAAAAAAGCGAGTCGCTCCGGTGATGCAGCCATAAAACTGATCGAATCCGCGCTGCATCGGCCAGTCTTCTTCCTCATAGAAGCCAAGGTGCCATTTTCCTGACATGAGCGTCGCGTAGCCACTCGCTTTCAAAGCCTCGGCCACCGTGACGCATTGATCATTGAGGTGTCCCTGGTAGGCCGGCGGCTCATTCGTTTTCCGCTTCCCTTTCGGCGATTCCGTCATGTGCCCGATCCCTGCTTCATGCGGGTGAAGCCCTGTCATGAGCGTGGCGCGAGTCGGACAGCAGCGGCCGGAATTGTAGAATTGAGAAAACCTCACCCCGCCATGAGCAAGCGCATCGAGATGCGGCGTGTCAATTTCCCCGCCCTGATATCCGAGGTCGGAAAACCCCATGTCATCCACCATGATGAGGATGATATCGGGACGCTCAGCGGCGTTCGAAGGCGCCACAGAACCAGCGAGGAGAGCGGCGGCAAGAAAAAGAGGAAACAGAATTTTCATGAGAGAGGCGAAAACCAAACAGGGTTAGATCATCAACCTAACAGGGTTGAGTCATCGGATTTTGTCTCGATCTTGCCGCGAATGCAGTGCGTGCGCAAGACGCCGCCCTGAAGCATTCGGGCGAAATTTTGGGAGAATCGGACAGGACAAAAGGCAGCGCGTTACGGCCCCTTCCCCCTGCCGCAAGCGGGACGCTCGCCGCTTCCCCTTTACGCTTTTTCCATCAACGACTGCGCCGCATACTCACGAATGCGCTCAATCATGCCGAGGAGCCCGTTACGACGGGTCGGGCTGAGGTGTGATTCCAAATCGAGACGCTTCAGTTCTTCCGGAGCATCGAGATCGAGAATCTGCCGGGCAGTCATCCCGGAGTGAAGACTCAAGACCGTCGCGATGATCCCGCTCACGAGAACTGAGTCACTCTTTCCTCGAAACTTAAGGATATCAGGCTCCGCCGTGTCCTCATAAGGAACAATCCAAACGACGGACTGGCAGCCAAAAACGCGAAAGTCATCCGTCTGTTCCTCCTCGGATATCGCGGGAAGTCTTTTGCTCAAATCGATCAAAAACTGATACTTAGCATCCAGATCAGGAAGGTATGTCATCGTCTCGGCGATGTCCTCGAAGTCGGGCAACGGGCTGGTCTCGGCACTCATGAAAATCAGAATTCAGTTCGACGCACCGTAGACGGAAAACGTCTTCTTTCAACGATACGGTTCGAGCTGCGTCCGGTCTGCGGCGATTACAAAGTTTTCAGCCGAATCCGACGGTATTCCATCTGTCCTCGATCTCCTTCCAGTCCAATCGGGCCGGTCGCGGGCACTTCCATGTCATCGGTGAGCAGCTCGCCATTGCAGGTTGCGTGGGCAACGCCTCCTTTAACGGTCACGATCAATTCATTCCAGTCCTGTGGCTTGTAGTTTTCCAAATCTTCATAAGGACCCGCGAGAGGATAATCGCGACACTGCAGCTGAGGCTTTCGGATGAAGACGCCGCTGTCCGCATTCGGTGTCGCGCGGAACTCCAGCTTCAACACAAAATCATCCCCGAATTCCGCTGTCGTCCAGAGCTGCTGGATGCGTCTCCCTTCCGCCGGAGTCTTCACAACAAGCCGTCCGTTGATCGCGGCATAGCGGCCATCGTTGCTCTCCGTCTTTCCATCGAAAGAGACCGCTTCTTTGATTTCGACAAAAGTAGGCATGTCAGGGCGTGGATTCTTGGGAGCTTTTCTCGGAGGCGTTGGGAGATAGCCCCAGCCAGTGAGGTCCTTTCCGTTGAAGAGACTGACAAATCCTTCCTCGACCTCGAAATCATCTTTCTCCGTATCGACGAAACCAAGCGTTGCGAGGACCGGATGAATCGCCGCCGCCCAGCGGTGATAACCTTCCGGATTGAGGTGCAGAAGATCTTTGAACCAGCGGGGATCTGCGTTTCCATCTTCATCCGCAAACAGCATCCAGGTGTCAATAACCGTGATCTGCGGATCTCCTTTCACAACAGCATCGAAGAGCGCGTTTACCTCGTCGATCGTTTCACGGGGACGATTCTTTTCCGGCGAACTTGGGAACATCCGACAGAGAACAATCGGCATCTCCGGATTGTGCTCTTTCATCGCGGCGATGATTTTTCCAAAATTCCGCCCGATCGCTTTCGGGGCAATATCCACTTCGATGTCATTTGTTCCCATCAGCATGACGACGGCACCGGGGTTGAGAACAAGCACGTCACTCTCAAGACGGATGAGCATCCCCCGCGTCGTGTCGCCGCCGATCCCCCGATTCGCGAGCTTGGCTCCTTCGAACTTCCCTTTAAAATCGAGCCCCCATCCCTGTGTGATCGAGTCTCCTAAAAAAACGACCGCGCCCTGATCTTTTTTGATCTGACCCGCCCATATCTCACGCTTCTCGGGCCATCGTTCAGCGTAGCCAGAGTAGCGACGTAGCAGTCCTTCGCCAGGGTAGTCGTTCTCGGCGTCAGGATGAGGAAGCTCAAACGAATCAGATTCTTGAGCGAACACCGTCGATGAAAGCATGATAGCAAAAAGGGCCAAGAACAAAAATTTCATGACCGAAGACTACAAAAGCCACGACCATTGTCCACTACCGCAATGCGCCTCGTTGATGCCGTGACAGCCCGTCCTATCGGACTCATCATCAAAGGCATGAGATCCGCCATCTGCATTCTTCTCGCCATCATCGGGCTTGTGCTTTCGACCGCCATATCACAAGGGGACGACCGCCCCAACGTTCTCATGATTTCGATCGACGATCTCAATGATTGGGTCGGCTGTCTCGGCGGGCATCCTGATGCCATCACGCCACACCTCGACGCCCTCGCGAGAAGCGGCCGCAATTTCACGAACGCCCACTGCTCTGTCCCCGTCTGCTCCCCGTCGAGGGTCAGCGTGATCTCCGGAGTGGCCCCGACCACGAGCGGCAGCTATGAACTCGGCCCCGCTTACGAAAAAATCCCAAGCCTCGATTCCGTTCCGACGATGCACGCCTGGTTTAAGGAGAACGGCTACACAACCCTGACTGGGGGGAAGATTCTCCACCACAACTTCGGAGGCCGTCTCGCGGCCGACATCGACACCTTTCTCACCCCCTCCAAAAAGGGAGGGCCCAGGCCTGAATCGCCCATCAATGAAAAGCCACCGTGGGACTGGGGCGCGTTCCCCGAAAATGATTCGGAGATGTTTGATCACCAACTCGCCGAATCCGCCGCCGCTGAACTCGGAAAAGAACACGGAAAACCTTTCTTTCTTTCCGTCGGGTTGTTCCGTCCTCACGTTCCGATGTATGTCCCGCAAAAATGGTATGACCTTTACGACCCTGACAAGATCACGATGCCGAACGCTGACCCGGCCGACATGGAGGACATTCCCGACAATTTTCAGTATCAAATGTATGTCGCCCCGACTTTGAAAGAGATTCAGGAAAAGGATCAGTGGCGAAGTCTCGTCCACGCCTTCCTCGCCAACACCAGCTTTGTTGATCACTGTCTCGGCATGATCATGGATGGCCTTGCTAACGGCCCTAACAAGGACAACACAATTGTCGTGCTCTGGAGCGATCATGGATTTCATCTTGGCGAAAAACAGAAGCTGGCGAAGCGCACCCTTTGGGAGGAATCGACACGCGTTCCTCTCATCTTCGCGGGTCCTGAGATCAGTTCCGGGGACTGCGCGGAGCCGGCCAGCCTCCTCGACATTTATCCCACCCTCGTTGATCTCGCAAAACTTCCCGAAAACGAGTATCTCGACGGAGTGAGCCTCGCTCCACAATTGAAGGATCCCGACACGGTCCGGGAGCGCCCTGCCCTTTCCTCAAGCTACTTCGGAAATCACGCAGTCCGTTCCCGTGACTGGCGCTACATCCGCTATACAGACGGCGCTGAAGAACTCTACGACCATCGCTCCGACCCGGAAGAATTGACCAACCTCGCCGGCGATCCGGAATACCAATCAATCATCGCAGACCACGCCCGCTGGATTCCGAAAGATGCGGCGCCAGAGGTGAAGCCGCTCGAGACACAGGAAGCCTATCGAGCTGGACGACTCTGACTCGATTCCGCCGCCCACTTCAGCGCGAGTTCCCGCACTTTGTCATGCAATGGTTTCGCGGTCTTGCTGCCTGACTGTGTGAGAACGATACCGATGAGATCGTTTTCGAAATCGATCCAGCAATCGGTGCCGGAAGACCCCGAGTGTCCGATCAAGGCGAGCCCACCTTCTTCATCGCGACGGCGAATGTGAAATCCACCACCCGTCGTCTGACCGAGGGGTGACGGTTTCAAAAACGCTTCCATCGTTGGCGGGCTGAGGTAGACGGAATCGCGATGATTCCCTCCGTCTCTCACCATCTTCAGCCAAATCGCGAGATCGTCTGCTGTGGAGATGATCGCACCGCCCGAGGAACTGTATTCACCTGCCTTCGGCATCGGTCGTGGCTTCGACTTTCTCAACTTGCCCGTCTCTTCATCTTTGAGGTACCGGGTCGGCATCTCTTCACTCCTGCTCCCGGTCTCTCTAAATGCTGTGTCTTTCATACCGAGAGGCCCCGCCACTTCCGCGAGGAAATATTCGTTTCTCAGTTGCCCCGCTGCGACTTCCCCGACACGTGCCGCGATATCAGTCCCGATGCCACTGTAGGCGTAGCGAGCTCCGGGGACTGACTCAAAGATTGCCCTGTCTGCATACCCTTTCGCGACTTCAGCAAGAGTCACTTCGCGTGTCCACGAAGCAAACCATGGTCGACCTCCCTCCGAATAGAACGAAAGCGCTCCACCTGAGTGCGAGATCAATTCCAAAGTCTTTGGCCCTCTTTCCAACCCTTCCCCATTCACGAGCTTTGCTTCGGAAAACTCCGGTAAGTAGTGAGTGATCGGCAGTTCCAGATCCAGCTTCCCCGCATCGGACAAACGGAACAGGGCGGTCGCCAGGAGCGGTTTACTGATCGACGCCACCACAACCCGGTCATCAACGGAAAACAGTCGCCCGGATTCCAAATCAGCGTAACCGGCAGCAACGTGATATACCGGCTCACCACGATGCAGGATGAGGACAGTCCCTCCCGCAATCTTGCCCTCATCGACTTCCGTTCTCAGAAAATTCTCGATCTCAGCGAGAGCGGTCTGCTCTTCTTTCTCACCCCGGCTTTCGGTGATCAGAAAGAAAGCAAACAACGCAAGAAAAAGACGGAGGAATACCATCTTCGAATCAAAGCGCTCAGGAACCCATCGGGCAATCCTATTTTCCTTCTGCCATCCAGCGCTTCATCAGTTCAGCGTTAGCCTTAAACTCGTCATACCGGGTCGTTCCTTCACGAATCACGTTGAGTTCGTCCTGAATTTCGAGAGCGTAGATTTCCGGCGACTCCGTCCCCATGTCACCCGTTTCAATGATCCAATCATCGAGCCGCTCCCGCATTTCATCGAGGGCTTCCGCGTGATGCGGGTCATCGGAGAGGTTATAGAGCTGCCAGGGATCGCTTCCGTAAAGATAGAGCTCTTCGGCAGGTCGTTCCGCCGCAAAGAGGAGCTGTTCCGTGAGATCACTAAGCGAACCCTCCGCGTGCATTTCGCGAAGGCGCTGCACGATCGCCTTGCTGTCTTTGTAGTTGCTTGGCTGAAGATGCGGGCGCTTTGGAAAGTAGTTTCGCAGATACAAATACCGATCGGTGCGGACTGAGCGAATTCGATCAACGGTTTCCCCGCAGCGATCACGGGCCGCGAAGACTGCTTCTTTCGATTCGTAATCCGGAGCAAGAATGTCATCTCCCTGCATCGTCTCCGGAACTCCTATACCCGCCGCCGCAAGCGAAAGCGCGGCAATGTCAATGTGCTCGACGAGGTCATCTCGCACGACACCGGGTTCGATTCCAGGACCCCGCAGGACCAGCGGAATGTGGGCACCCTCATCGTAGAGGAACTGCTTCCCACGCGCCGTGCTAATACCGTGATCCGTAAAAAAGACTACCAGCGTGTTTTCAAGAAGCCCTTCAGCTTTGAGTCGCTCTAACACTTTACCGACATGCCAGTCGGTCATGCGAACGGTGTCAAGGTAAGCGGCCCAATCATTCACGAAGACGGGGTCTTCCGGGTAGTGCGGGGGAAGCTTCACTGTCGCAGGATCAGTGGAGCTTCCAAGTTCTTTCCGGGCACGTTCCTGAAAGGCCGCGTTCGCCGCTTCTGACGCACCGCGCAACTTTCCACCATGCAGCTGCACCTGCATGAAGAAAGGCTGTGCCTCTTTCCGCCCCGCCCAATCGTGGCTATTGTAGATTGATTCGTCCCAATCAAAATTGTAGTCCGACTTTCCGAGGCGTGTGTTCGACTCGATTTTTCGGCTTCGAAATTCAAAGTCGGGAAGACCACTCCCCATGCACGTCCAATAGCCCGCGCCCTGAAAAATCGCCGGTATCGGCTGAACCCCCTCCGGCAACTGAATTCGATGTTCGCCCCGCCCGCTTCGATGATGATGCACCCCGATTGAAGTCTGATACATCCCGGTAATGAGGGCAGATCGGAAAGTCGAGCAAACCGGGGAAGTCGCATACGCCCGGGTGAACTTGAGCCCATCCTCCGCGAGTTGATCAACGACAGGAGTCTCGATCACCGTTTCTCCATAACAGGAGAAATTCGCCGACATGTCATCGACGACAAACCAGAGGATGTTGGGACGATCTGCGGATTGTGCCGAAAGCCAGAACGAGATAAAATAAACAGACAGGAGAAAAAATCTCATCACAAATAATGTTCACGCCACCTCTCCCTCGTAGTGGTGATTTGAAATCGCCACCGGCAAAGCCCCGGCCCGATGAAGCGGCGATTACAAATCACCACTACCGGGGACGAACCGAAATCACTTTTTGAACATCTCGTTCTCCGGGTCGCCACCACTGAGAGAGTAGGCGACGAGGTCGAGGACTTCCTCTTTCGTGAGCATGTTCAGCAGCATCGGTGGCATCGGTGAGATTTTCGAAACCTCAATACTCTCGACCTGGGTGCGGTCGACGTTGACCCGCTGATTCGGATCAGACAGATCTGTATTGAGCGTGACATTGTTTCCACTCAGGTTCACCACCACGCCGGAAACAATCGAGCCGTCTTTCTGCGTCACCACGATCGGGGCAAACTGCTCGTTGATTTCTTTACTCGGATTGATGATTTGATCGAGCATGTCATGCGGGCTGTAACGTCCACCGGCACCGGTGAGGTCCGGACCAGTCATCCCGCCGGCATTGCCGAAACGGTGACAGGCATAGCAGGCGGCCGCGGCAAACATCTTGCGACCATTTTGGAAATCTCGCTGGGTCATTCCCGTGGCGGCAGCTTCGCTCAATTCGTCGAGCGTCCACATCGTCGGAGTGCGTCCCGCAAAGATCGCGCCGACGTTTTCAATCGCTGATTTGATCTCCGGCTTCTTCGCGAGCAACTCGGCGTGCTCGGTCTTCTCTGCCTCGGTGTAAGTCGCGAGACTGTCGGTGCGGATAAACTCGATGAACTTCGTGAAACTCGCGCCGCCGCGGTAGTTGGCAGCGGTGAGAAACCACTCGATCTGCTGCTCACGAAGTTCCGGAGTCCAACCTTCCTTGAGGTGAGCCAGGGAACGGGCAAACTGCATCTGCGGCTCCTGGCTTTTCGCATCAGCGAGAAGCTTCATGCCTTTGTCGGCAGCATTGGGATCCTGAAGGAAAACAAGAGTCTCTAACAAGACCCAATTCAGCGCGTAGCTGTCGGCGGGCAGCGCGGGATCCAGCTTCGCGATCAGTGCCTTTTTGATCTCATCACCCGGCTCGCCGAAGCGGACGAGGATGATTTGCAGGACACGTGTGTAGTCGGTCTTCCACTGATTACTCAGCGCGGCGAAATCAATTTCAAGAAGGCTCGTCAGCATCGCATCGCGAAGTTCGGCATCGGTCTCGTAGACCCTCGGCTGCTTCGACTCAGAAATTACCGTGCCTTTCAGGGTGTCGCGGTGGCTTGGAGCGACTCCGGAAATACGGGCGAGGGCGAGCATTCCCTCGATGCGGCGACCGGGCGACTGATCCTTGAGTGCGCGGCGGAACCAAAGCTCGGCTGGCTGATGCTCAATCGCGGTGCGGGCAGCCCAGCGGACCCAGCGATCTTCGT
>Ga0222650_1001502_pt1 | contig 11324 bp, 9 predicted proteins | sample AntAcemetagen367_FD_179820 | JGI IMG/M metagenome (GOLD analysis project Ga0222650, IMG submission 179820) | Saline water microbial communities from Ace Lake, Antarctica - #367 | ecosystem: Environmental > Aquatic > Non-marine Saline and Alkaline > Saline | place: Antarctica: Ace Lake | collected...
CCCTTCGTCAATGAACTCTTCGACCGCTACGAATGGACCGGTGGAACCTCCAATACCGTGAAAATCGAAGTCGAAACCTATGTCGAACTTTGGAACCCATCCAATCAATCGATAACCGGCGACGTTTCCTTCAAAAATGAGAACAAGCACGAAATCCGGGTCCCACCCGGCGGCACGCAGAACTTCGACGATTCCGAAGACTTCGCCAAACCCGGAGTCACCATCCCCCCGAACGGATTCCTCGTCCTCAAGCTCGGCACCACTGAATACGAATTCCCGGCTTCGTCATCCTTCCATCCGAGCGAACTTATTTTCAACACAACCACGGAAAGCAACTTCGCCCTTCAATGGAACGGCAAGCTTGTCGACAATGCCCGCGGCGGCCTGCAACGGACATCCGGAAACCTGAGCTCCGGATTCAGCAACCGCAAATGGAAAGGCAACTCCTCCCCGGCACTCGACTACAGCATCGGCCAAGCCGGCGACCCGCGCGCTTCCTACTACATCGATACCTGGGTCTACGCCAACAGCTATGATGACAACTCAAACTGGGGCGGACGCTGCCTGAAACAAGACATTGGAAATTCAAACTACAACGAAGTCCGCCTCATCGAATGGCCGGACAGCGGCACCGACACCCTGCCCGGAGTCCGCTCTGGTACCGACGCCCGCGTGCCCACCGAAACCGAGATCGTCCTTAAATCCACGGGTGCTGCCATCGCCGGTAAAGAATTCCCCGAAAACCAACCAACCCACGCACCCGCCTTCATTTCCAATTCCGGCCGCTTCGACTCCGTCGCCGAACTCGGAAATATTTTCGACCCCGCCCAGTTCTCCGACGTGAAATCCGCTTTCCCCGTCGGTAACTCGAGCTCCGGTGGCGGCTTCTCCCTCGCCATTGGCCGCCCGGAATTCGGGGCCTTTGACAATGAAGGCCAACGCTCCGCCCAACTCCTCGACCTCTTTTCCGTGCAACCCGATATCCCCGCAACCTCTACCAAGAGCCCGCGGATCAATATCAACACCGCCCCTCGCGAAGTTCTTCGAAGTCTTGTCGCCGGAGTGACGCTCGACGCCGATCCCGCCACCCCCGATCCCGCCCTCCCCGGCGGTGACCCCGTCGTCATCCCCAAGGACACCGAAATCGGTGATATCTTTGCCGATTTTGTCATCGCCCAACGCGCCGTGTTCCCCCTTCGCGGATTCTCCGATCTGAACAACATCCGGAAAAACCCTGCGACCACCCGCGACCCCGCCAACCCGGCGCACAACCCGTTTTTCGGCTCTACCGCTGCTTACAAAGCCGGAACCGCGCCACCGGATTCCTGGGACGATGCCGGGCGCGAGGAACTGCTGCGCAAAACCCTCAACCTCGTAAACTTCACCTCTAAAAAATTCCGAATCGTCGTCGCCGGAGAAGCACGCGATCGCAATGGCAAGCTCAAGGGCCGCACCGCCCGCGAGTATCAATACACCATCGAGCCCCAGCGCGATCCCACAGACGGCAGTATTGTAACTGACTCCAATGGCAAAAAGATCCTCTTGATCACCAAACATTATGAAAAGTCTTTCTAAAGCACTGGCCTTGCTCGGCCTGCTCATCCTGCCCTTGTCCGCCCAGAACGGCGATGGCTACGGATTCCTCAATATCGCCAATCTGATACCCGGAAACGGGGCATGCGAAATAAGCATCGGCGGTGAAACCTTGGTTCCAGACGGCCTGAAATCCGGCACCTACACCGGGTGGTTCATGGTCAAGCCCGGAGCGAAATCAATAACCATCTCCTTCGGTGAACTCAAATCCGCATCTGGAAACATCACGATCACAGAAGGAGCGGGAAACCTCATCGGAATCTATCTCGAGCCCGACAAACGCCTCGACACCGAGGGCAAACCCTTACCTCCTAAAATCCGGATCAAGAGCTTCCCAAGCTTCGCATCGAAGGGCTTCGGCCTCAAATTTGTATCCCTCTTTCCCGAAAAAAGCCGCTTCCAAATCGGCAACTTGAAACTCGAAGCGGAACCCTTCAAGCCCCTCGAAATTCCCAAATGGAACGGAGCCGGTTTCGAGATACTACACAGCGGAAAGCCTGTTGGCAAAACCACCTCAAGCTCCGAAAGCGGGGCCTTCTACCTACTCGTCGGCACCGATAGCGAAGGAGCGTATGCCTCGGTGCTCGTAAGCTCGAACGATCAGGAAGTCCCGGGATATCTGAAACCTGAAAAAAACAAACCCAAGACCCCGCCGTCCACATCTCAACAATCATCTCCTCAACCATGAAAAGAGGCATCATCACGATCCTGTTTACGGCACTTGTTTCCACCAACCTCATCGCGGGCGGAATCAACGTCGTCCACCTCGGCCCCCGCAATGTCCTGAAATTTGAAGTCCGCGCCGGAGACGCCGCCCAGGATTTCACCTTGTCCCATGGTGCGGACTCGGGCCCATTCATGCTTCCCGATAAAACCGCCTCCATCAAAGGGTTCACCGATGGCGTCCCGACCCTCGACATCCCGATTTCCGAAAATCCCCGCATCGCCATCCTCGCCCCTGACTCTGACGGCTTCAAATGGCACCTGCGCGATGCAAAACCCTCCCTTGAAAAATGGGCCTTCCGCGCCGTCAACCTCTCTTCGGAACCCGTCGAGATCATCTCGGGCGATGCCACTCTGAAAATTCCCGCCGGAGGTGAAACCGCCATCGGCGTGACAGAAAAATCCCAGCTAAGAATTCGGATTCTTGATGCGGTTGATGTCGCCTACGAAGGTAATGAGCCCCGCGGTGTCGTCGTATTCATCTACCGGGAGAAAGATCAATGGCACGCGATCTGTCTGCCCGACCGGTGAACACCCCGTTCAGTGCGTTGCCGCCCCCCGGCTCCTGGAATTCATGGCCCCAGAGAGCGGATTGAACAGAGCCAGAAGGCTGCGAACATTCACGGGAGCACGATCACGACCTTGGATTGTGGCTGGAGCATCTTGCTCCAGTCCGTTCTTGGGGCATCCTGCCGCAAGACTTCATATACACGCACCGCCTGTTGCCAGATTTACAGGAACCCAAGCCGCACCAAGCTCGCCGCACAGGCACCTTATCGTCCCCAGAAATAATCCGAATTGATCTTGATTTGGTTGAGACCGGTTCCGCCAACCAAGGACGTGAAGCCGTCCGCAATCTTGCCAAGATTCCCCGGGTGGTTCACGCCTTCATTCAGCGAAAATTTTACGAACTCATCCGGCGGCATCATCTCCGGCGCGTCGGTCTCCAGCAATATCCGATCTTTTGGCAACTGCTTGAAAACCTCCAACACCTTGCGCTTCCTTTCCTGCAGAAAATATCCGGAAAACGAAAACATCACCCCATCCCGTTTCATCAGCCTGTCGGCGATCTCGATGGAGCCGCCGAACGAATGCATCAGAAACTTCTCCGGCCATTTTTCCGCCTGATCCATCGTCTCGAAAAGCTCCTCCCAGGCTTTCAGGCAGTGCACGGTCATCACCCGCTCCAGATCAGCCGCGATTCCGACCTGCGCGGCGAAAACATTTTTCTGCACCTCCATCGCCGGCGAGTCCACCCAGCCATCAACTCCGACTTCGCCCACGGTCGCACGCGGATCTTCTGCCAATATTTTCAACAGCCTGTCTTCCCAGCCCTTTTTCGCCGCATCTGCATACCATGGATGAATCCCATACGCCGGCCTCACAAAATCAGGAAATTCCTCCGCCAATTTCCGCACCGCATCCCAATCGTCCTCCATCGTCGCATTCACCGCACAGCCACAGATCCCCGCCGCTTTCATCTCGGCAACCAGCCGCCGGGCGCCAACTTTGAACTTCCCGCTATGCAAGTGATTGTGTGAATCGAACAGCACTCCGGGATTCTAGCCCGGGAACCACACACTTCCACCATTCTTCGGTGGAATTTGAGAGTTGTGGGTTGAAAGTCGGAAATTTGGGCTTTTCCAACACTTGCGTCTCCGCCCCTCCCAGTGTATCCACCCATCTTCCAGCCCGCAACGGGCATAGCCAAATTTCTCATGATCAAGTGGATTCTCCAGAAAATCGTCGGCAGCAAGAACACGCGTGAATTACGCCGTATCGCGCCGACCGTCACCCGCATTAACGAAATCGAAGAGGCTCTCCAGCGCGAGCCCGAAGAAAAACTGGGCGAAATGACTGCCAAGTGGCAGGCGCATCTCGCCCGCTATCTCGATCTCGACGTCCCCGCGAAACCCGCCATCGCGAGGATGGAGGAAGAGGAACTCAGATCCACCGCATCAGCTCTCGAAGAGCGCCTCAAAGCACTCCGCGACGAATTTCCATCTCTCCCCGCGTCCATCAGAGCCACACCCGAGGCCATCGAAGAAGCGAAACTTGCTTTCCACGAAATCGAACCCGAGTTCCAGCGTGCCCGCGCCAAATACCTGGAGGAAATCCTCCCCGATGCCTACGCGGTCGTGAAAAATGCCGCCCGCCGCATGTGCGGTCAGGAAATCATAGTCAGCGACCAAACCATGGACTGGCAGATGGTGCACTTCGACGTCCAGCTCGTCGGCGGCGTCGCCCTGCATCGGGGCATGATCGCGGAAATGCAAACCGGTGAGGGTAAAACCCTCGTCGCCACCCTTCCCGTTTATCTCAACGCTCTCACCGGCCTCGGCGTCCACGTCATCACGGTCAACGACTACCTCGCCAAGCGGGACTCCGATTGGATGGGTTCTCTTTTTCGCTACCTCGGCCTCAGCGTCGGTTGTATCCAGAACCAGATGGCCCCTTGGGACCGCCGCGAGCAATACGCCTGCGACATCACATACGGCACCAACGCCGAGTTCGGCTTTGACTACCTGCGCGACAACGGCATGGCTGCCTCCCAGGAGGACCAGGTCCAGCACGGTCATTACTTCGCTATTATCGATGAGGTCGACTCCATCCTCATCGACGAAGCCCGGACGCCACTCATCATTTCCGGCCCAACCGCCCAGGACTCCCACCAGTTCGATAAATACAAACCGCTTGTCGATTCCCTCGTCAAAAAGCAGACCGCTCTATGCAACGACCTCGCGGCTGAAGCGAAAAAACTCGCCGACGCCGGCGACATCGAAGGTGCCGGACGCTTGCTTTTCAAAATCAAACTCGGCCAACCCCGCAACCGCATGCTCATGCGCTTCATGGAAGAGCCTGAAAACCGCCGCCTCATCGAGAAGAGCGAACTCTCCTTCTACCAGGACGCGCAGAAAAAAGAACTCTTCGCCCTCAAGGAAGAACTCTTCTTCACCATCGATGAAAAAGGCAATGACGCCGACCTCATGGAGATGGGCCGCGAATACCTTTCCCCCGAAGAACCCGAGTCCTTCACCCTCCCCGACCTCGGCTCTCTCTTCGCTGATATCGACCTGAATCCGGAACTCTCCGCCGAGGACAAGATCGCCGCCAAGGAAGAAGCTCAGCAGAGCATGGACACCCAAGCGGAGAAAATCCACAACATCACCCAGCTCCTCAAGGCCTACTGCGTCTACGAAAAAGACGTTCAATACGTCGTCAAGAACGACAAAGTGATCATCGTCGATGATAACACCGGCCGTGAAATGCCGGGCCGCCGCTGGTCGGATGGCCTGCACCAGGCGGTCGAAGCCAAGGAAGGTGTCGCCATCGAAAAGGAGACCCAGACCTTCGCGACCATCACCATCCAGAACTATTTCCGCCTCTACGAGAAACTCGCCGGCATGACAGGCACCGCGGAAACCGAAGCCGCGGAGTTCCACGATATCTATCGCCTCGACGTGCTCCCGATGCCGAACAACCGCCCGAACCAACGGATCGATGAGAACGACCAGGTCTTCAAAACCCGCCGCGAGAAATTCAATGCGGTGATCGAAAAAATCAAAGAGGCCCACGAAAAGGGCCAACCCGTGCTCTGCGGAACCGCATCTGTCGAAGCCTCGCAGACCCTCGCCCGCCTGCTCCAGCGCGCGAAAATCCCGCACTCCGTACTCAACGCGAAATTCCACGAACAGGAAGCGGAAATCATTTCCAAAGCCGGCCAACCCGGTTCCGTCACCGTCTCCACCAACATGGCCGGCCGCGGAACCGACATCAAACTAGGCAAAGGTGTCCCCGAAGTCGGCGGCCTCTTCGTCATCGGAACGGAACGCTACGAATCACGCCGCGTCGACCGCCAGCTACGCGGTCGTTGCGCCCGTCAGGGCGACCCGGGCCGCTCCCAGTTCTTCATCTCCTTCGAGGATGACCTGATGCGGAACTTTGCCGCCGCAGATCGCATGACCGCGATGATGGAACGCTTCGGCATGAAAGACGGCGAAGCGCTCGAGCACAACTGGCTCAACAGATCCGTCGAAACCGCCCAGAAACGAGTCGAGCAACGCAACTACACATGGCGTAAGCGTGTGCTCGATTTCGATGACGTGATGAACAAGCAGCGTGAAGTTGTTTACGGCTACCGCAACGAAGTCCTCTCCACCGAGTCGCCGCGCGACCTGGTCAACGAGATCATCGAAGAAACCATACCCGCTAAAGTCAGCGAATACCTTGAGCAGCGCGACTACGAAGCTCCCGATTACGCCGAGCTACTCGGTTGGGTCAACGCCAATCTTCCGATCAGCATCACGATCGAGGAACTCGACATCTCCAAGACCCCGGAGCAAATCTCCGAATACCTCGTCGGCAAGGTCAAGGAGACCTACGAGATCCGGGTCGGTAACCTTCCTTTCGAAGTGCTCGATCAAGAGGAACGCCGTATGGTTCTGGTAGCCATCGACAAGCAATGGCAGGGCCACCTCTACAATATGGACGCCCTCCGCGAAGGTGTCAGCCTCCGTGCCCAAGGTCAGAAGGACCCGCTCATCGAATACAAAAACGAAGCTTATACGCTCTTTGTCACCCTGATGGATTCCATCAAGCTGGAGGCTCTCACCAACCTCTTCCGCTCTGCCGCCAATTTGGAGGATTTCCTCAAACAACTCCACAACCAGCCACAGCAACTGCAAGGTGGAGAGTCCCAACTGACTCAGGACAACATGGCATCCAGCGGCAGCTTGGAAAATGTCGATCCATCACAAGTCCCTTCAAGAGGTGGAGGTGAACTCAAGCTCAACCTTCCCAAGCGCAAGGCGCCGAGCTTCAACGTGGAAACCGTTGGTCGCAATGCCCCCTGCCCTTGTGGCTCCGGCAAGAAGTATAAACAGTGCTGCGGAAAACCGACGTAAAGCGACTTTCCACCCACTGATTTTCATTCATATTGCCACTTCAGAATCCACGGATCATCAGTTCTCTTCTGGGCTTGCTTGAGCTTGTCCTTGAAAGTCTGCAAAATTTCCGCATACCCGTGTTCAAGCGCCAGATTTCTCGATTCGGCGGGATCCACTTTTAGATCATAGAGTTCAAACGGAGGTCGATGGATATACGATCCAACGGTTCTGTTTCCATACTTCGCATCCCCGCCTTTCTGGAACTGCGCCTGCCATGTCGAGGCAGCCCAGAGATCGGTGGCGAAAGGATAGGGAAGCGGAGAGGCGATGTTCCAGATCAGCTTGTGACGTCGGTCACGGAACGCCCGCATCGGGTAATACATCTGGATTTCGTGAAATGTGTGCGAGGCCATCGCCTCATCCCAACCTTCGGGATTTTCCTCCTCCAGAATCGGTAGCCAGGAACGGCCATGATAGCGTTCGAACTCCGGCCCGGCGTTTTCACCGACACCGACCTTCTGAGTCGGAAGCAGTTTTCTCGGGCCGCCCTTTGCAGAATCATAACCTCCCGCCGCATCAAGCAATGTCGGGGTGATATCCGCATGGGTGATCATCGCGTTGCAAACCGTGCCACCCGTCTGGCCCGGCATGCGGACAACGAATGGAACATGGAGTCCGGCCTCATACACGGTTGTCTTCGCTCCGGGAAATGCCATCCCGTGATCGGCGGTGAAAACGATCATCGTGTTCTCGTATTGCCCGGCCTTTTTTAATGCCTCCACCAATTTACCAAGAGCGCGGTCAGTCCGGGTGCAGCTCTGGTAATATTGCGCGAGTTCGCGGCGGCATTCTATCGTGTCCGGCAGAAATGCCGGAACCGGTAGCTCCTTGGGGTCGTAGATCACTTCCGGAGTATCGCCATATTGATCGCCTGGAAGCGGATTTCCGAAACGGTTCGGTTTGAGCGGTTCGGGAACGCTTTCGACTTCACCCGCACCGCGATGTGGATCGTTCGTCCAGAAACACAGAAAAAACGGCTCGTCTGATTTTTCTTCGAACAACTCTTGGCAGGATTCGATCCAGCGCGGAGTGTTGTGACCTCCCCTGCTTTTCAGATATCTTTCGAAATGATAAACCGATTCTGGTGCGACATGCAGCTTGCCAATGTGTGCGGTGCGATAACCTTGCGCTCGAAGCTGTAGTGGCAGGCTCAATGAGGCGCAGCTCTTGAAGGACTCGAATTTGTGGTAGTTGTGGGTATGTCCGTACAGGCCGTTGGCGTGATTTTGCAATCCGGTGAGAATCACCGAGCGACTGGCCGAGCAGGATGCCGTGGTAGCAAAAGCCTGCGTGAAACGCGTGCCCTCGGTGGCGAGTTGATCAAGGTGTGGCGTCTGTATGACAGGCGATCCGTAACAGCCAGCGATCGGGCTTTGATCGTCGGTCACGAAGAGCACGATGTTCGGTTTCTTCTGTTGCGCGTGTGCAACGCCGCAAAGTGAAATTAGTAAGCAGAGAAATGTTTTCACGGGTTCTGGTCGATAAAATGAGAATTAAAATACGAGAGCCATCAGCACACCAGCAGTAAATCTGAAGCTGTCCGGCAGGGCGACAAATCTAGGAGCCTGTCGGACTGAAACTGGGAATGGTGGGATGATCCCCACCGGCCGAAGATGGTCTGTCGAAACAGGGGAAAAGCTCCCGGAGCCAATCGCAGAACAGGGAAGGAAAGCTTCCAGAGAAACAATCGCTAGCCTCGTCAAATTTTGGCAGGGAAAATTCAGCGATCTCTCGTATTTCAGTCCGACAGGCTCCTAGGGTGGTCAAACTCGAATATACACTCAAACTTTTCCGCACTCCTTGACGCACGTGGCTCTACAAAGCCCGAGTTCACCCCAGCAAGGACTACTCCGGATATAGGTTTCTCAAACTTTCCTCCCAAGTGGACTCAACTTGATCTTTTCTTTAGAAAGGGAGAGGGACTTCTGTTAGAAAAGCTGTTAACAAAATTCTAGGATACCACTGCTCCGGAGTTCATTTGGAAAACTTTGCTCATTCACGGCGAGCGTCCGACCACAATTCCGATTAGATCAAGCTTAAAGCGACTAGCATTTCCCGTTGTTACAGATGCTGGTTCGGTTTCATGAAAATGGTTCCCGATCTCGGACGGATGCGTCTGCGTGGCTTGGGACAGAACGAATTTGAAATTCATACGGACGTTGGAGAGATTCGCGTCACCGATGAGATGCAGTCATGGGAGGTGAGCAGTGACGAAAGTGGGGAGGCTGAGGAAGTCTTTCAAGAAATGATCAGTAACACTCTGGTATTGTGCTGTCAGCTGGATGTTGAGGGGGGGCAACTGGTTCTGAGCGCAACTTTGGACGAGGGTACGCCTGGGTGTCCGCAAGATCGAATTGTTAGGTCGATGAAAGCACTCTTAAGAACTGGCGTGATGCCAACGTTCCTCGACTAGAATAATAGCTTCTATCGGGGTAAGAGAAGTTCCCTTGAGCGTTCCTCCGTTTATCTCGTAGTCCTGCTGGAGGCCGAGCCACAGATTTGCCCTGATCCCGAAAAAGCGCTCGAAGCGCAGTGCGGTGTCGATCGAGATGCGTTTCCTCCCGTTAATAATGTCGGTAAGGCGTGAGCGCGGGACTGGCATCACAGCACTGGCGGAAGCCCTTGTAAACCCTCTGGCTTCGAGTTCGTCCGCAAGAAGAGAGGTTGCGGGATTTGTGATTTCTATTTTCATGGTATTTATTGCTCCTCTTGATCGTCCCAGTCCCCCACGGCGTCCAAGGCTCCGAACTCGCTGGAGAGGCCGAGATCGATCTGCGCCTGCATGATTCCGACGAGGAACGTTCGGTCAGGCGCTTCCTTCTGAAGTTTGAATAGTAATTCCGGTATTTCCGCGTCGATTTTTTCGCCTTGGCATTGAGTCAGGAATTCGACGGCTGCGGCTCTTTCGGGGGAAGGCACGCGCGTGTCCTCGGCGATGGTGACCGCATGCCGGAGGTGCGCGGGATCACGCACGACAGAGGAGATTTCGGAAAGAGTTTCCCATTCGAGCGCTTTGAGGTCGCTCGCGTGACGCGATCTCGAACGCGGTCCCCGGACTTTTTCGAAGGCTTTGACCGCTATTTTTTCCATTCCATTGAGGATGTCGGAGAGGGTGGGATGAGCGGATCTGGCCGCGTCGAAGCAATCAAAGCGGTTTGCGGATTCAGGAAAAGCCGTGACAGTTTGCGAAACTTGGTAACAAAGCCACTGGGACATTTCGCGGTTTGCGGATTGGTTGCCCCTGCCTTTGTAGGCTTCGAGGGCGGAGGCGAGCGAAAGTAATTCATCGAGAGTCCCCGGATCGCCGATCACGTCTTCCAGTTTACGCAGCAGCTTGTATAGTCGCACGACGAGATCGGACGACGGGGGATTGTTCGTTTTCGAATCAGAGAGGTCCCGCCTGAGGGTTGCGATGGACTTTAGGACGGCTTTCACGGCTTTTTAGAAATTTTCCAGAAGCACACTCGCGACATGTCCAATGATTCGACAGTGAGAGCAGTCTGTCCTGTTGCTTGATTGGTTTTCGCCAAGCAGTCGGAGAATTTTATCGAGGATTTGTCGTGCATGTTTTCATTCAATCAAAAAGCTTCCCGTCCAGCGAGCGGAACTGGATGGCATGGAGCTGGCAGCACTCGTGGACCTGCTTCGCACCCATGGCGGAGTTGGTGGTGAGAAGCTTTAACTTTTTTGAATTCATTTCCCTCATCCTTGAGGCGCTTTTCCATGACACGCCAATAGGTCTGCGGGTTCGGGCTGTTGGTGAGAATGGCGATGATATCGACGATTGCAAAAAGCCATTTTTGCTGGTCCGCGTCCCAAGCGCGGCGGACTTGTTTTTCCTCAAAGAGTGAAATGTGGGGCATGGTGGTCGTGAGTGCCGGGTTTAATTCTATTCGAACAACTGTCGATCAAGGGAGCGGAACTGGATGGCTTCAAGGATCTCGTTGCCGGTGATGTTTTGTTTCCCTGCGAGATCCGCCAAGGTGCGGGAGACTTTCAGGATGCGGTCGTGGGCGCGGGCGGAGAAGTTCATCTGCTCCATGGCGTGTTCGAGATAGCCGC